>VFQR01001418.1_pt1 | contig 18463 bp, 18 predicted proteins | sample 3512321 | NCBI WGS metagenome assembly VFQR01 (sample SAMN10412374, study PRJNA504923) | tailings metagenome | isolation source: Relicate 3 Philex TSF1 revegetated site | place: Philippines: Tuba, Benguet | collected 2017-08-29
TTGCTGTGGAAGAACTATCGCCAGGTGCGCGACAAGTGGTAAAAGTTGGTAACCGCAAAATCCTACTTTTAAATCACGAAAATCAGCTTTATGCCGTGGATAACACCTGTCCCCACTTAAAATTGCCTTTGAAAAGTGCAAAAATTACTGAAAATGGGGCAATTGTTTGCTCTTTCCATCGCAGTAGTTTTGACTTGAGTACTGGTGAGGTAAAAGATTGGTGTCCCTGGCCACCTGGGGTAGGTAAAGTACTCTCGCTAGTTTCACAAGAAAAACCACTACCAGTTTTTCCGATTCGTGTGGAAGAAGGTAGTATCTGGATTGATGTGCAAGAAGAATAACTGAAAGGGACTGGGGACTGGGAGATGAGGAGATGGGAAAATGGGGGAACAAGGAGAATAACTCCTAACTCCTAACTCCTCACTCAACACTTTATTCCCGCCGTTGTTGATAATCTTCAGAAGACATCGGATCTAGCTCCCAGCGATCGCCGTCACGTTCCTCTAAAATATCGTTGGTACGCAAAAACGTAAAATCGTCCATTTCCAACCCTACTGCTGCTTCTATATCTTCAGTGACATTTTGATCGGGAGTTGCAACAGTACCACCAACGGCTTCATCTCCAACTGCATCTGCATCTTGCCAATAGGCATCAACATCGCCACCAGTGAGTTCTGGGCTAGTTTGTGTGTACTCGCGTCTTTCGTCTTGCAGCGTTCGTCCGCCAATATTGTGTCCTGGCAAGTCTTTCACACCAGTACCGTAAGATTCAGTAATTTCTTGCGGCAAATCATCAGTTTTTATTTCGTCATTGTGATTTTTTTCTGCCATATTAGTAGCTATTTTCTACATTCTTACGATAACGTTTTATCTTCAGCAAGTTGTCTTACTAAAGATGTATGGCTTTGGCGACGAGGGGGAGAACCACAGCATCATCCTCGCCTTGGATGACGAGCAGCGACACCAGACAGCGCGGTGAAGACCAGACCGTAGACCACGGGATCGAGTCCGAGCCGCGAGAGCTGGGAGCCGACTCCGAACCCGACTACGCTAAAGACGGTAATGCCAACAATGCCCTCTGGCAAGCCTGGACGCGAGACCTTGTTGTGTTCCAGACGAGTCGAAGACGCGGGAGGGGTCTTTTTTGACTTTTGCTGGTGGTGAGGGGGAACTTGAGACATGGTGATGACCTCCTTAGATAATCTATAAGCTTTCAATCAGCAATTCGTTGTGGAAGGAGCATAACGGCGGAGTTGACCGACCGCGAAACCGCTACACGTAAGCTAGGAGTTAAAAGACAACGTAAATAAACTGTAAAAATCAAGATTTGACCGTTCAGACAGACGTTTTTACTCAAGACTTTTCCGACCTCATCCTGCGCCCGGTCAAAGCGAAGTGAAACCGTAGTGAAAGCGAAAAACTGTTTTACAACAACTCTTGGTTATCACTCGTCGGACACTTTGTTTTACAAGAATACATCGTGAATTTTGCAGATTAGTTACGCCGCGCTGCTGGTTTCATCCTTGACCTCGGTTTTGATGACGAAAGCCCTTAATTCGGCAATCTTACCGCCGCGAAAGCGCCAGACATCGCAGTACGAGTAATGAGCCGCCTTCCCGTCTTCGTTCTTCATTGTTATGTCGCCGAGTGCCGTGACGAAATCACCCTCAGCGATTAAGTTAGCGACCATAAACTTTGGCGGCTCTACGTATGTCGTTGCCATCCATTGGCGAACGGCTTCTTTTCCTTTAAGGGTTTTGTCGCCTACAAACGTCCATTCCATGTCGTCAGCGCAGAACGACAAGAATCCTTCATGGTTGCCTTCAGCGATCGCCGCGTTTGCCTCTTCTAGGATTGCTTTATTTTTCTCTGACATCTGAATTTCTCCTCTGTTCAATTCATAAGCCGCTTTTTCTCAACAATTTCGCGGGTATTGCCAGTTCATAGTCGAGCCGCTTGTAAAGATTGCAGACCCGCCGGAGATAAGTGTCGAAATCTGTTTTAGATTTATGCCATGCCACCATCGACGAATAGCTAATATCATGTTCGGTTAAATACTTATCATTTAGACTGACACGGGGACGCGGAGAATTTTTTTGATAAGTGATTAGGCGGACATGATATCACTTGAGTGTAGTGAGTTCCAACACTCAACTTCTTTCAGATTCTTACAACGGTTTGTCAGATTCTTAGGTCGTTAGCGAATCTGCTTTGGTGTCATTCCAGTGAGGCGCTTAAACTGTTGCGTCAGATGGCTTTGACTGGAGAAGCCGACTTGTAGGGCGATGTCTGCGATCGCCAAATCCGTTTTCGACAGCATCACTTTTGCTCGTTCCACGCGCTGTTGAATCACGTACTGATGGGGAGAAATCCCCATTGCGTGCTTAAACAAACTCGCAAAGTAAGTTGGGCTGATGTTAACAACACTTGCCAGTTCAGCCAAGGATAAATCTCGATTCAGATGAGCGTGGATATAATCGATCGCCTGCTGCACCTGAGTACGAGTTAAGCGGCTGTTTTGTGATGCGATCGGTTGCGTTAGGGTCGAATAGTGTCGTAGTAAATGAATCACCAGGATTTGAGTGAGTGATTCGACATATAATTGCCCCATCATCCCACCCGATCGCAACTCAGCGAACATCAGCATTCCGATCTGATGAAGTTGCAAATCTTGCTGACCGAAACAATGCACAAGGTCGAACCGTTTTGAGTCAATGTCAGACGCTTCAGCAACTTGTTGAATCAATTCTGGTTTTAAGCAAATGTTCAGCGGAGCACAAATGTCATCACTCATATCTGGAGCTTGACACCAATAGCTCGGTTGTCCAGCAGGAACCAAGAAGCTGTCCCCTTTGTGAAGGATTGACTCTTGCAGGCGATCGTCCCGTTCCTGAACTAAAGGGGCGGGATTTCCTGTGTGAAAGTAGAGCCAGTGATCGGATAGAGCAGGGAGTTCTATTTCAAAAGCTGAAGCAGGACTTTGACACTGCTCAACCAAAACGCCATTCCAGTTCATTTGCCGACTGGAGAACATCAGCGTTTTATTCCACTGTTGGCTGAGTTCGAGCGAGTTGAGCAGGTTGCTGGTCATAGAGCTTGCTCTCACCGATTGCTTGCAGTTGCAGAATAAATACGTTCTAGCTTTTTTCAGCCTGATTCTGACGCAGCAAAAATAGTCACCAGCCAGAAATCCAACACCAATAACACATATTAACCTTGATTTTGCGATCAATGCTTCTCCCATTGGAGGGATTTCGCCAACCCAGTAAGCAGATAATTACTTAAGGGCTGCTGTTGCCTCAATCTCAACTAATGTTTCTGGGGAGGCGAGTGAGGCAACACCGATGCCAGTAAGCGCGGGGCGCGAGTCTGCCAGAAATTGTGCGAGAATTGGCGCAATATCCTCAAGGAATTCTCCAAATTCACCGCGAATGTAGATGCGAAGGTTCAGCAAATTCTCTACGGAGCTTCCCGCAGCATCCAGGACGATCGTTAGGTTGTTTAGCACGTTTTTTAGTTGCCCTTCGACGGTATGGGACGAAACTTGGTGGTTTATGTCCCAGTCAACCTGACCAGAAATGTAAACGATACCCGATGCAGTATCGATAACAGCGTGGGACAATCCGTGTGGGCTTCCATCATAACGTTGTGGCGGATTAACAAGTTGCTTTCTCATTGTGCCTAAGTCCTTTTTCTACCTATTTGGAGTGTAGCCAGCTCTAATGCTCGGTTTCTTTCAGATTCTTAGGGCAGTTTGTCAGATTCTTATGGTGTTACTGTGCGATTGATTGATAGATAAAATGGCTGCGATCGCCTTAGTCACCCTCAGCAAAGTCGCTGTCTGCGGGATTCATATCGGTGTCAATCGGACCGGGTTGAATGTTGTTGACGGTGATGCCGCGAGGTCCAAGATCGAGGGCAAGACCAGGGGTGAAACTGGTGATCGCCCCCTTCAAGCGGGCGGTATCTGAGGGGGACTTGCCGCCTGATGCTGATCCTGCTGCCCTTGCCCGCTTTGTGCTGACGGTCAACTCTGGCCTGTCCGTGCAAGCAGCAGGTGGAGCCAGTCGTACGGAACTCCTACAAGTTGTTCAGACGGCATTGCAAGGTTGTCAAATATTAAATTAGGTAAGCAGCTGCTAATGGCAAATACTTACAGGCCAAGCTGGGTTTTCAGGTTGCCAATATATTGTTTCGGGAGTTATCGAGAGCGTTCACCAATACCACTGACTAATTAAAATATCCCCCTCAAGTTTTACAGTTTTGAGGGGGTTTTAAATCCGACTTAATACTTTAGAGTGAAGCAAAACTAGCGATCGCAGCGTAAATTGGAAATATCAATTCATGGTCAAGCAACTTGTAGTTGAAGTTGTTAGTTATGAGTTAGGAGTTATCAAACCGAAATTACTCGATAGTCAACTTCTCACTCATAACTATTTTTTATTACCAAAAAAATAGAATTTAATTCACTGAATTTTGATTTTATTTACTACCTAAATACTCAACAATAATACATTCAATAATTTTGAACAGCGGAGGTAGGAAGTGGAATACAACGAGTTTATTACACATGTACAAACTCTTGCTCAATCAGATTCTCGTGAAGAAGCCGAACGCGCTACCCGTGCGACATTAGAAACTCTTAAGGAACGGATAGCAGGTGATGAGGCAGAAGAACTAGCTGCCAACTTACCTCAACAACTAGGTGATTGTTTGCGAGGGCGAAAAGCAAATGGCGATCGTTCTTTTAACTTGCAAGAATTTATTGCCCGTGCGAGTCAAAAAGAAAATATAGAACCAACTGTTACTGCAATTCATGTCCGGGCTGTATTTGCTGTGTTGCAAAATGCTATAAAGCCAGAAACATTTGCTGCTTTTCACTCCCATTTTTCTCACGATTATGAAGAGTTGTTTGCTACTTCCCCAACGGGTGAAGTACCTGCATAGCAGAGAATTTAAACATTATATAAGGGAGACATCCTGGTTGTTTAATTGTTCTCGTCAATGAAAATACTAGCTAATTTCAGAAATAAATAGGTAACACCGTACTATGGCTCACAATAACAATCATTCCGGTAAGAAAAAAGTTGCTATCCTCATTGAACAAGGAGTAGAAGATGTAGAATTTACAGTACCTTATAATGGACTAAAACAAGCTGGAATGGAGGTAATAGTCCTTGGTTCTCGGATGAATGAAAAGTACAAGGGTAAACGCGGTAAGCTCAGCGTACAAGCTGATGGTACTACAACGGAAGCGATCGCAGCCGAATTCGATGCAGTAGTGATTCCTGGCGGTATGGCTCCCGATAAAATGCGACGCAACCCCAACACAGTTCGCTTTGTACAAGAAGCTGTACAACAAGGAAAATTGGTCGCTGCGGTTTGCCACGGGCCACAAGTCTTGATTGAAGGCGATTTACTTACAGGTAAACAAGTTACTGGCTTTATCGCTATTAGTAAAGACATGACTAACGCAGGCGCAAAATATTCAGATGAACCCTTAATAGTAGATGCCAATTTAATTACATCTCGTGAACCCGGTGACTTGGCAATTTTCACCACAGCTATTTTGAGTCGCTTGGGTTATGGTGGCAAAGATGCTGCATTGCCAAATGAAAAAGATACAACTGCCGAATGGTGGAAACTAGCTGATGCTTGGGGTGGTTCAACAAAAAGTGAAATTGGCAGAGGTTTAAATACTGCCCTCACTGGTGAACGTTATTCACTGGAAGCTTTAGAAAAATACGTAGAAAAAGAATCTGATACCGAAATTAAGTTAGTTTTTGAAGATATGATTGGCAACAAACAACGCCATATTCAAAAATTAGAAACATATCTGCAAAGATTAGGTGAAAAACCCTCCTTAGGAGCAAATATCGCTAACCAGTATGCCAAAGTGAAAAGTGCCTTAACAGGAAGTGACGACATATATCAATTACGTTCTGCTTTGGGAGATGTGCAAACCGGTATTGGCGATATTGGCAATTTATGTGCAATGTACACTGACCCAGTAGCAACTGCTATTTTCAAAGAAATTTACCACGATTTATTGCAATACGAACAGCGATTAATAGAGGTATATCGAGTGCGGACAGCTGCTCAAATTCAACCTCCCAAACCCACTACAGGTGCTGCTGTATCGATGTAAATAACCGTTAGTGGAGAAGCACAGTTGTGCTTCACTACAAAAACAGACTTTCTTCAAATCTCTTTTCTAGGAATAACCAGGAAATGGAGATATAGTGGCTTAGTCTCTAGAAAGAAAGACAAATTTATCAAAGTTGTTCTCGAACATTGAATGGCAAATAGTCATTCAATGTTCGAGAACTTGACACCAAATATAATGCAATTGAGGATTTTTATGAATCAACTGATTTCTTGGCTCAAAAATATTCGTATCCGTCAGATGGTTGTAGTTTTTCTGGTAGGATTTATGTTTTTACTCGGTCAAGCTTTTAGTTACGATAATCTAGCACGCGCTGATGTTGTAACTCCAGAGGGTACTTATTATAAACGCATACCAGACGGCCAAGGTGAAATTAGAAATGATACGCAAATCAGAAATGCCCAAAACAAATTAAAAGATACTGTTGATAATGTCCGCGAAAAGCTAAACTTGGATGAACAAACTCCTCGGGCTACAAAAGAGTTTTTTGATTCTACAAAGAATAGAGGCGTAGACAAAACTAGCCGATTACAGAGAGATACAGAAGGTTATTATCAATATCCTCCTAACACACCAGTCAGAAACAGAGATTAGAATTTTAGCAAGTCTGACAGTCTAATTTTTGATTTACATATCAATCAATGTGATTTGATTGTCTGAACAAATTATCTACACCTAAACTAAGGGAGAGAATAGGCAATAGGCAATATAAAATTGCCTATTGCCTACTTAATAAATTTACATATCGAAGGGAAAAATATGTCTGATAAAACCGTTACAAAAATAGACTCTGCCTATTCTCCTAAAGGTCAACTTGGTCAAAAATATCTGGCATCTGGTAAAAGTATTTCCATGCGTTTGTGGGAGAATGAGCAACCGAATGAACCGAAAGAATCAACAGCGCGGGAATATGAAACTGTTGGTTATGTAATCAATGGCCGTGCAGAATTGCATATTGAAGGACAAAATATCTTACTAGAGCCGGGGAGTTCTTGGATAATACCAAAAGGAGCTAGCCACACATACAAAATTCTAGAACCATTCACTGCTGTTGAGGCAACAAGTCCCCCTGCTCAAGTTCACGGACGGGATGAAAATTAGAAACTGAAAATTAAACTTTTGATCAACACAGATGAAAAATCATCTGTGTTTATTTATATGTATCTATAGTTCTAAATTTGCTGAAATTATGTCATATTTTTATCAGACTAGAGGCTGATGAACATCAAAGATTTACTTAGTTTCCTAGATAAGCATAGACAACACAAATATCAAATAAAAGTTTGGCAAAAATTCAATTCGATTTTGTGTTTTTACTATCTGCAATTAACAAGGAATCCAAATGTTTTATCACACCAAGAAACTACAGTATTTTAAGCCGCCAGAAAAACCAGATGCAGTCTACGCAATGAAAATTCAAGAACTGATTGGCGGGACTTTTGGTGAAATGACTGTGATGATGCAGTACCTGTTTCAAGGCTGGAATTGTCGAGGGCCTGCCAAGTACAGGGATATGCTGCTAGATGTTGGTACTGAAGAAATCGGTCATGTTGAGATGTTGGCTACAATGATTGCCCATTTGCTGGATAAAGCGCCGCTGAAAGTGCAAGAAGAAGGTGTAAAGGACGCGGTTGTGGGTGCAGTAATGGGTGGTACTAATCCCCGAGATGTGATTATGGCAGCAGCTATGAATCCCCAACATGCTATTGTCTCTGGCTTGGGTGCTACACCATCTGATAGCGTCGGCTATCCTTGGAACGGTCGCTTCATTGTTTCCAGTGGTAACCTGTTGGCAGACTTTCGTTCTAATCTCCACGCAGAAAGTCAGGGACGTTTGCAAGCAATACGACTGTATGAGATGACCAACGATCCTGGTGTGAAAGATACCTTGAGCTTCATGATCGCCCGTGATACGATGCATCAAAACCTCTGGCTGGCAACCATTGAAGATTTAGAAAGTTCTGGACTCGAAAGCACTCCGGTTCCCAGTTCCTTCCCATTAGAATTGGAGAAACGAGAGTTTTCCTATCAGTTCTGGAATCATTCTGAAGGAACTGAAAGCGCCGAAGGTCGCTGGGCGAAAGGCCCATCGATGGATGGGAAAGGTGAATTTCAGTATGTGGCGAATCCCCAACCACAGGGGCCAGAACCGCAACCACCCCAGCCTGATCCCCGACTACATGCTACCCCAAAAGCTGGACGGACGGAAGGCAATGGCTCCAGCGCACCTTCTGTAACTGAACGCACAACTATTGGTGGCTAATTTTGGCAAGAGAATGTATTAGGGATATTGAAAACCCCGTATATTTTGATGTCGGGGAGTGTCAATTATTCCCATCACATTCTCTCTCTCCAATTCTCCCAATCAAGGAGGATTGGGGTCAGGTTACCTGAAAATTAGGTTAATTGCTGTTGATGTTGGTCTTTTGACCGTTGCTAACCATACCTAAGACATTCATTCGATAAGTCTTGAGATGCTCTAAAGTTCGCACGATCATTGATGAGTCTGTTTTATCAATTCTTACCACTAGCAATATGCCATCAGTATAAGGTGCCAGCAGGCTAACATCAGCTAGTTCCAACAAAGAGGGAGCGTCATAAATTACCAAGTCAAAGGTATTATGGAAATCTGTCATTAGTTGCTTCATCTTTTCAGATGAAAGCAGTTTTGTGGGATCGGCTGGTATGCTCCCAGCAGTGATTACAGATAGTTGATTCATTGAGGGTAGCTGTCGGATAGCCTTAGCTGTTGGTAGGTTTGTGGAGATTAAATTACTTAATCCACGTGAGTTATTTAAGTTTGATAAGGTGTGAATGTTGGGTTGGCGTAAATTAGCATCTACAAGTAGTACTCGTTGCCCCATATCTGTAGCTGCTTGAGCCAGATGCAAGGCAATGGTAGATTTACCATCACCATCCATAGCTGAAGTAATAATTAGAGAAGTAATAGAGCGATCGCCACTGAGCAACTGGACATTTGTATAAAGCACCCGCAAAGATTCTAAAAATTTTGCCGAATAACTGCTACTATCTTTTTTTCCAACGACACCAAAGCCAGAAATACCTCCCAAAATTGGACTAAGTATTTTTATTATCCGAGCTTTTTGTGTAGGTGTTTGGTTTTGAGTGGTTTCAACTTGTTTTTCAAAGGGAATATTTCCTAACAACGGCAGTTTAACTTCATTCTTGAGTGCCTGGACGCTATGGTAGGTTTTATCAAGCTTTTCCAGCAGCAAGGCGACGCCAACTCCTAAGGCGATACTCCCCACTAACCCTGATATTAAATAACGTTTGATGCTCGAATCGGAGATCGGAAACTTCGGTTCATTTGGTGCTTCAAGTAACTGCCAACCAAGTTCTGTTTGAGATATCTGAATTTGCAGATTTTCACGAGTTGATAAAAAACGATTCAGGCTCTCAGTTGCCACCTCTAATTTTCGCTGTAGTTCAGTGTATTGTCGTGCCAAAATTGGCCATTGCTTGCGCTGTAGTTCAAGTTTCTGCTCTACTTTAGCAAGCTCTTGGCTTTGGACTTCTAGAGTTTGAAGTTGAGTCGTTACTTCTGACACTTTTGTAGTCAAAAAGCGTTGTGCTTCCTTGTTGAGCAATGGTAACAGCCTTGCCCGTTTCTGCTTTAATGTCTGGATGGTTGGGTTAGTATCTTGCAAACGAGTTGACTCTGTAGCAATTTGAACATCTACTTGTTGTAATTGAGCCAACAACTGTTGATACAAAGGAGCATCCTTGAGCGTTGCCACCTGACCATTTTTGTTCTGTAGAAAAGATAGATTGGCACGAGCCTCTGCCAATTGCCGGTTCACCACTTGTCGTTCATTATACAAGTTACTGATGCGATTCACGACTTGTTCCGACTGGACTTCTGGATCAACAAAGTCGTACTTTTGTCGGAAAGTTTGCAGTTCTTTTTGAAGCTGATCGACTCGATTTTGGATCGATGGCAGTTGTTTTTCAACGAACTGAATTCCTTGGCGTAGCTTGGTTTGTCGCCTTTCCCGGCTATAGTCTAAATAATCATCGGCAATTTGGTCGAGTACAGTTTTAACTTGGTTTGGATTGTGATTTCGATAACGAACTTCGATAATCTTGGTTTGAGCTAACCGAGAAATCGTCAGATTTGTCATCAGGGAATTATAGCTGATGTCTCCATAGGTAGTTTGTAAGTGCTTGACAATCTCTCCCATCAATTCCGGGCTTTTGAGAACCTCAATTTGACTGTCATAATCCAGACCAGATTTGTTTACATTCGGGTCTTTGATAATATCCACTACTTTGGAATCATCATTTACAGGTTCAACTAGCAGGCGAAAATTACCTTCATATACTGGTAACTCTCGGTTTAGTATCAAGCTGACAAAAACAACTGTCGCCAGAGTAATGCTTACCCCTGCAATAACTAGCGCTCGTCGTTGTACAACACTCAGAAATTGTGCGAAACTCGAATCATTTCCTTCCTCTTGTGACCACGATAAAGGTTGAGACTGAAGAAATGACGGTACAGAGTTTCTATTCTGTTCATAACTTGATGATTGAGAAGAATGATTCTCCATCTATTTAAAAATACTTATTAATTACGCTACAAAAAATGTGTGTAACAGCTTCAGTATTTCCCTGTTAAGGAAACAACCATACAAAGGTTTATTATTAGCCACCAGATTGGCAAGCTGTTTAGCATGATGCATCATTAAATAGGTGGCAAATATCAAGATTTTGATATGTTGTAAGTATCAATGCATCCTTGAAGTTAGTTTTTAACTTCTATGATGGTAGCTCTTACTTAGTTTCAACTGTTATAATTGTACGCTTTTTAGTTTGTATCAGATTCTAGCCGAGTCAGCAACGATGAGAAAATCTTTGTTTTTAAGTATACATTCTTTTTAGTTCCATATCATAACCTAAAGTCAAAATGAATCTCCAATCGCAACAACGTGTCATTTGGATCGAGCAAATGATAAATCTTTTACATCAATTGTAGCCAGAGTAATTTAAATATCACTGGGTGAGTTGTTAATTCTTCTTCTCCAAATCTTTGCTAAGTCTTTTTATTGTAAAATTTAATACTATTTTTAGCTTAAAAGATGACTTTTGTGTATAAAATTGACACATGATTTATTACTAATGTCACACAAGTAACTAATCTAAATTTAACAAAAATACAAATTTTCACTGATCAAAATTTGTTTACAAAAGAGTAAGTAGTTTATGAAGTTATTGTTTATGTGGATTCTCAAAAGATAAATTTTTCGTAAAGTGAATTGGTAAATTTTAAACATTGTTTTCTCATGGTATTCTTGTAAGAAATTACATGTAAAATATGATATTGAATTTAAACCAATACCCAATAGTTAGTTATGTAAAAAATATTGCTCACTAAGGTTCAAAATTAAGTAAGTAAAAACATCTGAAGTTCAATGACCATAGACTGCCAATTTTTTAGCCGACACCAGTGTATAGTACCTATTAGAGTTGTTTAGACATGAAGTAAAGTTGGTTAAGAAACTTGCAAATGTCTAAAATCACGGTAGCCCTTTAGACTTTCGCTTTTTGTTGTGTTCCCATGTCCGAAAAAGATCGCGTATACAAATTAAATGAGTATAAACATCCACATATATGCTGAAGCGGCTGAATTAGCACTGTACTTAGCCTGTATATGTGCGATTTTGTAGAGACTCCATGTATACCAGTAAATTAATCAACTTGCTTCAGGCAAATTTAAAATATTTGTTAATTAAGACAAGTGTTTGTGTGTAATTAATGGCTTGAGCAGTTCAGTAGTGTATTGATCAACATTTCTAGAACAGGATACAACTGATGAGACTTAATAAATGGATTAATCAAAAGTTTTTACAATCCATTTCTACACGGATAGATGTTAAAAATGACTATTCTCTAAAAACTCAGCAATCGATTAAATTGTCTGCGATCACACAGTTTTTCCCGCCAGACTATGCGCCTACGGGACAGCTGATTGAGGAGCTGGTAAAACAGTTAGGTCAGCAAGGAGTCGATATTGAGGTTTTTACGAGTCAGCCAGGGTATGCGTTTGACTCTGATGCGCGTGCTTTAGCAGTTGAGCGTATGGGTAGAATCCGAGTGCAGCGATCGCGCACAGCTCAACTTTGGCCAGGGCGAATTCGTGGCAAAGCGATCAATGGTATCTTATACACCTTGCGTGCTGCCCTATATCTCTTGAGAGCATCACGGAGGAGCAACGTATTGTTGGTAACCACAGCCCCGCCATTTTTGCCCGTCCTGGGATATCTGGCTCACCTATTGTTTCGACTTCCTTATGTTTGCATTCTTTACGATTTGTATCCAGATATTGCGATCGCTCTGGGAGTAATCTCCAAACGTAGCTGGCTAGCAAGGTTATGGCGTGCTATTAACAGGCAGGTTTGGCTAAATGCCAAGGGAATCGTGGTTCTCAGTCCAGCCATGAAACAGCAAGTGGTAGCAAACTGCCCCCAAGTAGCCAATAAAATTTCAGTCATCCACAGTTGGGCGAACCCGGAATTGATTATGCCAATTCCCAAAGAAGAAAATTGGTTTGCCTTGGAACATAACTTAGTAGACAAATTTACCGTACTCTACTCTGGGAACATGGGACGCTGCCATGATATGGCAACTATCCTCCAAGCTGCTCAAGAACTGCAAAATGAGCCAATTCAGTTTGTCTGCATTGGTGGTGGAGCCAAACGCGATGAATTGATTCAACAAGTGAATCAATTAGAGTTGAGAAATTTTACATTTTTGCCATATCAAGACAAGCAGGTGCTTCCTTACTCATTAACAGCTTGCGATCTCTCACTAGTGAGCGTCGATGCATCCACCGAGAGCTTAGTCGTTCCTAGCAAGCTGTACTCAGCGTTAGCATCAGGACGACCGATAGCGGTGATTTGTTCGCAGTATTCATACTTGAGAGAATTCGTTGTCGAAGCCGAGTGCGGTGGCACCTTTGACAACGGAGACAGTCATGCTTTAGCTCAATTTATTCGCTTACTCAGCCGGGATCGCCAATTGGGAGAGCGCATGGGCAAAGCAGGTCGTCAGTACTTGCGATCGCATTTCACACCTAAGATTATTTCTCAACAATACCTTGATGTTTTGCGGCAAGCAATCTTAGAGGATGATGCGATCCCCATGTCTCAAAGCCGTACAAAATAGTTCTTTGAGAAATAATCAACACAGATTGGTGTAGGCTGCAAAAACCCTTAGCCTCATACCAATCCTAGAAAATCCAGGGTACAAATTATTCACCTTTGCCCTTTCATCCTGCTTGTGTTTTCAGTGAAATCTTATTAGCAAAGTCAGTCCAAGCTCACCCATTGATAGTAAAGATTTATTTACCGTCATCTTTCGAGTTTGGCAGTACTTTCTCAATATCCAAACACTGGCGCAATAGGCAAAATAAAAAATCCTGTTCGGAAACATTTACCTTTTTATTTAAGCTAGATTAACGCTTTGCTTAAATAGAAAGTCTTACCTATTCAATAAAAATTTAGTTTTTGGAGGGTTGGTATTTAATCGTAATTTAAGTTGAAAATAATTCACACAACTGATCTATAACAATAGCTAGCAGTTAGGCTTATAGATGATAAATAATTTATCAGTCTTACATTTTTTCATGCTTAAACTCCTAAAAATCAGGACAAAAAGAGTTTTATGTACCTATTGTAATGAGATTGATTAAGATAATATAAAGTCCCTAGAGTATGTTATGCTCTAAGACAGATTGACAGTGATAAATAACCACTTTAAAGAGAAAAAATTTAGGTCATATATTGTTTGATAACAAAGTAAATTTGTTGCCACATTACAAAAATAAGTTCCTGATTTCAGAATCTTTGTCAATCAGCTTACTTTAATTAAATAGTATGAGTTTTTAACTTTAGGAGACGAGCTTCGATGGTCTTTTTGATCTCAGTTCCTCCAACGTAACCTTCCAGCATTTGCTGTCTATTTACTCAAGTGGGAGGTCGAATTGCAGAGAAGGTGTGACCGAAATCGGAAACGTTCAAAACGACGAGCTATTTACTGTCCAATTCATGGCTGCTACCAGGAAAGCAGGAGTCAAAAATATCAATTGTTTGCCGATCAAGCAGGACAGTTGCAGGAGAGGGGTATGAGTCGCCGTAGTGCATTAATGCTAGTAGCAAACCAAAGCGCAGTTTCCCTTGAGGGAGAGTGGGTGGAGGCATTTTGGTGTGACCAGTGCCAGCAGACAAAGTGGTATCACGTCTGTAAGACAGATGAACGCACCTATAAAGTTGCTATAGCGCCACAAGAACTTTGGCAGCACGTAACAGGAGCGATCGATCCTCAGGGAAACCCTTCCGTGGGAGAATTTACTCGCAGGCAATCAAAAGTACTAAACTATCACAGCATCAAAGATTTTCAGTTTGTCAATTAACGCTCAAAAGCGTGGTCTTTAATCAATATTATGAGTAATAACAGAATTACGTCAAAGCCAGAGCTGATAATTGAAGCTGGACAAACAGAGCAGCAGTATTGGAAAGACCTATGGCGCTATCGAGAGCTATTTTATTTTCTGTCCTGGCGTGATATTTTAGTACGCTACAAGCAAACAGCAATTGGTATGCTTTGGGCACTGATTCGACCATTTTTAACGATGATTGTTTTCAGCGTCATCTTCGGAAACCTGGCAAAATTACCTTCCGAAGGCACAGCACCGTATCCAATATTAGTGTTTGCCGCCTTACTACCTTGGCAGTTTTTTTCCAGTGCCCTCAGCGAGTGTAGTAACAGCCTAATTAGTAATGCCAACTTGATTTCTAAAGTGTACTTTCCCCGCTTGATTGTGCCTGCTAGTTCAGTAATTGTTAGCTTTGTAGACTTTCTCGTTTCTGGGATGATCCTTTTAGGGCTAATGGCTTGGTATAACTTTGTTCCCAGTTGGCGGATATTATCCTTACCGTTATTTATTGCTATTGCCTTTGCGGCTTCACTAGGAGTGGGGCTGTGGTTAGCAGCTTTAAATGTTGAATATCGAGACTTCCGTTATATTGTGCCCTTTATTGTGCAGTTTGGTCTATACATCTCGCCCGTCGGTTTTAGTAGCAGTATTGTGCCAGAGCAATGGCGTTTGCTTTACTATTTAAACCCAATGGTGGGCGTGATTGATGGCTTTCGCTGGGCTATTTTGGGCGGAGAGTCCAAACTTTATTGGACTGGATTCACGCTATCTTTAGGACTAGTCGCTCTGTTGCTGGTAAGTAGCATTTGGTACTTCCGCAAAGTGGAACGGACATTTGCTGACGTAATTTAGCAAGGATATGTGCAGATGTCTGAGAACATGATTAGTGTAGAAAATTTAAGTAAAAAATATATTATTGCTCACCAACAGGAGGGAAGAAGTCGCTACAAAGCGCTGCGGGATGTGATTGCTGATGGTGCTAAATCTTTTGCCAAGGCATTTATCAAACCCAGTGGCAAAAAAATGCCCAACCCAGCGCGGGAAGAATTTTGGGCGTTAAAAGATGTATCCTTTGAGATTCAACAAGGTGAAGCCATTGGTGTTATTGGCCGCAATGGCGCCGGTAAATCCACGCTCTTAAAAGTTCTCAGCCGCATTACCGAACCCACAAGGGGACGTATCGCCATCAAAGGGCGGGTAGCAAGCTTATTAGAAGTAGGTACAGGATTTCACCCAGAATTGACGGGACGCGAGAATATTTATCTCAACGGTTCCGTTTTGGGGATGAGTAGAGTCGAAATTCAAAATAAATTTGATGAAATAGTAGCCTTTGCTGAGGTTGAGAAGTTTTTAGATACCCCAGTCAAACGCTATTCTTCCGGAATGTACGTGCGCCTTGCTTTTTCTGTTGCTGCTCATTTAGAGCCAGAAATTTTAATCGTCGATGAAGTTTTGGCTGTGGGTGATTCGGCATTTCAGAAAAAGTGCTTGGGGAAAATGGGTGATGTCGCTACCAAAGAAGGACGAACAGTCTTATTCGTCAGTCATAGTATGCCAGCGATCGCTCAACTCACCAAACGTTGCATACTACTTTCTAAGGGTAGCGTTCAGTTTGATGGTGATACTGGCAAAGCAGTGCAGTTATATATGGCTGGGCAGAAAGATGATTCTGTCTCCCAAGCATATTACCAAGCTCCTGTCAACAAAACTGGCAATCATCTAGCTTGGGTAAAGGCACACACCTCCGAAGGAGAAGGAATTCACTGTTGGGGAGAACCGATTACCTTCGAGTTTGCCTTACATGTGACTGAACCTCATGAAAGTCTGCGTTTCTCCTTTCAGATAGTCAACTTTTTACAACAACCAATTTGTATCTTCTGGTTTTTCAACTCTGATGCTCCCTTTTGCCGAGAGCCAGGGACATTTATTCTGCGATGTCAAATTCCTAAATTTAGACTGTACATGGGTTCATACACCTTAACGACATGGCTTTCCAACCGTCGTAGCGAGACTCTGCTAGAAAACTTGAGAGAGATTTGCCCGTTTGAAGTGACTATGTACAATATCGAGCGTGCAGATTATCAATGGCAAGCTGATGAGTGTACTTATTTAGAAGATGCTATTTGGCAAACTGTAGAAAAGCATTAATTTGAAGGCAGATTAAGTAATGGCTGTAAATGATGATGTCAAGTTAGGCGCAAATGTCAAGATTTTTCATCCGCATCTCGTCAACCTGTACGGTTGCGTTATTGGTGATGATACGAAAATCGGAACATTTGTCGAGATTCAGAAAGATGTCACAGTTGGAAATCGCTGTAAAATTTCATCTCACAGTTTCTTATCTGAAGGTGTTGTTTTAGAAGACGAAGTGTTTATTGGTCATGGAGTCATGTTTACAAATGACCTTTATCCCCGTGCAACCAATGAAGATGGCAGTTTAAAAACAGATGATGACTGGTATACCATCAAAACTTTAGTCAAGCACCGTGCATCTATTGGTAGTAATGCTACCATCCTGCCGGGGGTAACAATTGGTGAAAAAGCGATCATTGGTTCTGGAGCAACGGTAACTCACGATGTTCCCGATTATGCAATTGTAGTTGGTGTCCCTGCCCGTGTCATAGGGGATGTGCGCGATCGCCAAAATTTGCCAATGTCAGCTAGCAGTTTGTGAAATCCTCTAAGTTTTGTACATTGGTTAACTCCTTGATGAATTTTCCCATCTTGCAAAAATAAAACTTTTTTAGATCCAGTCATGAATAATTGCCACCTTTAAGTGGCAATCATTCATAGTGCATAAAAAATCAATTCTCATTAATTAAAAGCAACAGGAAACATGATTAATATCGGCGTCATCGGCTATGGTTATTGGGGACCAAATTTAGTCAGAAATTTTGTTGAAATGCCAGGTGTTCAGGTAAGAAAAGTTAGCGATTTTAAAGCAGAACTACTGGCAAAAGTCCAAGCTCGCTATCCTACAATTCAAGTTACTCAAGATTGTCGAGACATCTTTACAGATCCCCACATTGATGCTGTAGCCATCGCCACACCAGTTTCCACCCATTTTGATTTGGCTTTAGCTGCATTGCAGGCTGGTAAACATGTGCTAGTCGAAAAGCCCATGACAACTACCTCCGAACAAGCAATGCGGTTGATTGAAGAGGCAGAAAAACGCAACCTAGTGTTAATGGTGGATCATACTTTTGTTTACACCGGTGCTGTACGCAAAATGCACGATTTGATTGCCACTAATTCTTTGGGTGACATTTATTACTATGATTCTGTCCGCGTTAACTTGGGACTTTTTCAGCATGATGTGAATGTCGTCTGGGATTTGGCAGTCCACGATTTATCGATTATGAATTACGTATTGCCATCCCAGCCTTATGCTGTCTCGGCTACAGGCATCAGTCATGTTCCTGGAGAACCAGAAAATCTTGCCTACTTGACCTTATTCTTTGAAAAGAATCTCATCGCTCATATTAATGTCAATTGGCTGGCACCAGTGAAAATCCGCCGCACATTGATTGGTGGTAGTCAGCGGATGATTGTTTACGATGACTTAGAACCAAGTGAAAAACTGAAGATTTACGACAAGGGTATTACAGTCAACGGCAATACTGAAAGCGTGTACCAAATGATGATTGGTTATCGCACAGGAGATATGTGGTCACCCAAATTGGATGTCACAGAGGCATTGAAAACAGAAGGATTACACTTTATTGATTGTATACAAAAAGGCGATCGCCCACTCACCGATGGAGAAGCAGGACTACGAGTAGTCAGAATCCTCGAAGCTGCAACCCAGTCTCTCAAAAAGCAAGGCCAATTAATTGAATTGAATC
>VFQR01001419.1_pt1 | contig 18462 bp, 15 predicted proteins | sample 3512321 | NCBI WGS metagenome assembly VFQR01 (sample SAMN10412374, study PRJNA504923) | tailings metagenome | isolation source: Relicate 3 Philex TSF1 revegetated site | place: Philippines: Tuba, Benguet | collected 2017-08-29
GCGCAAGGCCTTGCGCCCCTACCGCGTGGTCTATTTACCTGAAAATTGCTGTAATACAGCAAATTGCAATTCGGTGAGGTACAGATAATTGTAAAGGCACAACATGTTAGTTTATTTCCACTAATTTCATCATTCCTTGATCCTCATGGTCTAGAATGTGGCAGTGCAAAACGAATTTGCCATCAAATTCCGTATAACGGCTCTTAACCGTTTCAGGTGTGTCTTGTCTGACCAGCAATGTATCCCGCCAAATCTTCTCATCGCTGTTATTAGGATCTTTGCGTGTGTACTGGAAGGGATTCACATGAATATGAAAAGGATGATTGGCAAGTTTCGAGTTCACATTCCACTCATCAGCATTGTTCAGTTTTAGGGAGATGGGATTGGGATCGTTGGGATCGAATGACTGGCCATTGATCGTGAACTTAGGAGGCTGAGTAGTAAACTCAATATTAAACACTACCTGCTGCTTACCAGTCACCTCAGTGATATCTGGGGGTACTTCCTGCTGTTTCACTGCCAACAACTGTGAATCATCTGGCAATTTCATATCCACAGGCTCACCTTCTATTACCACTTTAGCGAGGTACTGTCCAGTCTCACCAACTGCAAGGAGCGATCGCTGCGGACTAGTGGGAAGATCTACGAGATAGTATGTCCCTGGTTGTGCAACTTTTACTAGCACATCACTGCGATAGCCCGGTTCGAGTTCGAGTTCGTTCCACGAGTCTTTTTTACCTAGAGTAATACCATCGACTGCGATTTCATGAAGCGGAATGTTCGGATTGTTTGGGTATTGCAGTCCTAGCTGAATTGTATCTCGGATACCGGCGTGAATCAAACGCCAACGTTGCACTTCTCCTGGACGCATTCTGATGGTTGGGTAAATCTGACCATTGATGGTAGTCTGGCGTCCTGATAAAGACCACAGGGAGTTTCCAGTTGTTGGGTCAATTCCAAATCCATCGTAGCTTTCTAACTTTCCGGTTGTGTCATAGGATATCTGCTGGAAGACAAAGATTTTTTCTTGGGCGTTCTTGATTTCAGGTATCTCATCAAGTCCACCCTCAACGATTAAAGCTCCCGCCATCCCACTGGAAACTTGTATGGCAGTCGAGCCATGTTGATGAGCATGATACCAATGAGTGCCGGCTGGATGGTCTGATGGTAATTCGATTTCAATGGGGTAGGAATTCTGGGGTTCCATTTCCCTGAGTACATTGTCACTAATACCGCTGGGCGAAACGTGAAATCCGTGGGTATGGAAATTAGTGGTGTTAAAGCGGTGTGGAGTATTATTTATGTCTGCCTGTCGTGATAATGGGTCTGGTGGCAGACTGTTGTTCAAAGTAATATTCATGCGATCGCTTGGCTTAACACGCAAGGTCGGCCCCACTAACTTTCCGTTGTAGGAACGAAGATGGACAGGACATCCAGCGATGATGTTATCGGCGTATTTCACCTCTAATTGAGTTGACAGCACCCCATCTCCAGATGAAATTTCACTTGGATTCTGAAGTTCAGCACCGCCATATTTGTCAAGATCGATCGGCTTTTCTTCACAAGGATTTGCTTGGGAAGCATTATCTGGCTGCTGTGCAATGTGTAGCGAAGCTGCATATGACGTGGAATTTGATGTAATTAAAAATACTAAACTTGCAGCAATTACACAGAAAATCTTCAAGATGCGTTTTCGCATTATTAAACCTCGTTTTTGATTCGTGATGTTGAGCATGGATTTATCAAGGTGCAAGCTGAAAATATCTATCTTTAGTTAGATAGCAAATAACTTTGACAACCTGTAGTAGTAATTCTAGTGCTGAATTGGTATTAACTGTAAATAGCTAAGACGGTCTATTAACACTACTTTATTTTTCTAGAAAAAGAAAAATAATGAACTGATTTTAATCAAATACAAAACTATGGACGGCAAATGACAAATAGCTTGTCTAATCCTTGCTGTTGAATGGTTTTTTTATGTCTTACTCTAAATTCGATGAATAGAATTTAGGAAAATTTTTGTTTTCAGAAAATATTTTTTAATTAAATAAAAATGAAATAAGTCTTATTTGATAAGACCAGAATTGTTTTGCATAAAAATTAATATTAATAAGGCAAATTTCCCTAGAAATTTTATCTTCTATGAAGCAAATATAAACAAATATTTCTGTTTTCTAAAAATTAGAACTGTGAGAGACAAAACAGGTTATTAATGTGATTACCGTTATTACAACAGTACTTTTTTTTACAATTGGAGAAAATAATGTATGGGTTTTAATCCAGATATAGTTGTTGGCAATTGGACATATCGCAGCTTCTTAAATAATCCTGGTTATATTGAGGACGTTCAGAATCTAGAGGAATTCAAAGAGCTGTTTCTATTTGGTGAAGGGGATATTGAGATAGTCGAATCACCTTTTGGTAGCTTGGCGGGTGATATTCGCTTTGGAGATGAATATATTTTGGATCTCAAAGGGTCTATTGGGTATGGAAATCCCTTCAATCTGATTTTTCAAGGGGTAGGAAGATCGGATACACAAGCAAAAGGTTGGATATATGACTATGTTGGCTACCTTGCGCCTGCTTGGCCGAATGGTATCGATGAGAAACAGGCAATTGTGGGTTCGGTGATTAGAACAGTTCCACATGATGGCAGACCTGCTGGTGTAGTTGCTTCTTTCATTGCTGTTAAAAAGAGCTAACAACATTGACGCAAGAATATCCCTGTTCTGTCACTCTCCGAAAACATTTGCTATTGTTGAATTCTAAAGCTTTTGCATAGCAAGCGATTGCACGATTATTTTCTAATCACAAATACAAGACCCATTTTTTTCTAATAGGATAGCTTGTATTGATTGCCCCATGAGGCTTAAGCGCGTTCGCCCTCCCGGAAAGTGACAGAAGAGGGATATACAGCACAACAGATGCACAAAACAATTTTGCAGAAAAAAATAAGATAAGTATCGCCTCATTCACAGCTCATTCAAGGCGATAGGAGGAAATAAAATGGCACAGATTGAAGAGATTCAAACCAAGGTCAATGACATCCTGTCAGGTCACAGCAAGGGACAGCATCAGGATACACAACCATCGCAACGCCACTTCAGCTCCTATGTGAATGAGGACGTAGAAAAAGCTACTGCTTTAGCTTCGAGACTCATGCAAATTGCCGAGAAAAAAGGCGGCGAAGCAGGGTTAGCTGATGCAATTGAGGAAACCGAGAAAATACTCGGTACAGAAATTCCTGGACTAGTGCAGTATGCTCTCAAGCTCTTTATCACTCATTATCCAGAAGCACGAGCCAAGTTAAAACTTAGGCCTCTGGAGCAACGCCAACCGAACCTCGTGCGGCCATCGAATCCACCGAAAGACCAACAATCTAACCAAGAGGAATCAAAATGACACAGACTGGCGATTTACAAACCAAAGTGAATGATATCTTATCAGGTCACGGCAAAGAAAAGGGGGCTTCTGCGCCAACTCCTGTGGAGACAGCAGCTTCGCAACGCCATTTCAGCCCTTTTGTGAATGAAGATTTAGAAAGAGCAGTAGCTTTAGCTTCCGAACTGATGAGGATTGCTGAAAACAAGGGTGGTGAAGCAGGAGTAGTTAGTGCTTTACAGGAAATTGAGCAAAAAAGTGGGACTGAGATACCAGGATTGGTGCAGTATGCAGTCAAACTATTTATCACTCACTACCCGCAAGCACGCGCCTTGGTTAAAGTGAAGCCACTTGAGGAACGCCAGCCCAATCTTATAGCTCCGTCCAAGGCGCTGAAGTTTGCAGGGGAAGAAGCCGGTTCTACACCACCTGAAAACATACTCGACTTCTGGCGAGAAGACCCATTGATTAACGAACACCACGAACATTGGCACATAGTTTATCCTATGAGTGGTCGTCCTAGTCCCAGTGGTGGTTATGAACTAGGCGATCGCCACGGCGAACTCTTTGCCTACATGCACGAGCAGATGATTGCTCGCTACGATGCTGAACGCCTTGCTGTTGGTCTTTCAAGGGTAGATCGGTTTTCTGATTATCGAGCAACCATTCCTCAGGGTTACAATCCAGGAAATTTGAGACTCCGCAATGACGATGGGACATGGTATCAGTTTCGTGCCCGACCCGCAGGAGCGACAATTAGCGACCTAACAGGTGATTTTGCTAAGCGTCCTGGTGCTAAACTCGTCAACCAAGAAGCATTCCGCGATCGCTTATTTGAGGCTGCCAAAACTGGGATATTCCAAGAATTGCCGTCTCAAAAACCAGTCAAAATTGATAATCTTGGCAACACAGAAGAGGCAAATATTAACTCTGTTGACTATTACGGGTCGGGGAATGAGAAGAATAATTTGATTTATGGCAATCATCACAACGATGGTCATATCCACCTAATGCTGTTTGATAATATCAGTCCTTTTGGTGTCATGGCAGAAACAGCTACCGCCGTGCGAGATCCGATTTTCTGGCGCTGGCACAAACATGTTGATTCGATCTTCCACACCTGGAAAGAGCAACAACCGCCTCATGATTTTTCCGATGCACCACCAGTCAAAATTCGCAAGGCTACAACAAACGGAAAAGCCACAAGTCTCGATATCATCCTTTGCCGCCAAGACGGACTCCCTGCTGAATTCAACGGAGAACAAATCGCATCTGAAGCATTCGGTTATTCAGAGAATCCAGAGCAGAACAACTGGAACACTGACTTTGCAAACACGACAGTAAAACTTTCTAGTGGCGAAACAGTGACCACGACCTTTGAACTGCTCACACAGATGGAACAACGGCAGATTCAACTAGACGATCCTCCTGAAACAGTGACCATCGATTACTTGTCCCACGACGATTTTTACTATTTCATCCGAGTCGAAAATAGCTCCGATCAAATTCAAAAGTTAACTGTGCGGATCTTTCTTGCACCAGAGACCGAGGTCGAGGATTGGAGTAGCTGGATTGAGATGGATAAGTTTTTGTATCGGTTAGATGGTTCACAACGCGCCGTGATTTTCCGTCGTGCAGATCTCTCATCGGTGATTCGCAAACCTGCACTCCGACCAGAGGATCTTGCTAACCCAGATTCATCCTTAAGAGATCAACAACCTTGGTGTGATTGTGGTTGGCCTTACACCATGCTGTTACCTCGTGGGACAAGGGAAGGTATGGAATTCCGGCTGTTCGTGATGTTTTCCAGTGGAGACGACTTAAATTTGCCCGAACAACCAGAATGTTGTACCTCCATTAGCTACTGCGGTCTACAGGACACAGATTATCCCGACAAACGCGATATGGGCTATCCTTTCAACCGACCATTTCCTAAAGGGATTTCGTCTGCGATCGCCCAGTACGATAATATGGCTTGGAGGACGATCCAGATCCGTTGCAAAAATCTTTAGCTAAAGATTGCACATATAGTCATGTTGACTTTTGACTGTCGCATCTAGAACTAGCCCTTTCCTGGTGACTCGTAAAATCTCTTTTTTCTCTCTGTGTTCTCTGTGTCTCTGCGGTTGAAAAGAAATTTATTTAACCAACAAGATGCAGAAAACACAGACAAAAGAGATTATATCATGTCCTAATAAATAGACCCTGGATGTAAGGAACAGTGCTGCTGTACCTCTACGACAGATATGGTTTTTGAATCATCATGATTAACTTGGCAAAGAAGTCATATTCATATCGTCATTCAATCTGCGAATCAGCCGCGATAACTCACGAATGATATTCACCGCAATATCTGGAGTTTCTTCAATGGCATCATATAATTGCTCTTGCGTTAATTCTAGAAATTCACAAGGTTCTAGAGTCGTGGCGCTGGCGGAACGGGGTTGAGTATCAAATACTGCCATTTCACCAAAGTATTTTCCCTGTTCTACCTCTGCGAGCTGTTTATTCCCAATATGAACTTTAACTCGTCCTGACACGACAATGTAAAGCGATCGCCCTTCTTCTCCTTGCCTAAAAATGGTGTAATTAGCTGGAAATGACAATTCATTCATCACTGAAGTTAGCCGCACAATAAAATCGTCCCGCAATTCCTTAAAAATTGGGACTCGCCGGACAAATAATAGACGGTCAACACTAGTTAGCATAATTACAAGTTATAAATAAGAATTCAGAATTGGTGAATTCAGAATTTAGGAATCAGGACAAAGAAGCGGGGGATGAGCGCAAAAAGTCACAACTGGGCGGCTTGCACTGCTCTGAACTTTCGTTTCTTAGACCCGCCACTAATTGTAGACCACCAAATTCAAAATTTGGTGTAGTCTTTCACCGATTATTTGTTGGCCACTCATACAGAATACCCAACTCAATTGTGGCTGCTCGCTCGTCAATTATTTCTTGTTAAAAAAAGTAAACATAACTAAATATCATTGACAAAAATCTTTGCAATCCAAAAATCGATGTCGGGGCGTACAGCTGTACGCCCCGACCAACGCATTTACAACCAGAATTTCCCGTAAAGTCAGAGGCCGATTAGCTATACAGCAGATTTCAAGAAGCGTGAAATACACCATTTACGTCCTCTAATTTTGAATTCACCAATTCTGACTCCTAAATTCTTCAATAATCACTTTAATTTATCATTTTAAAAAACAAGAGTATTTGCTCTTATTTGGTCAAAAGTCATAATATTGACTGCATGAACTCCCAAGGTACCTTGCTGAGAAAAAAAATCACCAATTTGGTTGGAGTGCATTACTTCTAAAAATTGGGTAATCGGCTGCTGAGTAGCGAAGCTTTATTAGTTGTTGCTAGGAAAAACAGCCAAAAAATATCCTCAACTGCTATCACATCGAGAAGCAGAGAAGGATTTAGGGCAAACAGCATTGAATCATTGTGAGTAATGACCATGAGTTGGCTAATTAGTACAGTAATTATTGGGATCTCTGTCGCTTTTGCAACCACATTTGATGACAATTTATACTTGACGGCTTTCTTCGGAAAAGTTAATCGCACCTTTCGCCCCAAGCATATTGTTATCGGTGAATTTGTGGGATTCACTGCACTAGTGTTTGCTAGTCTTCCTGGTTTCTTCGGCGGTTTGATTATTCCTAGCACCTGGATTGGTTTACTGGGTTTACTTCCCATCACCATTGGTATCAGTAATTTCATTAGTCGAGCAGACGACGAAGAAACAGTACAAGCTGTGTCAGTTAATTTGCCCTCTCCTTGCAAATCTGGACGCCAGAAGAAATCATTATTGGCAACCATACGCGATCCCCAAACTTACCGTGTTTCAGCAGTTACCATTGCCAATGGGGGAAACAACATTGGGATATATGTACCGTTATTCGCTAGTAGCAATCTGCCAAGTTTGGGCGTAATTTTGTGTGTTTGCTATTTCACTGTTGGGGTGTGGTGCTTCTTATCTTATAACTTGACCCGTAATCCTCTCATGGCTCCCGTTTTAACTCGCTATGGTCGGAAAATCTTCCCCTTCGTTTTAATTTGGTTGGGGCTGTCTATTTTGATTAAAAGTGAAAGCTATCGACTCTTGCCTAGTCTGGCAATGCTTGGCAATTAGCTATGCAGTAGTAATACCATTTTGGATTTTGGATTGGGAATCGCTTTCTAAATGTAGGTTGTATCAATGCATCTGTCGCAATCATTTTTCAAATTGGTATAAACCTAATCCGCTTCCCACACCAAAAGCTTTCTTAATCACTTTAATTTATGCTTTTAAATCAAAATAATATTTGCTCTTATCAATCTATTTCTCTAAAGTGAACATAAAGCACATTATTGATGGCTCTTACAAAAGCAAATCTAACACTGCAAATTATCAAAGGAAGGCAACTAATGAATAAACCAAATTCCCAAAAATTAACCCAGTGGCTTGTAACTGCCCTATTTATAGTAGTTGTAGCAACATTTTCACTGTTCGATCAGCCCAGCGCTAAAGCTCAAGCAATAACACCATCCGAACCGGCTTTGGAATCAACTCCAGCAACATCAGAAACTGCACCACCAGTATTGCAACCAACTCCAGTAATATCACCAGTTCCAGCACCAGTCGAATCTCTAGCAGCAAACGTTAAACGTTTACTGGCGACCAAAGAATGTGTTGGCTGTAACTTGACTGGCGCAGTTCTTAAGGATGCAAACCTGCAAGCGGCAAACTTGCAAGGTGCCAACTTACAAAAAGCAGATTTTGAAAGGGCGAATTTACAGCAAACAAATTTAGAAGGAGCAAACTTGCAAGGAGCCGATTTGGGCAAAGCAAACATCCAAGGAGCAAACTTGGTGGGAGCGAATCTATTTGATGCAGACCTAGAAAAGGCTAACTTGCTGGGAGCAAATCTACAAGCGGCAAACTTACAAAACGCAGACTTGGAAAAGACAAATCTCACAAATGCAAACATCCAAGGAGTAAACTTGATGGGAGTTGATTTAGAAGACGCCATCAGACCCGAAGGATTTCTCGCTCAGTAGTCCAAAATACGGTGTAGTATCAAGTTCGCTTAATTACTTATCATTAAAATCTCTTTGCGTCAGAGCGTCAGTCCTAGTTATAAGTATTTATCCGAACCTGATATAAATTCTAGCTGTTACTGCCATTAAACAAATCTAGATAATTGAAAATCCCCTCAACACAACCTGAGGGGATTATTACTTTAATGTGAGTTCGACAAATTCTAAAGAACCCCTCTCCAAACTTCTCTCCACTTCATTCGTGAGAAAATGTAGGTAATCAGCAGCTTTTAGTTCAATATCATTCTTAATTTATATTTCTATAGATATATATCAAAGAGATTATTATTAGTATAATTCAACCTCTAGACTCACGCAATTAAGCTTGAAATTTTTAATAATAAAAGATGATTTTTACACATGTAAATTCCATATGGTTGTAATCAAAAGTTACATTCCATCAAATCAAACAAAAAAAGTACAGCCAATGACAACTTTTAGAGACAGCGAACAACAGCTTCAAAACTTGCGTGAACTCATCAAAAATATTGATTATGGTATGTTTACCACAGTCGATAATGACGGAATTCTGCATAGTTATCCTATGTCAAAGAGTGGTAATATTAGCTCTGATGCTACACTTTGGTTTTTTACCTATGCGGATTCTCATAAGGTGGCTGAGGTTGAACATTATCCGCAAGTTAATGTCAGTTTTGTATCAGCCGAACAGCAGCGGTTCGTTTCTATTTCAGGTACTTCGCAACTTGTAAAAGACCGCAATAAGATGCGAGAACTATGGAAACCGGAACTTCAAACTTGGTTTCCTAAAGGACTGGATGAGCCAAATATTGCTTTGCTAATGGTGAATATTAGCCAAGTCAATTATTGGGATAGTGTATCGAGTTTTAAACCTCAAAAACTTCAAATCTTTCAGGAGACTCATTAATTTGTAGCTCTTTGAAAAAATTATTTCTTACTTGTTACTTACTGGTGTGACAGGACTAAGATAGTGGATCAAAAATTTTTCAATTATTGAGATTTGAGTTGCATTAATTTAGGCTTGTCACGCCAGTACACTTTACATTTATTAATTTTAATTGAGATTATGCCTTATCAAAAAATTGAAGATTTACCAGATTCAGTAAAAGAAAACTTACCCAAACACGCCCAAGAAATTTTTCGGGCTGCTTTTAACAATGCTCAAGAACAGTATGGTGAAGAGGAACGTGCTTTTCGTGTTGCTTGGAGTGCTGTGAAGCGCGATTACGAAAAAGGTGATGATGGACATTGGCACAAAAAACCAGAATAGCTCAAGCAGCATAAAGCTAATCTACATCCGGTTCAAAGCCAAGCGATGTCTTACGACAAGTCATATCATGTTCGGGTGAAGACTTATCATTAGGACTGATGGGGGGACGCGGAGAAATTTTAATAATAAGTGATTATCCGAACTTGATATCACTTCGTGCCTACGCAATTGCGCGATTAACCTTATTTGAATGAGTTACATGGGTAGGTTAGCATAGCTGTGCTAACCCACACAATCTATTTTTTTTGTACCTCACCTATGCGGTAACCGCTATATTTCATAAACTAGTCATTATCTGGGCTAATTCATTCGATAAATCAATTTCGCAATCTTGGCGTTTTTTAAACAAAACACCAGCGAGAAAATAATAATCGCCAGAATAAAATGCCATTTTGTTTTCCCTTAATTTCTCTATGTGTTTTTTCACCTTTGGCTCAGAGCTATAGTAGCCGAAGCGTAAAGGTAAAACCATAAAATTTTCCACACAATAACCGTTTTCTTTCGCTAGATTCAGTGTACTTATTGGATGAGAAAAACTAGATAATAAAACCAATACATTTTCATAACCTAACGTTAAAAGCTCATTGGTAATTGTAGCTCCATCTATGCCTCCAAATAAAAGTGGCATATATATATCACTATCCGGCGCGGGGAGATATGGCGGATTAGCAATCAGATATCCTGCGTTGGGTTGCGAAGACTCAAACAAACATGAATTATGGATTATATATTTATCAGTGAGTTGATATTCATCAATGGTTAAATTTGCAGCTTTCCATGCAGAAGTATTTAATTCAAATCCCTGAATTACACCATGAAACTTATTTCGCAACAAAGAATTAATTACAGGGCTACCATCTCCAGAACCAAACTCAACAATGGATTCGTAATCTTGACAATTCCTCATAACAAGGTTTTCTAAGCAGTTGGAGTAGAAATGAGATTCTTCAGGACAAAAAAAGATGTCTTTCATTTAACTTTAACTCAACAATAAGATAAGATTTAGGCAACGAAAAATTATTTACTGCCTTGTATCGAGGCAAGAAAAAACTTTTCCTTTAGCAAGAAACTGTTTGCAAAGGAAATTAATTAGCAGGTAAATGAGCAATCAATTGCTAAAAAATAACCTGCTATTTTTAATTTCTAATTTGTGAAATTCTTACACGGGTAAGGCAGTTTGTTCTGCTTGGCGTATCGATCGCACAACAGCACTAGCAGCGCGATCGCCCATTATTTTTTCCTGGTCATAGCCAAGTAATAATTCCCATCCATCATTGGGATATCGTTCTGCCAATGGCAAAGCCACATCATCTAACATCCAACGACCGTGGCGTTCATCTTCCCTGATGTGCAATTCCCAATAACCCATCGCTGCATCTGAAAGTCCTAGTCGTTGCGCTGCTGTGAGATAGTTTCTGTAAACTGCAGGCCCAGCCACCTCAAAATATGTCAACGCACCACTGTAACGTAGAAAATAGCGTTTGCGCTCAGTCATTAGAAAATTATGATTAGCACAAGCTAGGACTTCCCAAGGTACTAAATCAAAATATCCTTCTGGTTGAGTGTTCATGCCGAATTCAGCAAGCATTTGGGCAAAAAATGTCGAATGCTTGCGAGATAGACGACCATTGCCGTATTCTTCAAGTAGTACCCGCACCAGAGTACATTGCACTTCATTAGCAGCACCACCTAAAACGCGGGAAAGACGGCTAGCTTCCACCAAACCATCAAAAGAAGCGATCGCCAGCAAGTGACGATAGCCAATTTCCGTCATTTTCTCACGGATATAGCGACTATTTGGCGATAATAGCGGATCTACATCAGCAGATGCACGCTCAATTAAAGCTTGTTTGACATCCAATTGTTGCAGTGCAGCCAGATCGAATTGTGCAAGTTCCCACTTTTGCCAAGCAGCTTCAATTTGGTCACGACACGAGTACAAATAAAGCGATCGCTCATTGGTATAATTATGCAAATCATCGTACCAAAACAGATTTAGCCGATTAATTCGATAAAGTATCCGTTGGAGAAAAAGGTGAGCTTGCTCATCAGAGCCATCGTTTTCATAGGCAGCGTCAATTGCCATAGAAAGCGTCTGTTGAAACTCATTCACTTTCCCTGGTTTTATATCCAGTTGACCGTCCAAATTCTCCATTGCCAGCAGTTCTATAAATTGCTGCTCAGCACGGTCGTACTTGGTAACCGTTGTTTCTTCTGTTTGCGTACTCTTTTTGCCAATCCCAGCCTTAGGGAACATAACTATATTACTTTGCATGGAATCTTCCGTAGCCTTAGAAAAGTGAGAAATTAGTTTCACCTCTAATACCTAAGTTTCCACACGAGTAGTGTTCTGTACCTCTTTCCCTGGTTATAAACAAAGATTAAGTCTAGAAAGGGATTGAGATTGGGCATGGGTAAGAGGTAGGGGAGCAGTTCTTGCTGGGAGCAGAGGGGAGGAGCTTCTCCCCTGCACCCAGCAAGAACTGCCCCTCTTCCTCATCTCCCTCATCCCCCTCATCCCCTCAATCCATCGCCTTACTTGGCGGAATCTCTTCTAAAGGAATCAGCGCTTCAATTACCGACTTCACAATTGGGGCGGCGACGTTAGAACCATAGGCATTTTCTCCTTTTGGTTCATCCACTAATGCGAACACTACGTAGCGAGGAGATTCCACTGGTAAAATAGCTACAAAACTAGTGATTCTCGCACCCTTGATATAACCGCCATTGGGACTGGCTTTTTGGGCAGTACCAGTTTTGCCACCGATGCGATATCCCGGAATTTGTGACACTTTACCAGTGCCTTCAGACACAACAGTTTCCATCATTTCTACTACCTTTTGGGCTGTTGCGGCTGAGAAAATTTGGCGTGGTATGGTGCGAGAGGGTGAATCATGCATCTGTCCTTTGGTATCAATCAGACCTCGGACTACATGGGGTGTAACTAATTTACCACCATTGGCTAAAGCGCCGTGTATTTGCACCAGCTGTATGGGTGTCATGGAAAAGCCTTGCCCAAAGGAAGTAGTGGCTGGTTCAATAGGCGAAGCGATAAATTCTTCTTGACTTTTGAGCCGACCGCCAACTTCAAAAGGTAAATCTGTGTCAACTTTTTGTCCTAGTCCCAAGCGTTCCAGCCAGTTGTAGTATATTGCAGGTTTTAATCGCTGGATCATTTGCACCATGCCAATGTTGCTAGAATTTTGCAGGATTTGAGCGATGCTAATCCGCCCATAACCATTGTTCATCGCATTTTTGATGGTGTAATTGGCTACGCGAATAGAACCGGAGTCATTAAACACATCATCTGGTTTAATGACACCATTTTCCAGAGCGATCGCCACATTTAAAGGCTTGAAGGTCGAACCCGGTTCATAAAGATCCGCCACCGTCCAGTTTTTAAACAGTGAAATATTAGCTTTGGCATATTCATTAGGGTTATAAGTGGGCTGAGAAACTAAAGCGAGTAAGGAACCATCCAATGCGTCCATCACAATTACCGCCCCGCGTTTAGCCTGAAACTCGTCCATTTTTTGTTTAAGAGCAGTGCGGGCAATTCGTTGCAAACGGCTATCAATAGTCAATTGCAATCGTAAATCATCAAAATGCAAAAAACCTTCAGGGGCATGATTTGGCATCAGGGCGCCAGTACCCGTTCGACTGAGGCGCACCGTTTGTACAGAACGTTCTAGTAAGTTTTCTTGAGAATATTCCACACCCGCTTGACCGCGACGGTCAACATTCACATAACCCACCACATCAGCAACCAAATCCTCCGACGGGTAAAATCGGGAGTATTTTTGAATTAGTTCTAAACCATTTAAGCGCAAAGAAGTGATGCGATCGACAATTTCTTCCGGTATCGCTGGGGAAAGTACAATCCCACTTTTTTTGCTTTCAAAAGTCTTCACCAATTCTGGAGCATCTTTCGCCAATATTGGAGAAAGTAGGTCTGCTATCTGTTCATTAGACTTATCAAATAATTTCGGATGAGCGTACAAAGTATATACAGGGCGGTCAATCGCTAACAGATTATTATTGCGATCTACCACTGGACGACGGGGCATAAAAGGTCGCAAATTTACCATTTGCTGGTTTCGTGCGTACTCTGTTAACTTTGGTCCCCGAACAATTTGCAAGTTATACAAATTAACACCCAATCCCAACCCTGCTGTCACTAATACGCCCCACACAATAAACAGTCGGGATTTGGTATTGGATGTTTGTTGTTGGATATGAGATGCAAATTTTCCCAAAAAGCTTCTTTTAGAACGCCTCTGTCGCCTTGCGAATCCTGAACTCCGAAACTTTGCAAATCTTGTTTTGCTTGGTGACTTTTGCATTGGGTTTGTCCTTAGTCATTATATGATGTCCGCCAAATCACCCATAATAAACAGTTTGTAGTAAGGACTTTAGTCCTGGCTTGAGGACTAAAGTCCTTACTACGAGCAAACATTTTTATTCAGCTTGATTAACCGGACATGATATTAGTCATTAGTCATTAAGTCTAATTATTTAGTCAACAATGCCCAATGCCCCATGCCCAATACCTTTAATATCCCAATGGCGAGAGTGTTTGTTGTTGGGTTTGGGGATTTGGCTTTGTTTTAGGCGATGCCAGTTCGGAATTAGAAGATGCTGGAGGTAAGAAAATCATCTTTTCAGGAGTTGGCGATACCAGCCCTGTTGTTGGCTGTTCTGCTTCCTGTGCCATTTTGTTTGTCAGTGTCGCGTTAGTTGTTGTTAATAGTCGCTCATGACGCTGGAGATTTTGCAGTCTGCGATATGACTGACTCCAAAGCTCTTGAGAATACACTGTCCAGCCATAAACTGCAAGTGTCGCTGCTACTAACAAAAACGCCAAAACTGACGAATAACGATGAAAAGTGTACAAACGCAGCAACCATAATGGTGTTGCTCCAGAACCAGGCATGATGGGAAGACCAACAAAACCTACCTCTGGACTTCTGTTGGTTTCCTTCGGCTGGTCATTACGATTTGGCATTTGTCTGCCCAACTCTTTCGGTAACTTGGGCAGAACTGCCTCATTTGTGGAAGAAATCGCTAAATTTTTTGCAGAACGCTTTCGTCTTGTAGAGGATACTTGTGTTGCTTGGGCATTAGGTACAGAAGCACTCTGCACTGCTGACTCCAAACGCGCAGAACGTCTTCCCTTGCCAAAAGAAAGGATAGAATTTTGCCAAAACCAAGAACCTTTTGTAGAAACAGCTGATTTACGAGCAGCAACCATAAATTTTTTTAGATGGGAAATATTGTACTTTCAATTGATTGTCTGTTTTTGCTGAGGTTAAAATCGCCTTCTATGCAATAAACACACATAACAGACTACACCCTTTTAACTGTTCTAATAGCTAGCTAGATCGATAGTTTGCATCGCCTAGATATTGCAATGTTTACAATCAGCGATTACCAACTGGACAGCAGGCTCTTTAGATATCGCACCTAAAGTATGGCAACCGAAGGCGGCAAGGTGCAATACTGTGTGAAAAAATGAAGAAGAATACAGAATTCAGAATGGGCTACGCCCCGCTGCGCTAACAGAATTCAGCAATCTTGACGCTCGAGGGCGAGTGCGTCTCCCCTTGGGAGAAGACTCGCTATCCACCAGTCGGACTCCAATACCCAACTGAATTCTGACGACTGACGCCAATATTGCTGTTTTGATCAGTCAGAATTCACACAAAAATTATCAGCAGTTTCCGCTGCTCACAAGTTCGGGGATTCAGACTAAAAATAAGTAAATTTTTATACAATTATTTTTTATATATAGCAGTTGCAGCATAGCTAAATCTCACAATTGGAGATTTGGGGATGATTTGAAACCCCCTGTATTCATTCACTAAGTCATACTCCAATGCATTTTGGATTTTGGCGAGTGAATCTGAAATTCTTAATAATAAAATTTTTTGTTACCATAGTCCGACTGACAAGAAAATTTAATACCTGGGATTTTGCTCCTGAGCTAAGAGAAACTAATCAAATGGCTGTATGATAGCTAATTTGAAAAACAATACCCCAAAGGGTTGTTTTTTAAGTATGTAATCTTACAGCATTTAAAAAAAAGCAATAAATACGGTATCGTATTCAACAGGCGAAAAATTTTTCTAGCCACAATTGGTGAAAGAGGAGTTATGAAAACAAAAATCTTTGGTTTGGCTCTAATGTTAAGTCTGGCTGCAATTCTCGGAGCCTGTGAAGGTGGTGATGGCGGCGGTACTACTACTAGTCCAGCTCCTACAGGTGAACCAACAGATGCACCTCCAGCTGGAACTACCCCTGCTGCTACTCCCGCAGCTACTCCCACAGCTACCCCTAAATAAGGCACTCTAAAATTGAGTTTAAATCAGCCCAGAATAGGTGAGTGACAAACTTACTCACTACATAGCTTGAATTAATCAAGTTCGCATGAAAACCCGCATTTGTGTGTTGGTGTGTAATAACTTTGCACCGCCTATCTGGGAAAAGCTGGTTTAGCTTGGTTGTTTGTAGAGTAGACAAAATCAACAAAGTTCAGATTTCAGGAAGTCCGAATCTCCGGACTTGTGTCAAAATTCCAAATTTCGCAATTCTGTACCCTTCTCCTGACGGAGACGCTTAGCTTGCTTCTCCGTAGGAGTGTGGGTAGTCACACTCTCCTAGACAAGTCTGACTTTCAGGCTTCAATGAGTAAATTAAATTTGTAGTCAGGACTTTAGTCCTGGGTTTTTAAGCACTTCAGTGCTTACTACGAACTGATCAAAATTAATGAAAGAATTCATCATGTATCAAAAAATAAGATCTGGTGGTATCCCTGGATGTTGCCAGATTTTTATTATGATGGTGTGTTGGGCATAAAATATTTGGAAAAAGCAGAGGGTATTGGGCATTGGAAAAACAGATTTTCATGCTGCGTTGTGAATGCAGTGGACGAGATGGCGAGAATTAAAATTAGCAACCTAGTTAAATTACTTATTATATTTGTAATTAGTATAACGGTTACGTTTTTCAGTAGCTATTGGGGATCGGGGGTAATAGCATTACCGCCAGCAGAGGATATACCAGAAGAGATATTACGGACACAGATTATCATAGAAGCGCGATCGCCCATCGATGGCAGACCCTTAACTGCTGCTGAATACGCCCAGCTAGAAGCACAGCTACAAGAAGCACCACCGCCAAAATTAGACCCGAAAATTCGAGACCAGATTTTTTTACTTCGCATACGAAAAACCTTACTTCAGTTTTTCCCATTTTTAAATCTTTAGTCATTGGGCATGAGGGAGATGAGGGAGATGAGGCAGAGGGGCAGGGGGCAGGGGAGAAAATCTTCCCCTCTGCTCCCTGTACTCCCTGCTCAAGAGCCTCTTCCCAATGCCCCATTCCCAAAAACAGATGATTCATTCTGAGGTAGGATAACTGTGGCGACAAATTTGCAAATAAATGTAAAGAATATATATAGATATTAAAAAAGTACGTTTAGTCAATCACGTTATTACACTTAGGTAGCTTCATGTCCATGACCACGATCGCTCCTGAACAGGTTAACCGTATTGTTTGGAATCAACATCACGATCCCTTTGAAATACTAGGTTCCCATCCCATAGAACAAGATGGCAAAACTGCCTGGGCTGTGCGAGCCTACCTACCAAATGCAAGTGCAGCATGGGTAGTTCTTCCTGAAGAACGGAAAGAATACCCAATGCAAACAGTACACGATCCCCACTTTTTTGAATGCACCATTGAAACCGCAGAACTGGCAAACTACCAGTTACGGATTAAAGAAGGAGAACATGAGCGTGTCACCTATGACCCTTACGCTTTCCGTTCTCCCAACTTAACAGACTTTGATTTGCATTTGTTTGGTGAAGGCAACCATCACCGGATTTACGAGAAACTGGGAGCGCACCCTACCCAAATAGATGGCGTCAAGGGCGTTTATTTTGCCGTTTGGGCACCCAACGCCCGAAATGTTTCACTCTTGGGAGATTTTAACCTCTGGGATGGGCGCAAACACCAGATGCGTAAAGGCACCACGGGGATTTGGGAATTGTTCATTCCAGAAATCGGAGTGGGCGAGCATTACAAATATGAAATCAAAAATTTTGAAGGCCACATTTACGAAAAATCCGATCCCTACGGTTTCCAGCAAGAACCCCGCCCAAAAACGGCGTCTATTGTCACTGATTTAGATGCTTACAGTTGGAATGACAAAGAGTGGATGGAAAAACGGCGTCACACCGACCCCCTCACCGGGCCAGTTTCTGTTTATGAAGTGCATTTAGGCTCTTGGTTACACGCTTCAAGTGCCGAACCAGCTAAACTGTCCAATGGCGAAACCGAGCCTGTAGTTATCGTTTCCGAACTCAAACCGGGCGCACGCTTCCTTACTTATCGAGAATTGGCAGACCGACTCATTCCCTACGCCAAAGAACTCGGATACACCCACCTAGAATTGCTACCCATTGCCGAACATCCCTTTGATGGTTCTTGGGGTTATCAAGTAACTGGTTACTATGCCCCCACTTCCCGGTTTGGTACACCTGAGGATTTCATGTATTTTGTTGACAAATGTCACGAAAATGAGATCGGTGTAATTGTGGATTGGGTTCCTGGTCACTTCCCAAAAGATGGTCATGGTCTAGCATTCTTTGATGGTAGCCACTTATACGAACACGCCGACCCCCGTAAAGGCGAACACAAAGAATGGGGTACTTTGGTGTTCAACTACAGTCGCCACGAAG
>VFQR01001420.1_pt1 | contig 18457 bp, 17 predicted proteins | sample 3512321 | NCBI WGS metagenome assembly VFQR01 (sample SAMN10412374, study PRJNA504923) | tailings metagenome | isolation source: Relicate 3 Philex TSF1 revegetated site | place: Philippines: Tuba, Benguet | collected 2017-08-29
CCGAGCTGCGCTGGATCACCATCCAGACCGGCCCGCGCCCCTATCCGTTCTGACGTGCCTGCCTTCCGGAGACCTGCATGACCGAAGACATCATCGAGCGCCTCGCCATCCGCGACCTCGTGGAGAACTGGGCGCTGTGGCGCGATGCCGGCGACTGGGACCGCTTCCTCACCTGCTGGCATTCGGACGGGCGGATGAACGCGACCTGGTACCAGGGCCCGGCGGCGGACTTCATCCGGGCGAGTCGCGAGGGCTGGGCCAAGGGCGTGTCGATCCTCCACTTCCTCGGCGGCACGACCATCGATCGCGAGGGCAACCGCGCCATCGCCCAGACCAAGATGACCATCTCGCAGAGGGGACCCGTCGACGGCGTGCTCTGCGACGTCGTCTGCACCGGACGCTTCTATGATTTCATCGAGAAGCGCGACGGGCACTGGGGCGTGGTCCTGCGCCAGCCGATCTACGAGAAGGATCGGCTCGATCCCGTTCTCCCCGATGCGAAGCTGTCGCTGGACCCGGACCTGCTCCAGCAATTCCCCGAAGGCTACCGGCACCTCGCCTATATCCAGACCAAGATCGGCTACACGGTGAAGCGCGACATGCCGGGCCTGCGCGGCCCCGAGGTCGAGGCGCTCTACCGGCGCGGCAAGACCTGGCTCGGGGGCGGTCCGGCGGAGTGACCGGGCAGGCGGCCTCACTTCAACGTGAACCCGCGACCCGTAACCCCTTGCGGCCCGACCGCGTATGGCATGACATCAGGCTCATCGAGGGTGCTGCATGCTGCCGTGGAACGACCGGGCGGGAAACCTGTCCGTCCTGAAGCTGATCGTCTTTGTCGGGGTTCTCGCGCCCGGCGCCTGGATCGCCTTCCAGGCGGCGACCGGCACGCTCGGCTCCAAGCCGATCACCTCGGCCATCCACCAGTCCGGTGACTGGGCGGTGCGGCTGCTGCTGCTGTCGCTGCTGGTCACGCCGCTGCGCTTCATCGCCGACTGGCCGAAGCTGATCCTCGTGCGTCGCATGATCGGCGTCGCCGCCGCGGCCTATGCGCTGGCGCACCTGCTGTTCTACGTGGTCGAGCAGGCCTTCGATCTGCAGAAGGTGGCGAGCGAGATCATCCTGCGCTTCTACCTGACCATCGGCTTCATCGGTCTCGTCGGTCTTCTGGTGCTGTCGGCGACCTCCACCGACGCCACGATCCGTCGCATGGGCAGTTCGGCCTGGAATCGCCTGCATCTCCTGACCTACCCCATCGCCTTCATCGCCATCTGGCACTTCTTCCTGCAGACGCGGCTCGACGTGTCGCAGCCCGTCCTGATGCTGGGCTTCTTCGTCTGGCTGATGGGCTTTCGCCTGATGCGTCGGATGGGGCTTGCGGTCGCGCCGTTGCAACTCGCCGGCCTCGCCCTCATATCCGGCGTCGCGACCGCGCTGCTCGAGGCGCTGTGGTATGCGACCCGGACGGGCGTCATGGCTTCGCGGGTTCTCGCCGCCAACCTCGACATCAGCTTCGGCTTGCGGCCCGCCCTCTGGGTGGCCATCGCCGGCTTCGCCCTGGCGGCCATCGGCCTCGTCCGTCTGCGGGGCAGGCGGGAGGGATCCCGGGGCCGCCGAGCCGTCGCGGCGGAGTGAAGCCATGTCGCTGCTGACCAGAATGACCGCCCTGTTCGGACTGAAGGGAGATGACATGATGACCGTCGCCACCAGGACCTATCCAGTGACGAAGACCGACGAGGAATGGCGCCGCATCCTCACGCCCGAGCAGTACCAGGTGCTGCGCGGCCACGGCACGGAACGCCCCGGCAGCTGCGCCCTCAATCACGAGAAGCGCGCCGGCACCTTCTCCTGCGCAGGCTGCGGCCAGGACCTCTTCGTCGCGGCGAAGAAGTTCGAGAGCGGCACGGGCTGGCCGAGCTTCGACCAGCCGCTGCCCGGCTCGGTGGAGGAGACCGTCGACCGATCCTGGGGCATGGTGCGCACCGAGGTGCACTGCTCGAACTGTGGCGGCCATCTCGGCCACGTTTTCCCCGACGGGCCGCCGCCGACCGGGCTGCGTTACTGCATCAACGGCGTGGCGCTGAACTTCACGCCGGCCTGAGGCCGCTCAGGGCAACGCGCCATTAAGTGGCGAGTGAGACTGTGAGGGACCAACCGGTCCCTTGCCGTCCCTTGCCCGCCGACTGAGCCCCAGCATGACCTCGCCCGCCGCGCCGCCGCCGATCGACCGCGAGAAGGCCCTGATCGACGTGACGCGCGTCATCGTCGCCAGCGCGCTGACCATCGGATCGGTCCTGCTGACCGCCTTCGGCTTCGTCGAGCGCATGGTGGGTATCGACCGCATCGCCACAGACCGCCGGTTCGCGCTGCTGGCTCTCATGCCCGGGGCTGCGGCCCTCGCTTTCCTTGCCAGTGGCCGGGCGCTCGGCGCGCTCTACGACGTCAGCGTGCCGCCGCGCGACATCCGCGCCTGGCAACGCGCCCTGCTGCGCTTCACCGACATCTCCGGCGCCTATGGCCTCTTCGCCGTGGTGATTTCCGGCCTGGTCGGTGTCGCGACCTTCCTGTCCATCGCCCTTGTGCTGGACCTCAGGCTCGTCATCCTGTCGAGCCTGAGCGGCCTGCTCGCCTTCAGTGTGGCGTTGTCCGGCATGATGATGCGCTATTCGCCGCGCCGCCGGCTGATCGACCTGGCGCTGGCCGTGTCGATCGTCGTCGCCATGGTCCTCGACCAGATCGTCTGATCAGAGCACCATTCCCGCCGCATCCATCAGGTGCATGTGGTTGAGGTTGGCAGCGAGCCGCATCGGCTGGCCGTCGGCAGCGCCGGCATTCGGATTGACGCGGCCGCACAGCGCCTCCCCGGCGACGGTGAAATAGACCAGCGTCTCGTTGCCCATCGGCTCGATCACGTCGAGCGTGATGTCGAAGGGCGCGACGCCCGGCTCCATCGTCGCCGATGTCTCGGTGATGTGCTCGGGCCTCAGGCCCAGCACCAGCCCTTCCTTGCCGGCCAGCGGCTTGTAGCGCTCCGTGCGGCTTGCCGGCACCGGCAGGACGATCGACCCGTTGATGTGCAGGTTGAGGCCTCCGGAGGCCTGCTCCAGCTTCACCGGCACGAAGTTCATTGCCGGTGAACCGATGAACCCGGCGACGAAGCGCGTCTTCGGATGATGGTAGAGCTCGTTCGGCGGGCCGATCTGCTCGATCCGGCCGTTGTTCATCACCACGACGCGGTCGGCGAGGGTCATGGCCTCCACCTGGTCGTGGGTGACGTAGACGGTGGTGGTGCGCACCTTCAGGTGCACCTTCTTGATCTCGGTGCGCATCTGCACGCGCAGCTTCGCGTCGAGGTTCGACAAGGGTTCGTCGAAGAGGAAGACCTTGGGGTTGCGCACGATGGCGCGGCCCATGGCGACGCGCTGGCGCTGGCCGCCCGACAAGGCCTTGGGCTTTCTCTCCAGCAGTTCCTTGATGTCGAGGATGCGCGCCGCCTCGTCCACCCGCGCCTTGATCTCGGCCTTCGGATAGCGCTTCAGGCGGAGGCCGAAGCTCATGTTTTCCGCCACCGTCATGTGCGGATAGAGCGCATAGTTCTGGAACACCATGGCGATGTCCCGGTCCTTCGGCGGCACGTCGTTGACGACGTCGCCGTCGATGGCGATGTCGCCGCCGGAAATGTCCTCGAGCCCCGCGATCATGCGCAGCGTCGTCGACTTGCCGCAGCCGGAAGGTCCGACCAGCACCACGAATTCCTCGTCGGCGATGTCGAGGTTGATGCCGCGGACGGCTTCCACGTCGCCGTAGCGCTTGACGACGTTCCTGAGTGTGACGCCTGCCATGTGTACCCCCGTCAGCCCTTGGTCGCGCCGGCTGTCAGGCCTGCGATGTAGTAGTCCATGAGGAAGGCGTAGATGATGAGCGGCGGCAGCGCGCCAAGCAGCGCACCCGTCATGATCTGGCCCCATGCGAAGACGTCGCCGCGGATCAGCGTGGTGATGATCCCGACCGGCAGCACCAGCTGGTCCACCGACGTGGTGAAGGCGAGCGGATAGAGGAACTGCGCCCAGCTGACCGTGAAGGCGAAGATGGTCGCGGCGATGATGCCCGGCAGGGCGACGGGCACGAAGATGCGCGTCAGCGTCTGGAACCATGTGGCGCCGTCGATGATCGCCGCCTCGTCCAGCTCCTTCGGGATGGAGGCGAAGTAGCCGATCATGATCCAGGTGCAGAAGGGCACCGTCAGCGTCGGATAGACGACGAGAAGCACCCACCAGCGGTTCAGCAGCTGGATCCCGGTGACCTCGTGGAACACCGCGAACATCTTGAACAGCGGGATGAAGAGCAGCGTGTCCGGCACGAGGTAGGTGAGGAACACGCCCGTCGCCAGCGTCGCCGAGCCCCAGAACCGCATGCGCGACAGGGCGAAGGCAGCGGGGATCGAGATCAGCATGGTGATGGTCACCACGAAGACCGAGACGATCACCGAATTCTTGAAGAAGACGAGGTACTCGCGCTTGGTCAGCAGCTCGACATAGTTCGCCAGGGTGGGGTTGTAGACCCACCAGGGATTGGTCGCCGCCGAGATCTCCGCGCTGGTCTTCAGCGAGGTGATGAACATGTAGATGGGCGGCAGCAGGAAGAAGGCCGCGAAGATGACGAGGAAGAAGTAGGACCAGCGCAGCGCCCAGGTCCTGTCGCGGCTCATCGAGCCATATTTCACCTTGCGCGTCGGGGCGCCCTTGTCGGGGGTGATGGTCGCCGCGGTCATGCCTCGTTCCCCCGCTGGTTGATGTCACGCAGGATGAAGACTGCGGCGATGGCCAGGATCGGCACCATGAACAGCGAGACGGATGCGCCGAGAGGGATGTCGCCACCCTCGATGCCGAGCCGGAACGCCCATGTGGCGAAGAGGTGCGTCTGGTCGAGCGGACCGCCCGCCGTGAGCACCCGGACGATGTCGAAATTGGCGAAGGTGACGATGGTGGAGAACAGCGCCGTGATGGCGATGATGTTCCGCATCATCGGCAGCGTCACGTACCAGATGCGCTGCCACCAGTTGGCCCCGTCGATCTCGGCCGCCTCGTAGAGCTGGTCCGGCACCGATTTCAGCGCCGCCAGATACATGATCATGAAGAAGGGTGCGCCGACCCAGATGTTGACGAGGATCACCGAGAACCGCGCCCAGCTGGCGTCCCCCGTCCACGGGATGCGGCCGAGGCCCATGCCGGTCAGCACGTAGTTGAAGGCGCTGTAGGACGGGTCGAAGAGCCAGAGCCAGGCGAGCGTCGACATGGCCGGCGGGATGACCCACGGGATCAGCAGCATGCCGCGCCACTTGCGCTGGCCCTTGGCCGGGATGTTGTGGACGAAATGGGCGATGATGAAGCCGAGCAGCGCCTTGAAGATCACCGCGGTGATGGCGAAGAGGCAGGACTGGTAGACGACCTTCCAGAAGGTCTCGCGGGTGAACAGGAACTGCATGTTGCCGAAGGGCATGCGCGTGCAGATGGCGTCCGGCAGCCAGGAGCAGTTGCGCATCCAGGCCACGCTCGTCATCGATTTCCTGAGCGTCGACAGATAGATGGCGTAGAAGGCCGGGTAGATCACCAGGACCGCGATGAGCAGGATCAGCGGCAGGGCCATCAGGAAGGCGATGGTCGACTTGCGCTGGAAGAAGCGTCTCACCGCATTGGGCTTGACCGTGGCCCGGCTGGCCGGGGGCGTGGTCGAAAGGGCTGCATCTGCCATCAGGTCGAAGCCTCGCAGTCTGGTCGTTCGGATCGAACAGGTGACGCTTTCCCGCGGCGGCACGCTCGTCGCGCGCCGCCGTCGCTATCGGAGGGGCACGGGGGCGCCCCTCGACCGTTGCGGAATCCCTGCGTGGATCAGCCGCGCAGGAAGCCTTCCACCTCGCTCTCGGCCCAGGACAGCGTGCGCTCCATGGGCTCGCCCTGCAGGTGCCGGACGATCATCTTCGTCAGTGTCGCCTGGCTGTAGATCTGCTGGGCGATCTTCGGCGGCGCCGGCGAGGCGGCGATCGACAGCGTCTGGTGGTTGTGCGGGTTGGGGTAGTGGTAGAGGGTGCCCTTCGGCGGCCCTTCCTCGGCCCAGGTCGGAAGCGTCGTCAGCTTCTCGAAGGACGGGATGTCGTAGCCGGCCGAAGCCGCCACGAACTTCGCCACGGCATCCGGCTGAGACAGCGCCACGAGCAGGCTCTTGGCGGCCGACTTGTTCGTCGAGAACGACCAGATGTTCCAGAAATAGGGCAGGAACGGCGAGAACCGTCCCTTCGGTCCCGCAGGCATGCCGTGAGTCCAGCACTGGGCGGCGATCTGCGGCGCGTCACGCTTGGCAACCGCCCAGGCGCTCGGCGGGTTCATGATCAGCGCGCCGCGGCCCGAGACGAGCCAGCGGTTGTTGGAGCCGTCGTCCCAGGCCGGCGCATCGGCCGGATAGAACTTGGCGACCTTCACGCAGTACTCCAGCGCCTGGCGCACGGCGTCCGATTTCACCGTCAGCTCGCCCTTGGCGTCGACCAGCGCCGCGCCGAAGGACTGGAAGAAGGCGCCGGCCGTGTCGACCGAGTCCGTCGTCTCGCCGAGGCCGACGCCGAAGGGCACGCCGGCCTTGTGGCAGGCCTCGGCCGCCTTCAGATAGGCATCCATGTTCCAGGCATCGGCCTTCGGCGCCGCGCCGGCCGGATACATCGCCTGGATGTCGATGCCGGCATGCTGCTTCAGGAGGTCGATGCGGGTGCACGGCCCCTTGATCTGCGAGCCGATGGTCGCGGGAACGCCCAGCCACTTGTCGCCGGCGCGGCCGAGATACTGCACCGTGCCGTTCACCTGGCCGCTCTGGCCGATGAGCTGGGTCATGATGTCGTTGCAGGGCTCGAGCTGGTCGGCATGGGCCTGCGGCCACCAGGTCGGCATCGCGAGGATGTCGTGGCCGGATTTCGCCTGCGCCTCGGCGGCGATGGTCAGGAGGTTCTTGTTACCCTGCGAGGGAATGTAGTCGATCGTCAGCTCGACCTTCTCCTTCGCCGCCCAGGCCTGGGCAACGTCGGTCGACGCCTTGTTCGCGCCGGGTACCCAGTGGTCCCACAGCCCGATCGACAGCTTGCCGGCCGCATGGGCGTGGCGGACGAAGGGCGTGGCGAGCGCCGCGGTGGTGATCGCCGTCGCTGCCAGGAACCGGCGGCGACTCAGGGTCTGTCTGCGCATGGTTGATCCTCCCGATGACGGTCGCGGCGCAAGGCCGCCCAGAGTCGACGCCGTGCCGAGCTTGTTGTGCATCTGTCGCAACCCTGTCCCTGCGGGAGAGGGGAGCCTGTGCCAGCTTGGGCGCTTGGATCAGTAAACGACAAAAATCGATTTAGTCCTAGATACGGATACTCACTCAGTCCGAGAAATGATCATGCAGCGCACAATAATCGCCGATTTGTATGATACCGATTTGTTGTGCCGTGCAGCGTGAAGACTCGTTCCCTTCTAGGGAACGCTGGCGACGCCTTGTTGCGCTGCATCCAGGCGGCTCCTCCGGCTCGGAGGAGGATTCGTTGCGTCGCACCCTCCGGCAGGCCTGCGGCGGGGCGTCGCGGCTGCTCTGCAGGCATCTCCATGAACCCCTCGAGTCGGACCTGGGGTGACCCTGGCCTGCGGAAGATTCCTGCCGGGTCATCGACATATCGTCTCAATTCTGTTCAGACTTGCTCAAAGGTGGAGACCCGCCGCCAGAGCGGGCCAGCCTGTGTCGATCGGAAGTTCAGCGCATGCGCGCATCGCGTCTCGCCGTGCCTGCCGGGCTGGAACGCCAACCGATCGGCGTTTGCAGTATGGGAGGACATGCGTGAAGCCGACGGATATCACCGATCCGAACTACTTTCACAAAGTCGTCGATTGCCAGTGGGCCTGCCCGGCGCACACGCCGGTCCCCGAATACATCCGCCGGATCGCGGCGGGGGACTACACGGGCGCCTATCTCATCAACTGGAAATCCAACGTCTTTCCCGGAATTCTGGGGCGCACCTGTGACCGCCCCTGCGAGCCGGCCTGCCGCCGCGGCCGCGTCGAGGACGAGCCGGTCGCCATCTGCCGGCTGAAGCGCGTCGCCGCCGACAACAAGAACGGCGTCGCCGCCTACATGCCGAAGCCCCCCGAACAGCGGAACGGCAAGCGCATCGCCTGCATCGGGGCGGGGCCCGCCTCGCTGACGGTGGCGCGCGACCTGTCCCCGCTCGGATACGAGGTCACCGTCTTCGACGGCGAGGCCAAGGCCGGCGGCTTCATGCGCTCGCAGATTCCGAAGTTCCGCCTGCCGGACAGCGTCATCGACGAGGAGGTCGGCTTCGCCCTCTCCGCCGGCGCGGTGTTCCAGGCGAACCGGCGCATCGACAGCCTGAAGGCGCTGCTGGCCGAGGGCTATGACGCGATCTTCGTCGGCACCGGCGCGCCGCGTGGCCGCGACCTCGACCTGCCGGGCCGCAGGGAGGCCGCCGCCAATATCCATCTCGGCATCGACTGGCTGGCCTCGGTCGCCTTCGGCCACGTCACCGAGATCGGCCGGCGGGTCATCGTCCTCGGTGGCGGCAACACCGCCATGGACTGCTGCCGCTCCTCCCGCCGCCTCGGTGGCGACGAGGTGAAGGTCATCGTCCGTTCCGGCTTCGACGAGATGAAGGCGTCTCCCTGGGAGAAGGAGGACGCGATGCACGAGGGCATCCCGATCCTCAACTTCATGGTGCCCAAGACCTTCGAGCACGAGAACGGCCGCCTCACCGGCATGACCTTCGAGAAGGTCGAGGCGGTCTATGACGACAAGGGCCGTCGCAGCCTGGTCCCCACCGGCGAGCCGGACGTGCTGGTGCCCTGCGACGACGTCCTCATCGCCGTCGGCCAGGAGAATGCCTTCCCCTGGATCGAGGCGGACGCCGGCATCGCCTTCGACAAATGGGGCCTTCCGGTCCTCGGCAAGGACACCTTCCAGTCGTCGCTGCCGAACGTCTTCTTCGGCGGTGATTCCGCCTTTGGGCCGAAGAACATCATCACCGCCGTGGCCCATGGCCACGATGCCGCGATCTCCATCGACGCCTATTGCCGTGGCGCGCCGGTCAGTGACCGTCCGCCGCCGATGATGAACCTCATCAGCCAGAAGATGGGCATCCACGAATGGTCCTATGACAACGCCATCGCGCTCGACGAGCGGTACAAGGTGCCGATGGTCGCCAACGAGGTGGCTCTGAAGGACATTCGCCAGGAGGTCGAGCTCGGCTACGACTTCAAGCTCGGCCACGCCGAGGCGCAGCGCTGCCTCAACTGCGACGTCCAGACGGTGTTCGAGGCGAAGCTCTGCATCGAGTGCGACGCCTGCGTCGACATCTGCCCGATGGACTGCATCACCTTCACCGGGGACGGCGAGGAAGAGGATCTGCGGGGCAGGCTCAACGCTCCGGCGGGGAATCACGATCAGGCGCTCTACCTCCAGGACGGGCTGAAGACCGGCCGCGTCATGGTCAAGGACGAGGACGTCTGCCTTCACTGTGGGATGTGTGCCGAGCGCTGCCCGACGGGCGCCTGGGACATGCAGAAATCCCTCATCGAGATGACACATGCGGGGCACGGATGCCGATCGAGAGCGTGAATGATTTCGTCATCCGTTTCGCCAATGTGAACGGATCCGGCTCGGCGAGTGCCAACCAGCTGTTCGCTCGCTCGGTCATGCGCATGGGCGTGCCCATCGCGCCGCGCAACATCTTTCCCTCCAACATCCAGGGCCTTCCGACCTGGTACGAGGTGAGGGTGACGGAGGCGGGCCACCTCGGCGCCCGCGGCGGCACCGACATGATGGTGGCGATGAACCCCCAGACCTGGGACAAGGACATCGCCTCCATCGAGACCGGCGGCTATCTCTTCTACGATTCCTCCCGGCCCATGCCGCCCGAGAAGTTCCGCGACGACATCGTCGTGCTCGGCATGCCGTTGACCGATATCGTCAACCGCACCTACACCGACCCGCGCCAGCGCCAGCTGTTCAAGAACATCATCTATGTCGGTGCCCTGGCGGCCCTTCTCGACATCGCCATCGACGAGGTGGAGAAGCTCATCGGCGAGCAGTTCAAGGGCAAGGACAAGCTGATCGCGCCGAACATCAAGGCGCTGCACATCGGCTACGACTATGCGCGCGATCATTTCTCCTGCCCCATCGGCCTCAGGGTGCGCCGCGCCGACCGCATCGGCGACCGCATCTTCATGGAGGGCAATGCAGCCGCGGGGCTCGGTGCCGTCTATGGCGGCGCCACCGTCTGCGCCTGGTACCCGATCACCCCTTCGACCTCGCTGGCCGAAGCCTTCGAGAGCTACTGCAAGCGCCTGCGCGTCGATGCCGAGACCGGCGAGAAGCGCTATGGCATCGTCCAGGCCGAAGACGAACTCGCCTCCATCGGCATGGTGATCGGTGCGGGCTGGAACGGCGCACGCGCCTTCACCGCCACCTCCGGCCCCGGCATCTCGCTGATGCAGGAGTTCCTCGGCCTCGCCTATTTCGCCGAGATCCCGGCAGTGCTCTTCGACGTGCAGCGCGGCGGACCCTCCACCGGCATGCCGACACGCACCCAGCAGTCGGATCTCATGCTCTGCGCCTATGCCTCGCACGGCGACACCAAGCACGTCATGCTGTTCCCGCGCGACCCGCACGAGGCCTTCGTCTTCGGTGCCGAGGCTTTCGACCTCGCCGACCGACTGCAGACGCCGATCTTCGTCATGCTCGACCTCGACATCGGCATGAACCAGCATCTCTGTGCGCCGCTGGAATGGGACGATTCCCGCGTCCTCGACCGCGGCAAGGTGATGACGGCGGAAGAGCTTGAGGCAGGTCGCGACTTCGGCCGCTATCTCGACGTCGACGGAGACGGCATCCCCTACCGCACCTATCCCGGCACCCATCCGACGCGCGGCGCCTTCTTCACCCGCGGCACGTCGCGCGACCGTTACGCCCGCTACACCGAGGAGGGCGGTCCCTATGTCGACAACATGGAGCGCCTGCTGAAGAAGTTCGAGACGGCGAAGTCGCTCGTCCCGGCTCCGGTGCTGATGCGGGGCGCCCAGCCGACGCGCATCGGCGTCATCCACTACGGCTCGACCGGGCCGTCCATGGACGAGGCGGTGAAGCTTCTCGCCGCCGACGGCGTCCATGTCGATGCGCTGCGTGTCCGCGGCTTCCCCTTCTCGCACGAGGTGACCGACTTCATCGCCGCGCACGAGATCGTCTTCGTCGTCGAGCAGAACCGCGACGCCCAGTTGCGGTCCCTGCTGATGATCGAATGCGGCATCGACCCGGCCCAGCTCGTGCCCGTCCTCCACTTCGACGGTACGCCCATCACCGCGCGCTTCATCCGCAAGGAGATCGCGGCTAAGGCCGCCGTCGTCTCCTCGCCGCAGAAGCGGCAGGTCCTGTCCTGACACCGGAACCTTCGCCATGACCTATCTCGCCAAGCCGAAGTTCCACCACCCGAAGATTGAGACCAACGATCTCGGCTTCACCCACCGCGACTACGAGGGCGCCATCTCGACGCTCTGCGCGGGGTGCGGCCACGACTCGATCTCCTCCGCCATCATGCGGGCCTGCTTCGAGCTGTCGCTGCCGCCGCACCGCATCGCCAAACTCTCCGGCATCGGCTGCTCGTCGAAGACGCCGACCTACTTCCTCGGCCAGAGCCACGGCTTCAACTCGGTCCACGGCCGCATGCCTTCGGTGCTGACGGGAGCGAACCTCGCCAATCGCGACCTCATCTATCTCGGTGTCTCGGGCGACGGCGATTCTGCCTCGATCGGCTTCGGCCAGTTCGCCCACGCCATCCGGCGCGCGGTGAACATGGTCTACATCGTCGAGAACAACGGCGTTTACGGCCTGACCAAGGGCCAGTTCTCGGCCACCTCCGACAAGGGCTCGAAGAGCAAGAAGGGCGTGGCCAATCCGGATTCCCCCATCGACCTCGCCGCCATGGCCCTGCAACTCGGCGCGAGCTTCGTCGCCCGCTCCTTCTCCGGCGACAAGGACCAGCTCGTGCCGCTGATCAAGGCCGCCCTCGAGCACGAGGGGGCCGCCTTCATCGACGTGATCTCTCCCTGCATCGCCTTCAACAACCACGAGGGCTCGACCAAGAGCTTCGATTATGTGCGCGCCCACAACGAGGCACTGAACGCACTCGACTTCGTGACGACGCGGGCGCCGATCACCACCGAATATCCGGAAGGGGCGGCGCAGGACGTGCGTCTCCACGACGGCTCTGTGATCCGGCTGCGCAAGCTCGCCTCGCACTACGACGTCACCGATCGTGGCGCCGCAATGGCCTATCTGCACGAGGTGGCGACCAGCGGCGAGATCGCCACCGGCCTCATCTATCTCGACGAGACGGCGAGCGACATGCATGCCCGGCTCGGAACGGCGAAGAAGCCGCTCAACGCCATGTCCGACCGCGATCTGGTGCCGGGCGCCGCGGCGCTGGCGAAGATCAATGCGGGGTTGCGCTGAATGGACGTCCGGGCGCTTCTGGAGACCTTCGACGCGGCCGTCTCTAGGCGCGAGGGCCGTTCGCTCGCCGCCATTTTCACGGAGGACGGCGTCTATCACGATGCCTTCTACGGTGCCTTCGAGGGCCGCGCGCGCATCGCCGAGCTGGTCGATGACTGGTTCTACCGCACGGCGGAAGACTTCCGCTGGGACTTCCACGACCCCGTCAGCGACGGCGGCATCCTCTATGCGCGCTACACCTTCTCCTACCGCTCGACTCTGCCCGAGGCCAAGGGTGCCCGGGCGATGTTCGAGGGTGTTGCAATCATGCGCCTCAGGGACGGGAAGATCGCCGACTACCGCGAGGTGGCGGACACCGGTCCGGCCTTCGTCGATCTCGGCTTCGTGCCCGAGCGCATCGCCAAGATCCTCGGCCGCCAGGGTGCGGCGCTGAAGGCGCGCGACGAGATGAAGCGCCACCTCGGCTAGGGGGCAAGCCTGCTCCCGTTTCGGGGAGGCCACACAGCCTGCCCCGGCGCAACCCAGCTATCCACCCGAGTTGGCCTTCCCGTCCTCAATTCAATCGTTCAGATTGGCCCGATGTGCCGCGCCGCGAGAGCGCGGAAGGGAGGCTGCGTCCATGTCCGAATTCATCTGGCGATCCGTCGTGCTCGGCGTCGCGGCCACTGCGCTGCTCGATGTCTGGGCGATGTTCCTGCAGCGTGCCTTCGGCATTCCCCCCGCCAACTGGGCCCTGGTCGGGCGCTGGGTCGGCCATCTGCCGCGCGGCCGCTTTGTGCACGACGACATCGGCCGGGCCGAGCCGGTGCCGAACGAACTCGCCATCGGCTGGGTGTTCCACTACGCCGTCGGCATCGCCTTCGCGGCGGCCCTTCTCGCCATCTGGGGCCTCGGCTGGGCGCGCATGCCGACCCTGATCCCGGCGCTCATTGTCGGCTACGTCACCATCGGCTGCGGCTGGTTCATCCTCCAGCCCGGCATGGGCGCCGGCGTTGCCGCCTCGAAACGCCCCAATGCCATGCAGATCCGCATGCTCAACATCCTCGGCCATACGGTCTTCGGCCTCGGCCTCTATGTCGCGGCCCTTCTGACGCGCTGAGGTGCCTCGGTCCGGGCGCGGTCTGCCGCCATCTCATCGGTGATCCAGCCGATGAAGGCCTCGATCTGCGGGCGCGCCCGGTCCTCGCGCCTGTAGACGAGACGGTGCGCGACGGCGGTGACCCCGAGCGTGCCGAAGGGGGCGACCAGCTCCCCCGCCGCCAGCATGTCCCCGGCCTGGAGCGTCGATTCCAGCATGAGCCCGAGCCCGTCGCGCGCCGCCATCAGCCCGAGATAGGCGCGGTCGAAGGTCATGCCGCGGCGTGCCAGCATGACATGCGGCGCATGGCGGGCGATCCACTGGTCCCACTGCACGACGCTGCGCACGGAGTGGATGAGCGGCACGGCGCTGATGTCCTCGACCCTTGCGAGGCCGTGGAGTGCCACGAACTCCGGGCTGGCGAGCGGCATGACCGTCTCTTCGCAGAGGACAAGCCCCTCGCAGGCCTCGGGAACCGGGCGGTTGTACTGGATGTCGATCATGAAGCCGTCGTCGCCGAGCTTGGCCGGTTCGTGGCCTGCGAACAGCGTCAGGTCGATCTCCGGGTGGCGGGCGCGGAACGAGGGAAGACGCGGCACCAGCCAGAGGGTGGCGAGGCTCGGCGCCGAATGCAGCATCAGCCGCTGGACCGATCCCTCCGAGGCGAAACGGCTCGTCGCCACGGCAATACGGGTGAAGCTTTCACCGAGGGCGTTGGCATAGGCCACGGCGTCCTCGGTCGGCTGCACCGTCCTGTTGCGACGCACGAACAGCGGCTTGCCGAGGATGTCCTCCAGCAGGCGGATCTGGTGGCTGACCGCCGAGGGCGTGACATTGAGCTGAGCGGACGCGCCGGCAAAGCTCCCCGTCTCCATCACGGCCGTGAAGGTCTGGAGGCATTTCAGGGGCGGCATGCCACCGATCATCGGTGAATTCTCCTCGTCGATTTCACCAGTTTATTTCGTTTTCGTGAAAATCATATCCTTGTTAGCGTTCCCTCAAGACACGTCGACGGCCCGGTCAACAGGGTCGCGGGGAGGATGCAAGGGATGCCGCACGGGATGCGGCGCCAGCAGCGCAGGTGTGCCGTCAGGCTGCCGCGCCGCCGCCTGTCCGCAGCTCTGGATCAGCCCGCGACGGTCCCCGGCGCATCGCGCCGCGTTCAGAGCTGTCAGAGGACGACCGTCGCATGAACCTTCATCGGATGCTTCTCGAGCGCAAGGCGGCCGGCCGCCCGGTCACCGTCGGCCTCATCGGCGCCGGCAAGTTCGGCACCATGTTCGCCAGCCAGTGCCGCCTCACCGACGGCATGCACCTGGTGGCCGTGGCCGATCTCAACACCGCCCGCGCCCGCTCCCAGCTGAAGCTCGGCTCATGGCCGGAGGAGCAGTATGCCGCCTCCTCCATCGACGATGCCTTGAAGACCGGTCGCACGGCGATCCTCGACAATGCCGACCTCGTCGTCACCCACCCCGCCATCGAGGTGATCATCGAGGCCACAGGTGATCCCGGCGCCGGCATCCGCTTCGCCATCAAGGCGATCGAGAACGGCAAGCACATCGTCATGGTCAATGTCGAGGCGGACGCCGTCGCCGGCCCCATCCTCGCCCGCAAGGCCAAGGCCGCCGGCGTCGTCTATTCGCTCGCCTGGGGCGACCAGCCCGCCCTCATCGCCGATCATGTCGACTGGGCCCGCGCCTGCGGCTTCCGCGTCGTCGCCGCCGGCAAGGGCACGCGCTACCACCCCACCTACCACCAGTCGACGCCCGACACGGTGTGGGACATCCTCGACAAATACATGAAGATCCGCGACCGGAACTCCATCAACCCGAAGATGTTCAACTCCTTCGTCGATGGCACCAAGTCCGGCATCGAGATGACGGCGGTCTGCAACGCCACCGGCCTGCACGCTCAGTCGGAGGGTCTCAGCTTCCCGCCGGCGACCCGCTTCGAGCATGCCGAGATCTGCAAGCCGCGCTCGGCCGGCGGCGTGCTCGAGAAGGCCGGCGTCACCGAGGTGACCTCGTCGGTCTATCGTGACGGCACCGACGTTCCGCACTCCCTCGTCATGGGCACCTATGTCGTCTTCGAGAGCGACAGCGCCTACACGCAGGAGTGCTTCCGCGAATATTCCATGCTGCCGGACGCCTCCGGCAAGTACTCCTGCCTCTATCGCCCGATCCACATGATCGGTCTCGAGCTCGGCTATTCCGTCGCCTCCGCCGCCCTGCGCAAGGAGCCGACGGGTGCGCCCATCTGCTTCAACTCGGATGTGGTGGCCACCGCCAAGCGCGACCTCAAGGCCGGCGAGATGCTGGACGGCGAGGGCGGCTTCTGCGTCTGGGGCAAGCAGACCCCGGCGGACGCCTCTCTCGAACAGGGCTACCTGCCGCTCGGTCTTGCGCATAACGTCAAGCTGAAGACCGACGTGAAGCTCGGCCAGCGGCTGAAGTGGAGCGATGTCGACTACGACCCGAACAGCCTCGCCGTGAAGGTAAGGCGCGAGATGGAGGCGGCCTTCGCCCGGCCCAACGCCGGCGCCGCCTGATCCGATCACGAAGTGCCGGGGTGCGACATCATCCCGGCGCTTCCACAGCCAAGAACGACCGGCGAAGCCGGCGGCCCCACCAGACCGGCAAAGCCGGCACCGAGGAAACATCCACAGAGCCCGGTCAGCGGGCTGGACCCTGATGAGGAGGATCCCATGACCATCGACACGAAGAGTGCATCCCGCCGCGCCGTTCTCGGCGGCCTTGCCGCCGGCACCGCGCTCGTCGCCATGCCGGCCGTGCTGCGCGCCCAGAAGCTGAACTGGATCGGCGCCAGCGCCACGCCGCCGACGGACTTCATCGCCCAGTCGCTCGACTTCTTCGCCAAGCGCCTCGGCGAACTGACCCAGGGCCAGATCACCACCACGACCCATCACGCCGGCTCCCTCGGCGGCGAGCGGGAGCACGTCGAGGGCCTGCTGCAGGGCTCCGTCCAGGTGGCTTCGCCCGGCGCCTCGATCCTCGCCGGCTGGTATCGCCCCGCCGACGTCTGGACCTTCCCCTACCTGTTCAAGGACGTCGCCCACAAGGACCGGGTGATGACCTCGATCATCGCTGCCTATGGCGACGAGGTCGGCAAGGCGGCCAGGCTGCGTCCGGTCGGCTCGATCCCGCGCATGCCGCGCATGCTCTCCTCGAACCGCGTCGTCCGCACGCCCGCCGACCTCAAGGGCTTCAAGATCCGCGTGCCGGAAACGACGCTGTGGCGCCGCACCTTCGAGCGCTTCGGCGCCTCGCCGACGCCGCTGCCCTGGCCGGAGGTTTTCCAGGCCCTGAAGTCGGGCATCATCGAGGGTCAGGAGAACCCGATGGCGCTGACCTACAACGGCGGCATCTTCGACGTGAACAAGAACTTCGCGCTGACCGAGCACATGATGCAGGACAATCAGATCGTCCTGTCCCAGCAGGTCTATGCTGGCCTCTCCGAGGCCCATCGCAAGGCCGTCGACCAGGCTGCCCGCGACATGGAGAACGAACTGCGGCCGAAGGTCATCGCCGACGACAACCGCATCCTGGAACTGGTGAAGGCGAAGAACATCGCCATCAACCCGGTCGACAAGGACGCCTTCCGCGCGACGCTTCGCGGCATGGAGGACGAGTTCGCCCATGTGAAGCCCTGGGTGCAGCGCATCAGCGGCATCGCCTGATCGCTCACTGAACGACAACGGCGGACGGCTGTCTCGGCAACCGTCCGCCTCCTCGTCTCTCATCGGGAAATTGCCATGTCGGGGGAAGACACCAGGGCGGGACCGTTGCGTTCCGTCTGCGACGCCACGGAGCGCGCCAGCGCCGTCATCGCCGGCGCCTGCATCGCCGCCATCGTCGCCATCACGGTCATCGCCGTCTGGTACCGCTACGTGCTCGGCGCGCCGGTGTCGTGGTCGGAGCAGGTGAGCCGCATCCTCTTCGTCTGGGTCACCTTCCTCGGTGCTGCGGTGCTCTACCGGCGGATGATCCATATCGTCATCGACATGATGGTGCTGATGCTGCCGAAGCCGCTCCAGTCGGCGATCTACTGGATCAACCAGGCGCTGATCTTCGTCTTCGCCGCCATGCTGCTCTGGTACGGCGGGAAGCTCTCCCTCGACAATCTCGGCCAGACCTTCGGCGCCCTCGAGATCACGCCGTCGAGCTTCTATGCGGCAGCCCCGGTCTCGGCCGCTCTCATCCTTCTCTACTGGGTCGAGAAGATCGTCGACCCCTCCAAGCGCGTCCCCCAGGGCGACGTTCACCTCTGACGGAGCGTCGCCATGGCCAGCGTCTTGATGATCGGTTTTCTCGTCCTGCTGACGATCGGCCTGCCGATCGCCTTCGCCATGGGCCTCGCGACCATCCTCGCGATCGCCTGGCACGGGACCTTGCCCTTCTCGCTCTTCGCCCAGCGCGCCCTGATCGGCGCCGACTCCTATTCACTTCTGGCGATCCCCTTCTTCATCCTCGCCGGCAACCTGATGAATGTCGGCGGCATCACCGAGCGCATCGTCAAGTTCGCCAATGCCTGCGTCGGCCGCTTCACCGGCGGCCTCGGCCTGACGACGGTCATGTCCTGCATGGTCTTCTCGGGCGTCTCGGGCTCGGCCGTGGCCGACGCCTCGGCCATCGGCAAGGTGCTGATCCCCGGCATGAAGAAGCAGGGCTACGACAGCGGCTTCGCGGCCGCCGTCACCGCCTCGGCCTCGGTCATGGGGCCGATCATCCCGCCCTCCATCCCGCTGGTCATCTACGGGCTGTCGGTCGGCAAGGGCGTCTCTGTCGCTGCCCTGTTCCTCGGCGGCGTCGTGCCCGGCATCGCCCTTGGGGT
>VFQR01001421.1_pt1 | contig 18454 bp, 17 predicted proteins | sample 3512321 | NCBI WGS metagenome assembly VFQR01 (sample SAMN10412374, study PRJNA504923) | tailings metagenome | isolation source: Relicate 3 Philex TSF1 revegetated site | place: Philippines: Tuba, Benguet | collected 2017-08-29
TTTCACTAGCTTAGCGTCGAGAGTCAGCAAAATAGCACCTACCTGCTGTGAAAGCGCAACATAAGAACCATCATATGCAGAGATTTTATGAGTCAAGCCAATACTAACAGCATCAGCCATCAAATCAGCCGTAGAGACCACACGCAAGGGAAAACTTTTGAGAGTTACTAAATCTGTCTGTACTTCAGCAGCAGTGTACATCCTTGCACGGACGTACTTCAATAAAACGTTAGTACACTCGATGTAAAAAAGGTCTGGTACATAAATTTCAGTCTGTGGATTGGCAAGATGACCCAAGAGTTGATTAACTTTAGTAGTTAGTGGGTCAGCAATAAAATACTTTATGCACACACTGGTATCAATAACGCATCTGAGAGGATTACTCATCTATCGCGGTCTTCTCGAATTAGTTCAGTACTATCAGGTAATCCAAAGTCTGCTGGATTCAAGCGACGACGGTGACTAATTTCCTCTAGAAGTTTTGGGACATTTTTTCGCCTTTCATCTTCCGTAGGTTGCATCTTTGCCTGCAAAGCATTCTGCAAAATTGTAATAACTTGAGCATCAATAGAATTATTTTCCGCTTTAGCTAACTCTTGCAGCTGTGCGTATAACTCATCAGGTATATTTAGTGCATGAAGGGTAGCCATTGATTGACCTCCCAAAAGAATTTATTGCTAATGGTAGCACGATGCAAACAGGGAGGGACTTTAGAAGAACTGTTGACTGTTAACCATCAACAGTCAACAGTCATCTACAGCGGTTATCAGTTGCGTGCAGTTATAGTAATAGCAGTGGATGAACCAAATAAATTATGCAGGAACAAACTTGAGCGAAACACCGTTCATGCAGTAGCGCTGACCAGTAGGTGCGGGGCCGTCATCAAAAACATGACCCAGATGACCACCACAGCGACTACAATGCACTTCAATTCTGGTCATAAACAATGACCTATCTACAGTAGTACTGATAGCACCTTCAATTGGTTTATAAAAGCTAGGCCAGCCAGTACCGCTGTTAAATTTGGTCTCAGATGTAAACAGTGGTTGTTCGCAAGCAGCACAATAGTAAGTGCCTTCATCGTATTGTTTATCGAGAGGGCTAGTGTGAGCGCGTTCAGTCCCGTGTTTACGCAAGACACGAAATTGTTCTGGCGTTAAAATCTGACGCCATTCTTCTTCAGGTTTGCTAATTTCAAATCTACTGTTAGAAGTTGTCATTTCTTCTGACCCCCATTTGATATACCTTGATAATAAAGCTGTGCCAACTATTACTGCACTAGCCTGTAAAAAATACCGCTTGTCCATATATCTATTATTTTCTATTTCCTGCCTCACTGGCCAATCACTTCCAGTACGGTATTCCCTGCTTTAATTATTCAGCATTAGCGATCGCTCTGAATTACTGCTGATAGTCTGATTAGAATTAGATAAGAAACAATAAATTATCGTTAAATCAAATACTGGGCGGAAATCCGAATCCACTAATCCACTAAATTCCGCATTTCCCTTTAATCATCATTTTCATCATCAGAACTTGTTAATTCCTGAGTACCGCCGTGTTTACCCTGACCGGTCAGATACATAAGCGAGCGATTGAGCCGCTTCACACCACTAAGGGTGACTAAAGTCAATAACCCTCCTAATAATCCCATTTGCCATAGACCGCAGCCAATAGCAGCCCCCAAACCGGCTGCTGTCCATACACAGGCAGCTGTGGTTAACCCCCGTACTTTTGGTGTCGCAGATTTTCTAGGGGACTCTTGTAAAATTAATCCAGCTCCCAGAAATCCTACTCCCGTAGCTACACCTTGTATTGTCCGACTCAGTGCATTGGTAGCAGCATAGGGACTATCACCCTCAGCTTGCAAAGGAATCATGACGAATAATGCAGCACCCATACTCACTAGCATAAAAGTTCTCATCCCTGCTGGTCTACCTCCTTGCTGACGGTTAAATCCAATCATGCAACCAACCACCAGCGCTAAAGACAGTCTTAACGCTATATGCGGCCAATCATTGGCAGTAATAAACATCGGCCCCATTGTCTTATTCTCCTGGAGACAGAACGAAATTGGACGCCTATTGCTAGTTGACTGGATAAGTACCCACGTCTAGAGATAAAAACTTAACTACAATAAATCAATAGGTTTGTCGTACATTAAGAATAATTTAACAAAAGGTAAGCAATAAGCAAAATAATATACGCAAAGCTGTGATTTCTTGATTCTTACTGGGCACTGGGAAGACAAGGAAGATGTGACAGAGGGGCAGAGGGCAAGGGAGAATAATAACTCATAACTCATCACTCACACTCATAACTCATAACTCATCACTCATAACTCATAACTCATAACTCATCACTCATCACTCATCACTCATCACTCACCACTCATAACTCATCACTCATAACTCATAACTCATAACTCATCACTCATCACTCACCACTCATCACTCACCACTCATAACTCATCACTCATCAATCCCCACACCCCGTGTTTCTCAAAAAACTTCTTGCTTAGTAAAGTTGAATATGTAATACTCTAAAGCTGTAAATAAAGTACGGTATTTTTATCAATCTACCGTAGTTTAAAAGGATAAGATTCATGCAGCTACTATGGTTCATCCCAACCCACGGAGACGGACGCTATCTTGCAACTGCTACAGGCGGAAGGGCAGTGAGCTTTGCCTATCTGCGGCAGATTGCCCAGGCGGTGGATGACCTTGGTTATACGGGAGCTTTATTGCCAACTGGTCGCTCTTGCGAAGATGCTTGGATTGTAGCGTCAACGTTGGTATCACTGACGCGGCAGATGCGTTTTTTGGTGGCGATTCGTCCTGGTTTGGTATCACCCGGAGTAGCAGCACGGATGGCGGCGACATTCGATCGCCTTTCTGGTGGACGTTTATTGATTAATGTGGTTACAGGCGGCGATCCCGTAGAGTTAGCCGGAGATGGTTTGCATTTGGATCACGATCGCCGTTATGAATTAACAGATGAATTTTTGACAGTATGGCGAGCCATTGCTAGCGGCGAACAAGCCAACCTCCAGGGAGATTACTTCAACATCCAAGATGGCAAACTGCTGTTTCCACCAGTGCAAAAGCCACATCCGCCGTTGTGGTTCGGTGGTTCCTCTGCCATTGCCCAAACAATAGCTGCCAAACATGTGGATGTTTATTTAACTTGGGGCGAACCACCAGCGCAAGTAGCAGAGAAGATTGCAGCAGTGAAAAGACTTGCACAAGCACAAGGTCGGACATTGCGGTTTGGTATTCGCCTACACGTGATTGTGCGGGAAACCCAGAGTGAAGCTTGGGACGCGGCCAATCAATTGATTAAATATGTAGATGACGAAGCGATCGCCAAAGCCCAAAAAGCCTATTCCCGCATGGACTCAGAAGGACAACGGCGCATGACTCAACTACATCATGGTAACCGGGAAGCATTAGAAATCAGCCCCAATTTGTGGGCGGGAGTTGGCTTAGTACGGGGTGGTGCCGGAACAGCCCTAGTAGGCGATCCCCAAACGGTAGCCGCCAGGATATTAGAATACGCTGCTTTGGGTATTGAATCCTTTATCCTCTCTGGCTATCCCCACCTAGAAGAAGCTTATAGAGTTGCAGAACTTTTATTTCCTCATTTGCCCTTAACGAATCTACCCGTAGTCGAGAAACAACACGTCTTGAGTCCATTTGGCGAGATTGTAGCAAACGAAGATTTTCCTCAGCAGCATAAAAACAAAGCTACATCCATATCCTAGTAAAGTTTAGGGTATTGGGGACTGGGGACAAGGGAGATGGGGGGCAGGGGAAAAGGTTAAAGGTTTTTTCTTTCCCTTTTCCCCTTTCCCTTTCCCCCTTAACCGACAAGTATTGCAATGCCCATTAATTTAGGAGTTTAATTAAATGACAAAGATTTTAGCGATCGCTGGTAGTCCAACTCATCCTTCTAGAACTTACGGTGTTATCGAATACGCTGCTAAGCTTTTACAACAACAAGGCTTGCATGTAGACATTATTTCAGCTAGGGATTTGCCTGCGGAAGATTTAGTTTTTGGGCGATATGACAGCCCTGCTTTAGAAGAACCAAAAGCCTTACTTGCAAATGCGAATGGTGTGATTATTGCCACTCCAATTTACAAAGCTGCTTACACAGGAGTACTGAAAGCATTTCTAGATTTGCTTCCACAAAAATCATTAACAGGTAAACCTGTATTACCAATTGCCCTTGGTGGGACGATCGCTCATTTATTAGCAATAGAATACGCCTTAAAACCTGTGTTATCTGAATTAGGGGCCCGGCATATCCTAGCTACTGTTTATGCAGTAGACAAACAAGTCCAACGACAACCCGATAATAGCGTCATCTTAGATGAAGAAATTGACCAAAGACTCAAAGACGTTGTTAAGGAATTTGTGAAAGCTGTAGAATATGATGCCGCAGCCCCTGAAGAATTGGTTCATGCCAATTAAATAATCAAGTTTATACCTCCGTTAATTCGTAGCAGTAGGGTGATTTTTACCCATCTGCTACCTTTTTTTAATTAGCGATTTGTTGACTGTTGATTGAAGAATCATTTTTCTCCTTGTCTCCCTTGTCTCCCCTACCCCCCCCCACCTTCCCACCTCCCCACCTCCCCACCTCCCCACCTCCCCAACCTCACCAATCCGCTTTTTTAGTCAAGTTACCCAGTAAATTAGATGTAGGGCGTAAAAAAATAAACTCAATGATAGCGATGTCTAACGACAAGCCGCAAGGCGTCTACCCTTGGGAACTTGCATCTATCGTCGGTGAAGAAAATGCTGTTTGCCTTTGGGAAAATATCGAAGAAAATCAACAAAAACGGATTCAACAGGCTATAGTTGCTGGAAATTTTCCCAGTTGTATTGTCTATCCCCGCACTCAAGAACAGCTAGCCGCAGTCCTCGCCGCAGCTGACAAAAATAACTGGCGTGTTCTTCCCTGTGGTAGTGGTAGTAAACTCTCTTGGGGTGGTTTAGTTAAGGACGTTGATATTGTAGTCAGCACAGAACGTATCAACCAGCTGATTGAACATGCTGTGGGTGATTTGACTGTGACTGTAGAAGCTGGGATGAAATTTTCTGATTTACAAGCACTTTTGGCAAATTCACGGCAATTTCTCGCCCTTGACCCCACAGCGCCAAAGTCGGCAACTATTGGCGGTATTGTCGCCACAGGTGATACGGGTTCTCTACGACAGCGTTATGGTAGCGTGCGCGACCAATTATTAGGTATTAGTTTTGTGCGTGCTGATGGACAAATTGCGAAAGCTGGCGGAAGAGTAGTTAAAAATGTTGCCGGATATGATTTGATGAAGTTGTTTACAGGGTCTTACGGCACATTAGGAGTTATTAGTCAAGTAACTTTTCGACTCTACCCGTTACAAGAGGCATCAGTAACGGTGCTACTAACTGGGGAAGCTGAGGCTGTATCTCAGGCAGCTAATACTCTGCGGGGTTCGGGGTTAACACCAGTCCAGGCTGATTTGCTATCGACTAAATTGGTATCCGGTTTAAATTTGGGTAAAGGACTGGGATTAATTGCTCGTTTTCAAAGTATTCGTGAAAGCGTTCAAGAACAGTCAAATCGAGTTTTGGAACTAGGACAAAAATTGGGTTTAGATGGGGCAATTTATGTAGATGGCGATGAAGCTAATCTATGGGAAAGATTGCAACAACAAATATATTCTCCTGTTGAAGATTCTGTAATTAGCTGCAAAATAGGAGTGTTACCCACAAATGCGGTGGCAATTTTGTCTAAGGTAGAGTTTGGTTTAATTCATATTAGTAGTGGTTTGGGTTTGTTAAAATTAAGGGATAAAAATCAGGTTTTGCAAATCCGCAATCGCACTCAAGCTTATAGTGGTTTTTTAACAATTCTGGAAGCACCAGCGACGGTTAAAGAACAAGTAGATGTTTGGGGTTATACGGGGAATAGTTTGGCATTGATGCGGCGTATTAAGCAACAGTTTGATAGTAAAAATATTTTAAGTCCTGGCCGGTTTGTGGGTGGGATTTAGTTATCAAAAAATAACCGGAAAGACGCCCAGAAAGCCAAGGAATAGAGGGGAAAAATTAATTATGCAAGTTTCAAAAAATTCTGCGAATAAGACGGCTAGTTTGAAAGATTTACAGGGATTTGATGAAAGTCATCCACCAGCACCAAAGTTAATTGATAGTTGTGTGCATTGTGGATTTTGTCTTTCTACTTGTCCGAGTTATCGGGTGTTGGGTAAGGAGATGGATTCTCCAAGAGGACGCATCTATTTAATGGATGCAATTAATGAAAGTAAGATTGCTCTCAATACGGCAACAGTAGAACATTTTGATTCTTGTTTGGGTTGTCTTGCTTGTGTCACGACTTGTCCTTCTGGGGTGCAGTATGACAAGTTAATTTCGGCAACTCGTCACCAAGTTGAACGCAATTATCCCCGGAGTTTGCCAGATAAATTATTTCGGCAGTTAATCTTTTCTCTGTTTCCTTATCCTCAGCTTTTACGAATTTTATTAGTTCCGTTATTGGTTTATCAAAAGTTGGGTTTGAGTCAGTTATTCCGGACTACTGGTTTACTCAATAAAATCTCTCCGCGTTTGGCAGCAATGGAATCGATTCTGCCAAAAATTACTCTCAAATCTTTTCAAGATAATTTGCCTACTGTAATTCCTGCTAAAGGTGAAAAGCGCTACCGTGTTGGGGTAATTTTAGGATGCGTGCAACGGTTGTTCTTTTCTCCTGTGAATGAAGCGACGGTGCGGGTTTTAACCGCCAATGGTTGTGAAGTTGTAATTCCCAAATCTCAAGGTTGTTGTGCAGCGCTTCCCGAACACCAAGGACAAACAGAACAAGCGAAGGCTTTAGCAAGGCAGATGATTGATAGTTTTGCTAAGAGTGATGTAGATTTTGTAATTATCAATGCTGCTGGTTGCGGTCATACTTTAAAAGAATACGGTCATATATTAGAAGATGACCCAGAATACCGCGAAAAAGCTAAGGAGTTTGCAGCCAAAGTCAGAGATGCTCAAGAGTTTTTGGCAACTGTTGGCTTAACAGCTAAACTTTCACCATTGACTGATAAAACATTGAATTTAGTTTATCAAGATGCTTGTCATTTATTGCACGGTCAAAAGATTAGCGTCCAACCGCGTCAGTTGTTACGGCAAATTCCGGAGGTGAAGTTAAAAGAACCTCTAGATGCAGCTTTGTGTTGTGGCAGTGCTGGTGTTTATAATATGTTGCAACCAGAAGTTTCTGAAGAATTGGGTCAGCAAAAAGTACAGAATTTATTGAATACTGGTGCTGAGTTAATTGCTTCTCCTAATCCTGGATGTACTTTGCAAATTACTAAGCATTTGCAGTTGCAAGGTAAGAAGATTTTAGTAATTCACCCGATGGAGTTGTTAGATTATTCCATTCGGGGTGTGAAGTTGGAAGTTTGAAAAATGGCGTTTTCGATATAACTAAACAACGAATCTTTGCGGCTACCCTGCGGGTTCCGCCTTTGGCGGTATGCGTCTTTGCGTGAGACTCATTCATACCTTTCATCAGCAACGCCTAACGCTAAACAATAGACTTCTTGCAAAAGTATCTTTTGCAAGAGGTAGGGTAAAGGGTAAAGGGTAAAGGAAAAATCTATCCCTTTCCCCTTTAACCTTTCCCCTTTCCCCGACTTTTGCAAGAAGTCCAATATATAGTAGAGACAGCAATTTATCGTGTCTCTTGCCGATTTTATCTATAAATTAGATGATTTATCCTGCTTCACTTTTTTGATTAATTCTATGTAGATATTAACTTCATTTACTTCTAGATCGTGTTCAACTCTGGTTACTTTCCATTTCTCCTTTTTTAGGTAAATCTCCTCTCCTACTCTAGGAACAAATTGTAAATCATAGAACTTTTTGAGAAAATCTTTTTGATTTTCTTCCCATAAGACTATTTTGGCTACTTCTTTGTTCATTGGTTATCCTTTTTTGTTACTAAAAAAAACTAAGTACTTTGATGACATTCATTAGGCAAGTTTATCTTACTAATTAAACTCAATAACGTAGTTAAAACCACATTATTTACTAAGAGTTATTTATTCTGTATTTTCTTGGCTATAAATTCACAGTCAAGCTACATAAGTTTTGAGAAAAACAATCTCGTAGAGAACTAGTAATGACGTTGGTGCAGCCCTCCGCAGGGATGATAAGTAGCTCAACCTAAAAAAAATTAACACGTAGATGTAAATATACTATTGTTTTATGTTTAATTAAGTTGACCTACTTAACTGCTTTAGCGTTATGGCTTTAGGCTAAGGCACTATGTTACTACTTACCACTTCCGACAGGATATTTTTCAAAGTATTAACATCACGCTGAAATACTTCTGGGTGCAGCTGGATTGTTGACTCTAAACATAATGCGCTTGTAAAAATTACCTAAGCAAAAGATATAAATATAATTTTTTCCTAAAAAAAGTTATAGTGCAAACAATTTTTAGCCAGTTTTTTGTATATTATCAGCTATTTCATTTTATTTTTTGCTAGAGAATAAGTTATTATATTGATCTAACATAATTATGTTGCCTCCAATACCAAAAGAAGTACTTGTTTGGCTACTATTTACGTTTGTAGTCTCGGTGCTTCCATTAGGAATTGATTGTTTGGTTAGGCTATTTAACCAACAAGCATGGTTTGACTATCAACATTACAGAGATGGGCAGTTACTAATAATTGCTGTGTCCTTTGGAGCGGAATCAATAGGTAATATCCTAATTAGGTCTAAGTTAAATCAATGGTATGAAATTCTAATCATCGGTAGTTGCTTTTTGACTACATTAGCTGCTGGTATACTCTATCCTTACATCAAAAATCTTCCAGTAACTAGTCAAAAAACAACTAGTCAAAACGTTGATAGGAGTATATTTTATGCTACGGTAGCTATATTTTTATTTTCTTTTGCTACCAGTCTTTTTTGTAAGTATTTATCGATGTCTTAATTCGGAGGAAATTATGGAGATTATAGCGATTGTTTCCAGCATAATGGGGTTGTCTGCTTTAGCAACTACATTTAAGTTTGTGACAAATATGCACCATCCAAAAAAAAAGGGTGCAGCGAACAGGAGAGAAACTAAGGCATCTCCCTATGAAAAGGATAGTAGATGTGTTAACTGTGTTAAAAATCCTAACCAAGGATCTGTGGTAAAAGTTTTTGTCGAAGCTAATTTGGATAATTTAGATTCAGAACGTGAAGCCAAATTAAAAGATGTTATCGAAAAATTTAGAAAAGAAGTCAAAGAAGTCAGTGAAACTATCAAGCGGTGAAGGTTATCAACTGAATAATTCTCTAGATTTTATTTTGACCTACAACAACTTATCTGGTGTAATTGGTAGGTCACGAATCCGTTTACCTGTGGCATGATAAACTGCATTTGATATGGCGGCGGCTACGCCAACAATGGGAAGTTCTCCCAAGCTTTTGGTTCCGAGTGCATTCACATAAGCATCTTCTTCTTCAACAAATAGCACTTCTATATTTGGTATATCTGCATGAACGGGAATCAAGTAGTCTGAAAGATTGGCACTAACTATTCTTCCTTGATTAGCATCCATTACGGTTTTCTCCATTAATGCCATGCCAATTCCCCAAGTAATACCACCGACAACTTGACTGCGTGCTGTCTTGAGGTTGAGAATTCGTCCTACACTATAAACACCTACGCAACGTCTAATTTTGATTTCTGCCAAAAGTTCATCAACGGCGACTTCCACAAAGATGGCGCCAAAAGAGTGTTTGGCATAGTTTTTACTCTCTGGGTTGGGTGAAGTTTGTTCTGTAACTTCTAAACTTGCTAAGCCTTGGCGGTGCAAAATCTCGGTGTAGCTGTCTCGCTGGGAGGGGTTTTGTTTTAAAAATATTTGCCCTGACTCAACTGTAATATCTTCTGCTTGAGATTGATACAAAGGGGAATTTGGATCTACGATCGCCATTTCAATCATTCTATCCCGTGCGGCGATCGCTGCTTTATGTACCGCAGGTGAAACGCTACCCACTGTAATTGAATTGCCTGTAATCGGTGCTTTGGGGTAATTACTATCACCTAGTTCAAACTGCACTGGTAAGCCCAATGCTTCCGCAGCTACCTGACTCATCACTGTATACGTACCAGTACCGATATCTTGAGTACCAGTTTGTACTTTAACTTCTCCACTGGCAAAAATTTCGACTTTCACTGATGCTGAACCAGAATTGCTGGGAAATGTCGCACTGGCCATTCCCCAACCAATTAAAAAATCACCTTCTTGTATGGAACGAGGAATTGGGTTGCGTTGTGACCAAACAAAAATTTCTGCACCTTTTTGATAACATTGTTTCAGGGATTTACTAGACCAAGGAAATCCTGTATGAGGATCGATATCTGCATGATTTCTTAGTCTCAGTTCAATGGGGTCAACATTTAAGGCAGATGCGAGTTCATCTATTGCTGACTCTAAGGCAAACATTCCTGTTGCTTCTCCGGGGCCACGCATAAAGGTTGGTGTACCAGCGTTGATACGTCCCAAACGATATTTCACTTCCAAATTTTCACAAGCGTACATCATCGTTGTGGCTGCACCGACGGGTTCCACAAAGTCATCAAATTGCGATGTTAAGGATGTGCCAGTGTGAGTAATGACTGTTAGCTTACCTTCCTTAGTTGCGCCCAGGGTTAGGTGTTGTTGAGTTTGGGAACGGTAACCGCAGCTAGTATACATTTGCGACCGCTCTAAGGCAACTTTCACCGGTCGGTTGACTCGTTTGGCAGCGATGGCACAGAGAATAGTATGAGACCTTAAAAGTGCTTTACAACCAAATCCTCCGCCTAAGTATTTGGAGATGACGCGGACGTTTTCTTGAGGAATATCCAAAACAGATGCAATGGCTCTTTGGGTTGCAGAAATGCCTTGGGTAGTTTCATATAATGTCAAATTATCCCCCTCCCACATGGCTATGGTTGCAGAAGTCTCTAGGGGATTATGATGTTCCATTGGTGTGGAATAAACTTCTTGCACTAAAACATCTGCTTGTGCTTTTCCAAATTCTATATTCCCTCTAGTGATTTTACCTGGCATAATGCCAAAATAAAGTGTTTCTGGTTCAAATATTTCTGCCTGTGCCAATGTCGTTGTTGGCGGTGCTGCTTCGGAGATAATTTTGATTAAGTCAGCAGCACTTTGCGCTTGTTCTAAAGTTTGAGCGACTACAATTCCTAAGTGTTGACCATTGTAATAAATATTGTCATCTTTCTTTGTTGGTTGAGTTTTTTCAGGAGAAAAGAAAGGTACTTTTATTAACGATGGTGTTTGCTCATAAGTAATGATATCTATGACACCAGGTGCTGCTGTGGCTGCTGATGTGTCTATTTGTATAACTTTACCATTGGCGATGGTACTTTCAAAAACTACGCCATAAGTCAAATTCTCTATGGGCATATCAGCAGTATAAGCTGCTTCTCCCGTTACTTTCAGCCTACCATCAACCCGATCTACTGATTTACCAACAATTTTACTCATACCGTTGCTTTCCTTTTCCTGAAAAATTCAAGTTAGTAGAGTTTCTTATCAAATTGTGGCAAATTAAACTTAAAAATTTCAATCCATTACTACTCTGTGCCTAAATAGATAACAGTACTTATGCCTATATAGATGAGTTCATTAATCAAATCGGACTGCTATATGATAAATCAATTGCTACTGAGAATTTTTCATAGTTTGTAAAATTAATGGATCTCTTATATCATGCTGCATATTGTAATCAACTGTGCCAAACTCCACTTGTAACATCAAGCGGTCTTGAGTCATTGGAGTAGTGCCTTTGTGGAAACAAAAAGTATCTTCAGCAAAGCCAAATCCTGCTTTACCACAAATAGTTACTAATGATTCTTGTTGATAATAGCTAATAATAGCTTCATCAGTTTGATATTTAGGTAATAATAAATGTGAAAGTTTTTTCTGATTATGGCTGCCTCTAACACAAACATGGGGGCCACCATATGCATCAACATCTGTTAAATAAAAGAAAAATTTTAAAAACCGATAATCATCTAAATCGTAGTGAAACATTTGAAATGTTCTCATTTTTTCAAATGTTGTTGTTTCACCAGCAAAGCTCCACCATAATTGATTAGATAAATGTACTGGATTACACTCTAAATACTTAGCTGCGATCGCCAATAGTGTTGGATCGTTTTGCAGCTTTTTAATAGCAGTACAAAGCAAAGAAGTATTAAAATAACCAGCTATTTTCAATTTTCTATCGTAATGCTTTTCTGCCGATTTTTTTTGATTATAAAAAAAGCCTAAATGAGGTTTGTAATCACCATAGCAAGGATGATTTTCAGCAAAATCAGTGATTTCATCTACTATTTGTTTTGGCAAATTCAGACCTAAATAAAATCCATTTTTTTTGAGTTCATTAACTACAAAATCAATATCAATATCTGGAAATAAAGTGGAATTTTTATTTACCAATGTTTGAGATAAGTATTTTTTTTCATCAGGTAAAAAATTTTTTACAAGTCTTCCTAAACGAAACCTGCCGACTTTACGCATCAACAACCAACGAGGGTTTTTGGTTAAACCAATATAGTTTTCATAACAAATGTTATATAAAAATGGAAACTTTTTTTTAATATTTTGTAGCATGATAAAGAATTTTTATTAATAGTCAATATAAATCTACAGAGCTAGGTAACTCTACTTCAAAGTTTTAGCTACTATCAAAAGAAATTTAATTTATGTATTTTCGCATAGCAATTTGCTAATACTTGATAGTACTCATCTAAATTTATCTATAATCCAATACGCTTGGGTTAAAGGCTAATTCTATAAAATTGTGGATTTACCAGACGCGATAAATCGCCGCCTCTACAAGTGTTTTGGCCTTATGTGAACTGTATTGATCTATAATCCAGACCCCAAATGTATTTACGAAGACAATTGAGGTATGAAAGGGTAATATTTATCACTACTCAAACATAGTCTTAACTTCTCGATCGGCTGAATTGAGGGATAACGAGCTTTTAAGGCTAGTATCAATTTATGAGCTAGCTGTTAACTTTATAAGCCATCACACAAATATTACAATCTAAATCATAGCTAATTAGTGATATTAGTCACACTACTATTGTGACCAATGTCACTATTTACCATATCCCGTTTCCTAGTCTGCTGAGGTACAAATCTCTGGTTACCTCTGCGTTTCAAACTATTATCTCTACCTCACTTACCTGCAAATACCTACATAACATATAACTGCTATATAGCAATCTGAATTGAATTGTGAGAAAATACGTAGATTCAAAATCAAATTTACAAGTAAAATTTTATTCAGTCTTGGCGATTAGAAATCGCGCCTACACAGACGAAACCCGCCTACGCGGGTTATTCAATGAAGTCCACGTAGGTGGACTTTGTTTGTGTAGTAGCGAATTCTATTCGCCCAATGGGTTCTAAATTTCTCATGAATGATTCAGGATTGCTATATAAAATTCAACTTCCACAACAAATTGAAAGCCCACGAATTAAAACGCGTTTGACTAATTCAATTTTGAATTCATTATGTGTTTGCGGTTTGGCTTCTTTAATTGCTAGTTCGCCTGCGGCTATGAAGGTAGCTGTATTGATTGTTTGTCCTTTGAGAAATTCCTCTACTTCCCATGCACGCCAAGGTTTTGGCGCTACTCCACCAAAAGCGATACGTGCAGATTGGATCGCATTTTGTTCTATTTCTAAAGCAATAGCTACGGAAACGAGAGCAAATTCATAACTAGCCCGATCTCTAACTTTTAAATAGTGAGATTTACATACTAAATTTGGAATTTCAATAGCAATAATTAATTCTCCAGGCTGTAATAAATTTTCTATCTCTGGTGTCTCACCTGGTAAAACATAAAAATCATGAATTGAAATTTGTCGTGTTTGTTCTGCACCTTGAATGCAAATCACCGCATCTAATATTGTCAAAGCCACAGCTAAATCTGAGGGATGAACAGCGATACAATGTTCGCTAGCCCCAAAAATAGCGTGCATTCGGTTGTAGCCTGTAATTGCCGCACAACCTCTACCTGGAGTGCGTTTATTACAAGAAAAAACTGGGTCGCGAAAATACCCACAACGAACTCGTTGTAATAAATTTCCGCCCACAGTTGCCATATTTCGCAGTTGTGGGGAAGCACTTTGTAGCAAAGCTTGAGTAATTACTGGATAAGATTCTTGAATTTGGGGATTAAAAGCTACATCACTCAATCTAGAAGTTGCACCAATACGAATTTGATGAGTGTGAAATTCAATATCTCCTAGTGGTAAACTATTAATATCAACTAATGTATTCGCTACTTGTACGCCATCTTTCATTAATCCTAATAAATCAGTACCACCAGCAATAAATTCCGCAGTTTTGTCTTGCTCAAATGTGGCGATCGCTGCTTGTTCTGAAAAGACTTTAGTATAATTAAATGGCTGCATTTTCTATTTCCTCTAGGACATCCTGAATCGCTGCAATAATATTCGGATATGCCCCACAACGACAAAGGTTTCCACTCATCTTTTCCCGAATCTCTGCTTCAGATGTGGGCGGTTCTTGTAATATCATTCCTACAGCAGATACAATTTGTCCCGATGTACAGTAACCGCATTGAAAAGCATCATGGCTAATAAAAGCTGTTTGTAGGGGGTGGAGTTTGTCGTCTTCTGCTAATCCTTCAATAGTAGTAATTGCAGCATCGATGTGCATTACTGCTAATGTCATACAGGAGTTAATTCGCCGATTATTAATTAATACAGTACATGCGCCACATTCACCGCGATCGCAAGCTTTTTTTGTACCCATCAACCCCAGCTTTTCCCGTAGTGCATCGAGTAAAGTAACGCGAGGTTCTAGTTTCAGCGAATAGCATAAATTATTCACATTCAGAGATATTTCTACTTCCTGGGAACTCAATATTTTGAATTCTTGCCTTGTGGAGTTGGAAGCGATCGCAGCTAAGGAATTTTCTTCCATATTCTTAGTGGAGATGTTAAAAGTTAAATCAATTACCAAATTTTATATCTGAAATTTTGGACTTGAAATGTAAAATTAAAAACTCAAGTGTCATGAAGATTTATAATTTTTTACTAAAACCCATATATCAGCAGTAAGGGAATTCCAAGTAAAAAATATTCTACAGAAGATTGTTTAGTTTTGACCGTTGACCGTTGACAGTTGACTGTAAACTCTCAACGACCCCAACCGGAATAATTTATTTTTTGGAATTCCCTAATAGGTTATCAGATGCGAATATGCAATCAATCCAAAATCTCAAATCTGAAATTACTTGACGCTAATTCAATATATAGCAATCCCAAATAATTTGTGAAATATTACGTATTAGAGTTGTTGACACTCAACAGTCAACAGTCAACAATTAACACCAATATTCTTCACAACTGAAATAGGATTGCTATAGAAACTATGTAGTAAATTTAGAGGTGTTGTTGATAATATTCCTCTATGCTACCTACAGCTTTTAGTAATGGGGAATCCAAAGGTTCAATCCAATCTGCTACTTCACGAGCCAAACCAAGAGTTGAGACTCCTCCTGATGGTTCGAGTTTCCCATTCAGTGCCTTAGTTTTTATAGATTGTAGGGCATTGATAACGTTATTTAAACGTGGCGAAGACTCAGATTGTTTGTCTTTAAGCATCTGTTGGCTGATTTCAGAAGCTCGGTCTATTAGCTTGACAAATTCTTGTGTGTTGGTTTCCATAAGTTTTACGGACAGCTAAACTTTTCTACAGTAATATTTCCTCCCTCAGACCACTTGATATTCGGATCTTTGGAATCTTTAATAAATGTCTGTTGACCGCCACCTGGATAGCATTCTTTAGGAGTTTGAGGGCCGACAATGCCTTGATAAGTTAGGGTTCCTGCTGGCAAAGTTACTGTTAGTATTTGAGTGGCTTGATTACCCCATTCTTGATTGAGTGCTAGATTTTTGATGACTTCTACGTTCGTTTTATATTTGTCAGTTGTTAAATACCTGCCATATTTGTTGCTACTGCTACTATAGTAGCGATAAAAAGTTTGGGGTTGCTCTAGTTTGACTTCCTTGCATTCTGAATTGAGGAAGGTAATGGCAATATCAGCTGGTAAAGGGCATGAAGGACTAACTTCTTGGGCAAGCACTTGTTGTGGATTGACAACACGTGGCAATGAACTAACTGAAAAACTCACAAGGCCTAAAGCAATATATATGGAGGCTGATTTTAATTTCATACAAAACCTTGTTGGTAATTATTTTTGAATACAAAAATAATACAGCAAGCTATGTACCTGATATCAAGTTTTTTGGTCAATAAATGTAGAATTTAACAAATTTACTGCCGAAATCGAGTTTATTAAATTAACAAAAATTTCATGTTTATGAATTTTTTGTTACCACTATCAACCACAGGACTGATGACAACCCATTACAACGGTAAATCAAGGTTGATCCTTGGGGACGATTGACTAAAAAAATATTTAGGAGCCAGAATAACGATTATGGGTCTGCTGCCAACGTGAGGGTAGAACTCCTGCGGATTTATCGGTGAGGAGATTCTAAATTCTGAATTTTGACTTTGTATATGAACAAAAATTTAACTCAGAAATTATCTAAACCGATAGTAGAAAAAGTTGCGATCGTTGGTGCTGGCCCAGGCGGTTTGGCTGCTGCCATAGCACTTCAAAGCCAAGGTATTGATGTGCAAGTGTACGAAAAAGCACAAGAATTTCGCCCAGCGGGAACCGGACTAGGATTGGCTCCTAATGGCTTGAATTCTCTGGATGCCATCGCACCGGGAATAGTGGCAACCCTTAAAAGCTCAGGATGCCAAGTGAACCACACAATTTTAAAGAATATTCAGGGAGAAACAATCCGCACTAATCAAACTAAATATCTAGAGCAATACGGACAACCATTATTGACTATTTGGTGGTATCGTTTACAGCAAGCTCTCGCATCCAGGTTGCCATCTGACATTATTCACCTCAATCATCGTTGCATCGGCTTTGACCAACAAGAAAACGGTGTAAAAATTCATTTTGATGGTCAAGAATCAGTAGACGCAGATTTGCTCATTGGTGCTGATGGCGTCAACTCCGTAGTTAGAGAAACTTTATTTGCCGAGGGTAAGCCCAATTATATTGGTAGTATGTGTTGGCGTGCCGTTATCAAGTACCACCATGAGTTATTTAATGACTATGAACTCGTTTTCGTTAAAGGTAATAAACAGTTCATGTACATTCTCAATGTGGGAGGCGGCTATACCAGTTGGATTAGTCGCAAGTTTTATCCTGATTACTTTTTTTCTCACCATGCACATGAGGTCAAATCTCGCATTCTTCAAGAATTAGCCGATTGGGATGAATCCTTTCGGGCGGTGGTGGAAGCGACACCAGCCGAGCAAATCTGGGAAGGGCCGATTTGCGATCGCCCGCCCTTAACCCACTGGAGTCAAGGCAGAGTAACCCTCTTAGGTGATGCCGCCCATCCAATGGCACCAGCTATGGGACAAGGAGCCAACACCACTTTTGAAGATGCATACGAACTGGCACAGTGTTTTTCCCATTCAGCCACCCTTGAAGCAGCCCTCGCCAACTACGAACAGTCTCGCATCGACCGTACAAAAATCATTCAAGCTCGTAGTGCTTTGGGCGAAATGCGTTACTACGATGACACTTTTACATCTTCTAACCACACCCCACAGCGACAAATGACGCTGAATGACGATTTTCACAAATGGATTTATAGTTACAAGCCCAATGTACTGAGTTTAATTTGATAGTAAATTTTGATAACCCGTCCAACGCGCTTTGACTGCTGACTGTCAACGGTCAACAATATACAGTTAACAGTCTTCTGTGGAATATTTTTTTAACAGGACTTACGCAAAAATAACGTAATTCCGTCATTACGAGCGATAGCGTACTCCTACACAGAAGCAAGCTACGCGGAGCGTCTCGTAGAGAAGTAATCCCCCCTGACGCTGGGATTGCTTCCCTACACTTCGTTCTGGTCGCAATGACAATATCGGCGTTGCGTAAGTCCTATTTAATTGGAAGTCTCTTACCAATACGGTTCGGTTAAAGGGAAAAGGGAAAAGGGGAAAGGTTTCAAATACATCCAAATCCCCTTACCCCGGTTGGTGAGCTTGCCTGTCCTGAGCTTTGTCGAAGGGTCGAACCATTAACCTTTTCCCAGACCACAAGGGAAGTTCATACTGCTTATCCGAAGCGTATTGAGTCCCTTACCATAAAGCAATTTTTCAATCAAAAACAAAAGAGGGAGATCAACTCCCTCAATCAACAAGGCAATGATTTAGTTATAGATAGCCAACAAATTACAGACGTGCTGTTGGTAACATAGCTATTGGGTTAACAGCACCCTTGCCTG
>VFQR01001422.1_pt1 | contig 18451 bp, 16 predicted proteins | sample 3512321 | NCBI WGS metagenome assembly VFQR01 (sample SAMN10412374, study PRJNA504923) | tailings metagenome | isolation source: Relicate 3 Philex TSF1 revegetated site | place: Philippines: Tuba, Benguet | collected 2017-08-29
TCCTGTTCCAGGGCAAAAATACCAGGCTCGGATTGATCAAGCAGAATCAGACTTTCCGGATTCAGAGCCAGAATCTGTCGGCACAGCTCTGAGCCAATACTTCCGGCAGCCCCCGTGACCAGTACCCGGCGACGAGAGATGTAACTCCGCATACTTTCCAGATCGAGCTTTGTCGGTTCGCGGCGTAACAGGTCGGAAATAGTCACTTCCCGCGTGGCCAGTCGAATGCGTCCATTGACGATTTCATCGACACCCGGGATCACATGGGCCAGGAGATGCTGGTCATCACATTGCACGAGTAACTCACGCACGATTCGGCCGGGAGTCGATGCAGGTATAAGCAGCATTTCGGCCCGGACCTTTTTAGCGATCCTGGCGAGATCAATCTGCCCACTGAAGACTTCGGCTTCGCCAATAATACTCGACTGAGAGAAACCTTCGGGATCGATAAAGCCGCAGATGCGATACTCTTCGTTGCCGCTTTTGAGTGCGCGAAAAATAGCAACAGCGCTGGCATCGGCACCGTAGATCAAAGCCCGGCGTGGCGTCAGTTGCGACATACCACCCAGCCTGCGGTGGAGCCTGGGTTGTATGACTTCACAGTAGCTGCGAATCATTGATCGCAGGCCGGTGATCGCCAGCACCGTGAGCATCAGATCAATCAGCACAATCGATCGCGGAATCACGATTGCCGAGGGCAGAAAGGCATTAATGGCCAATAGTAACGTCGCTGCAAAAAAGGCATCTCCGGTGACGTAGATGACATCAACCAGTGACGTGTAGCGGTGCTTCCTGCGCCATTGGCGAGTCAAAAGATTCACCAGCGACTTGGTGGCAATCACCAGTGGAAATGTCGCTAGAAATCGCCCCCAGACCTCACTGGGAACTTCAAAATCGAAGCGCAGAGAGTAGGCCAGGAGATATGTGAATCCATACAGGATGAAGTAGACCGGCGGAATGATCAGTTGTCGAAATGGCATGCGAACGGTTCCTCACGATGTCTGTCGCCTGATGGCTTCAGACAGCATCCATGCTCTGTTCGTGGGGTGAAATCTGGACATTTCTGCCGCAAGTTCATCATGAACCCGGCTTGACGAGCGGAAGTGTTAGTTGATTGTGAACAGCCTGTCGAGACTGTTTCGTTACACGAGGCAACGATCCTGTGCTCAAGTGAATAGATCGGCTCAGGAATTGGCGTTAAGCCATTAGAAAACTGCGCAATTCACACAAAGCAGAGCATGGTCGTGAAACAATCGCTCGAGTCGATTTTCAGGCAGATTCGGGGAGCGTGGCAATGAGATCATTCCCCAGACGAACAATCTGCTCGATCCCGAGTTCCAGTGGTTGTCGCGAACGGGTTTGGCCCGGAACTGCCTCGTATCGACCGAGAATAAAGCGCCCCTGGCCGAGCGTAGTCAGACGAATCTCGTAATATCGCTTGGCAGACGTGAGCGAACTGGGTGGGATCGATCGAATGAGAACTTCCTGACCATCCTGGTCGAATTCCAGAGGCCCCAGGCTTTCGAGCAGATAAGTCACTTTCTGGCAGAGAGCATTGGCCCATTTCTTCAACACATCCATCGAGGCATTGGTGAGATGGTGAGCCTGAAGTTCGATCTCTTCCAGCGCGCAGCCAAAAGGTTGAGAGGCAATCACCTGGGCTGTGATGGAAACATCACGGGGTGGTGATGCCGGGGTGGGGGGATTCAAAACATCGGGAATTGTCCACGAAATCGAGATCGGTATTGCCGGAGAATAGGGCCCACCCTGCTGCAGCAACAGTTCCTGTTTCAGCAATTCTCCCGGAGAGGTGGTGGAGGAACTGCTTGTCGGAGGTGTTGCTGAACTTGGGGGTAAAGCTCCGGAAGACATTTGTGACCGATCCTTCGTCAACTGCCTGTGTTCCCCCGGCAAAGTCGGGGCGAGCGATCAGAAACGAGGATGGCAGGCTCACTGCCAGAAAAGTCTGCGTTTCTGGTGACAGTAGAATTTTAGTCGTCTTGAGCGGTTTGCGTCATGACGAGTTTTGTCGCCAGGAAGAAGTTCTGCGGAATTGTCGCAGAAAATCTGACGGGTACAAAGCGGTGGAGGATGCGATTCAGCCCGATAACGCGTGGATCTGAAAGGCAGCCCCGCTGCTACTTGTGCAGAATCAGCTTTCCGTTGCGTGTGATTCGGAGGCGGTAAATTTCGCCCAGATGATTGATGAGGAGCTCTTTTTGGCCCTTCATCAGACTGGATGAGTCGACAGCAGGCGCCGCACCAGCAGTCGAGTTGGTGCGAGTTTCGAAACTCTCACCCGCTGCATTCTGGTGGCTAAGCTGCGAGGATGGGTTTGGCTCAGACATTTCCCGACTCAATGATTCCGTGAAATACGTCTCTGCAGACATATTGCTGACATTGAGACTCAGTGTCAATTGCGAGATGCAATTTCCTCCCAGTCTGTCGATCAATTAATCGCAATAAACTCTGTAAAAGATTACTGCGGAAGAAGTTCGGGATTACTCTGCAACACAGACCGCAACACCTGATCCAGCGACATATCGGTCGAAATCGGGAAGAAATCGATTTTCATTTCATGGCAGGCCGAGTTCAACTGCTGCTGGAATGACCGGTACTCCGCCAGATAGCCTTCACGAATCGACGCCGCATTGGTTGTGTGATCAGGCCACTCTTCCAGCCCGATAAACTGCGTCCAACCCGTCATCGGAAAGGTTCTCTCCCAGCGATCCATCACTTGCAACAGGAGGACATCGTGCCGGCCATAGCGCAATTGGCGCAGTCCGGAGATCAATTCCTGAAGATCACTCAGCCCATCGGTCACAATCACCATGACGGCACGACGTCGATTCTGATTCCCCAGATTCTGATTGACCAGCGAAGTGAGGAATTGACCAGGGGTCCCCTTCCCCTCGGGTTTCATCTGTTCAATTTCGGCCAGCATCTGGCGATACGCAGGCCAACTCCCTGCAAAGCCGCTGGCGTGTGCGGCAGACTCAGCCAGCACATGGAGTTTGACCTGATCCTGCTGCTGGAGAACCACCAATCCCAGTGAAGCACCCAACAGGCGTGCATATTCAAACTTGCTGTAAGGAACTGCCGGAGAACGAAAAGCCATCGATTCGCTGGAATCGATCAGAATCTGACAGCCAAAGCTGGTTTCATCATCAAATTGTTTGACATAGAGCCGGTCGGACTTGCCAAAGACTTTCCAATCGACATACCGCAGATCATCGCCCGGCGTATATTCGCGATACTGGGCGAACTCGATGGAAAATCCGCGCGAGGAACTCGCATGTCTCCCCTGAGCCAGACTGTCAACCACAGCCCGCACCTGCAGTTCGAGTGTACCAAGCCGTTCAACGACCGAGAGATCGAGCACGCACTGAACTCCTTCTGCCAAACCGGGAAAACGCGATCACTTCAGCCTGACAATACCGCTTTCGTTCGGCAATGCTTAAACTGGGCTTTGATACATCAGCAGGTGATTGTCGCCTGCCGGAACACCTGGTCTCAACCGGGATTTTTCTCCCGAGTTGAAGCAGGTGATCTGCCAAGTTCAACGACACCCGTTCACAAGGCTGTTTTCAGCCGAATGGGAAAAGAATCTGTTACGGAGCATCGGCAATGCCCAGTTGTGTGCTGGCTTATTCGGGTGGATTAGATACATCGGTCATCCTCGGCTGGTTGCAGGATGAAGGCTACGACGTACATTGCGTCTATGTCGATGTGGGGCAACCTTGCGAAGACCGCGAAGCCATTCTGAAGAAGGCTCACGATTGCGGCGCCAAGTCGGCTCGGATTGTCGATGCCCAGGAAGAGATGTGCCGCGACTTCGCCTTCCCCGTCCTCCAGTGGCAGGCCAAATACGAAAACATCTATCTGCTGGGAACCTCCATCGCCCGGCCGCTGATCAGCAAGGTCTGCCTCCAGGTTTGCCGCGAAGTCGGTGCCGATGCCTACGCTCACGGCGCGACAGGCAAGGGGAACGATCAGTGCCGGTTCCAGTTGGCTGCGGAAGCACTCAACCCGGATATCAAGATCATCGCTCCCTGGCGAATCGAAAAGTTCCGCAAGGCATTCCCGGGACGTACCGAGCTGATTGCTTATTGCGAACAGAAGGGCATTCCCGTCAAAGCGTCTGCTGCCAAGCCTTACAGTTCTGACGAGAACTGTCTGCATATCAGTTACGAAGCGGGCAAGCTGGAAGACCCCAATGTTTGCGGCGTCGATATCGTCGATTTCGGCATGACCGTCTCGCCGCAAGCCGCCCCCGATGCTGTGGAATCGGTTTCGATTCAGTTCGAGAAGGGGATTCCCGTCGGTGTGAATGGCAAGAAGCTCTCGCCACTGCAGATTGTGCTGGAACTCAACAAGATCGCCGGCCGCAATGGTGTGGGCCGGATTGATATTGTCGAGAACCGTTTTGTCGGCATGAAGAGCCGGGGCGTATACGAAGCACCGGCCATGACTGTGCTGTACCACGCTCATCAAACGCTGGAACAACTGACCCTCGACCGCGATCTGGTCAACTTGCGCGATCGGCTCTCGCCAGAAGTCGCTCAGATGGTCTATTACGGCTTCTGGTACGTCTCCAAAATGGATGCTTTGCTCGCGTTCATCAAGGAAGCTCAGCAGCCTGTGACAGGTGAAGTGGTGCTGGGCCTCTATAAGGGGAACATCATCAATCAGGGCCGCACCAGCCCGAACAGCCTCTACGATGAAGCGATTGCCAGCATGGAAGGCGGCGGCTCGTACAACCAGACCGATGCGGAAGGCTTCCTGCGAATCATGGGCCTTCCCAGCCGCGTCCAGGCCCGGGCTCGCGCCAGAAAGTATTAAGCTCGTTGATATTCGCCTTGGTAGGGCAGGCTCCCGCCTGCCGATTATTTATGTAGGGTGCATGCCAATGCACCAACACTGCGAACGCATCGCCATAGATATTCAATGAAGGACACGCCCCGTAGGGCAGGCTCCTGCCTGCCGATTCAGCGAAGCGATCGCGACAATGATCAGAATGAAGGACACGCCAACTCATGGAAGTGTCCTTCATTTTTACCTTATATAGATCATACTGGTGCATTCCGAGGACTCCATGCACCCTACCTGAATCACGCACCCCACCCAACAACTGTGCGATAAAGCTGGCTCCGTATGCATACTTTGCACTTCATCACCAGGTTGATTGTCGGCGGTGCGCAGGAGAATACCGTTTCGAATGTCGAGGATCAGGTGCAGCTTTTCGGCGACGAGGTCACACTTGTCACTGGGCCGGGCCTGGGGCCGGAAGGTTCGCTCGAAGAGCGGGCAGCGAAATCGGGTGCCCGCTTGATTGTCATGCCCGAACTGCATCGTGCCATTCGCCCCTGGCAGGATTGGCGGGCGTACCAGGAACTCAGGCAGCTCATTCGCACCTTGAAGCCTGATGTCATTCATACCCATGCCTCGAAGGCCGGTATCATGGGGAGGCAGGCGGGATTTGTGGAAAGTGTCCCCGTTGTGCATACCATTCATGGCGCTTCATTTCATTACGGGCAGTCCGCTCTCGCTTACCGTCTCTATCGCTTTCTCGAACAAAGAGCGGGCCGGCAGACGGCTCACTTTATCAGCGTTTCCGATGCGATGACCGAGCAATATGTGGCTGCTCGAGTGGCCCCGCGAGAGAAGTTTACAACCATCCGCAGCGGCTTCGATGTGGAACCCTATTTGTCGCCAGTCAAGACTCGATCCGAGATCCGTGCTCAACTCGGGCTCAGCGAGAGCGATCTGGTCGTCGGCAAGATTGCCCGACTGTTCCACCTCAAAGGGCACCAGTACCTCATCGCCGCCGCTCCCGAGATCGTCCGCCAGCAACCCCGGGCCAAGTTTTTGCTTGTGGGCGATGGGATTCTCCGCGAGCAGTATCAGGCGGAGATTGCGAGGCTCGGCCTGACGGATCACTTCGTCTTCACCGGCCTCGTGCCACCCAGCCAGATCCCGGAACTCATCCATGCGATGGATGTCGTGGTCCATTGCAGCGAATGGGAAGGGTTAGCCCGCGTGTTGCCGCAGGGCTTGCTGGCAGGGAAGCCAGTCATCAGCTACGACATTGACGGCGCCCGCGAAATCGTCCGTCCGGGTGAAACCGGCTATCTGTTGCCGCGAGGCGAAATCGCGGGCCTGGCGAAAGCCACCGTGGAACTCCTCGCCAATCCCGCACTCAGAGATCAATACGGCCAGCGCGGTCGAGAGCTCTTTAGTGAAGTCTTTAGCCATGAGTATATGACAGCGGAAATTCGGAAGATCTATGAACGGGTGATCGCCCCCGGTGAATCGCTCTAACGCAGAGCACGCGATCATCTATAGAATTCATCGAGAAAGTGATCTGAATCGTATGACGTGTGGCCCCAGCCACTCCATACGATGGCACAAAGTATTTAGATTGCCTATCATAACTGTCTGTTACACATATTCTGGTTGTTGAATCCACTCCAGGGTGGCCCGGCCAACTCGTGCCCAACTCTTTATCTATGGGTTGCCGTACAATGGCACGGCAACAAGAAGCCGCGCCGTACGCTTGCCCCTCTTGAACCCTCGCCCGCGTCTTCGTGGGAGAGGGCAGGGTGAGGGTCTTCTCCCTGTCTCATCGTGCTGTGTGCCATGCTTGCAACTCTGGGCTGTCTATTGCACACAACTTTTTACCCACCCATGGGTGGCACGACCCTGGAGCCCCTAAAAAATCAAAACAGTGCGCAAGGGCGTGGTTCTTACCAGGGTGGCAGGGGTCGGATGTCTTCATCCGCCCCCTGGTCAATCGAATTCACCAGTGCAAATGCATCCAGAATAGCCTTACCGACCTTCTAAATGTTCGCCATGAACAATTAAAGTTCCACGACCTGGGGGCAAACGAAGACGTGTGGCCCAAGCCACCCCGTAGTAAGCCACGCAGTCTCCATCAAAACTTGAATGCAGAGATGTGGGGAAAAGACAGCCCATCGGAATGAGGGGGACCATGAATCAAGCTAGGTAAGGCGTCAAGCGGGCGACGGCATCGGAGGAGCCAAGCTCGTCTTTGCCAAAGCCATAGGCGGCACCAATCGCAACGGCTTCCTGCTGATACTCAGGATAGTTCGTAATCAGCATGACGGGGATCTTCTGGAACCGCTCGTCGGATTTCATCTGGCGGATAATATCCATGCCATCCGTGTAGTCAGCATCGAGCTTGCGGTTGATCAGCACGAGGTCATAGCTCGACTTACCCAGGAGATCGATAGTCTCCGGTGCTGTGGCTGATGGGATGATTTCCACATCGAAGCTCGACTTCAGAAAATTGGTAATCTTGATCGTATCCGGCACACACTGGCCCACATTCAATACGCGGCGAGTCATAGGTCAACTCTTTGAAAATGAAAGGATGGATCTGGCAATTTCGATAATCGTCGGCGGTTCTCAGCCAACTCAGGATTGATAAGGATCGTAGGGAGCACCGGCGGAACCTTCATCCGAACGCGGGTCGATCGAACCCGGAGGTCGCGGGCCAATGTACTGATAATACTGGCACTGAATCCGGCCATTATAGAGCTTCCGACGACGATCCGCCCGGCGGCGGAAAAAGCGTTCAAAGCCCACATCGGCAGTTAACACATAGATCGACCAGGTCTTGAGCGGTGCAAAGGCATCGGCCATATCATCGTAGATGGCTTCTGCCGATTCTCGATCACCTAACCGCTCGCCATAAGGAGGGTTCGTGACAATCACGCCGTAATCCCGGGAGTCTTTCAGTTCGAGCACATCCATTTGTGTGACATGCAGCATACCCGCCACACCGGCGGCCCGGGCATGATCTTCGGTCAACTGGACAGCCTGGGGACTGATATCCGAAGCAAACAGGGGGTAGGTCGTCGGTTTGGAAATCTGGAGATCGCGCGCTTCCTCACGGGCTTTGAGCCAGTTTTCGACAGGCAGGCGTTCCCAGCGTTCGGCCTGAAAATTCCGATCCAATCCCGGGGCCCGGTTTTTGGCTATCAGTGCTGCCTCGATAGGAATCGTTCCACTGCCACAAAAAGGATCGAGAAAAGGGCGTTCGCGATTCCAGAAACTGAGCTGTACCAGTGCAGCCGCCAGAGTTTCTTTGAGAGGGGCAGCGCCCCCTTGCTTGCGGTAGCCACGCTTATGCAGACCAGGGCCCGAAGTATCGATGGTCAGCGTGACGACATCGCGCAGGATCGAGACATCGATGGGATATTCAAAACCGGTTTCCTGAAACCAGTGCCGCTGACTGTTTCGCTTGCGGCTTTCCACTATCGCCTTTTTGACGAGACTTTGAACCGCTGGAGGATTATGCAACAGCGATCGAACACAACTCCCTGTGACAGGAAAGGCGGCATCTTCCGGGAGCCACTCATGCCAGGGCAAAGCTTTGGTCTGATCGAAGAGTTCGTCAAAATCCTTGGCGACAAACTTCCCCATTTGCAGCAGCACGCGATCAGCAGAGCGCAGCCAGAGGTTCGTTCGGGCCACAGCGAGCGCATCACCTTTGAAGGTAATTTTTCCATCTTCAATTTGCTGATCCTGGTATCCCAGGGCAGCCAGTTCTCGCGAGACAACAGCTTCGAGACCGAAAGCCGTTGTGGCGATTAAATCCAGCGAATTCATAAAACTCTCAAAGAACATGTGTCAAAAAGCCGGGGGCCATGATCGACCCAAACAGCCAGTGTAGCAGATGAACTCGGAGATGGGAATTTTGGGGAGAGTGGGATTTGGGGGTTGGCATTTGATGGTTGGGAGTTGGGCATTTGGGAGTTGGGTCAAAACTGCTGGTGAAAGGCCATTCTTCCTCAAATACCAAACACCAAATGCCCAACACCTACTCCACCTCCTGCTCAATCACCACTTCATACTCCCCTGAATTATTGGCGAGATCGTAGAAATGGTCGTTGATACGCAGAAAGAGGACTGCATCGCGAGGGGCGGTCAGTCGGGCGATTTGACCTGCGGGAATGACTTCGGTGAATTCCGCACCGTGGGCCGTGAGTGGCAGGTCAGGAATCCCCCACCAGGCCAGGAGCCGACCCAGCTTCTGACCGTTGGCATAATCCACTGAGATGCCTTGTGGTTGAGAAATCCACGGGCGAGTGGTGCGATTCAGTTCGACTTGTCCTTTGGCGCGCAGACGAATTGTGGTGCCTTGAGGAACCAGCAGTCCCGTCGATTGCCAACCGGCTTTCGCTGAAATCGAGCGTGTCACAGGTTGATTCGCCCAAGGTTCAATGGGTCGATGTAACGTCGCAGCCAAAGCGGCGTCATACCCAAAGCAGATATCTGTCGAGAGCCGTAACCAATCGCTGGAAAGCCATGTCGTCGAGGTCCGATCAGCCTGACGGGCCGATTGGAGGAATTCCTCCAATGTTCGAGATCTGAGGAGCCTGGCGAAATCCGGCCCATAGGTGGGATGCTGGCTGCAGAACTGAATCCAGAGCCAGGCCCAGGCATAGTCGTCGTTCGTAGAAAATTCGTGGGCGTCAATCGTCAGTAAATCAGCAAACGAGCGTCCTTTTCCTGAAGCAAGATCTTCCTGAATCAGCCCAATCCGCCCCCAGCCAGAGAAATCTTCGGGCCTTCCAGGAAGCACTCCAAAATAGGGCTTTCCCGCTTCATCGACATAGTTTGTGGCGTACCACTCAGCAATCCCTTCCTTAAACCCCACGGGCAAATCTTCACGCTCTCCAATCAACGTGACCACGTGAGTGAGTTCATGCAGAAACAGATGCCTCAGGTAGTAAGGCGTGGCCTGCATTTTCATCCAGAACTCACTCCCCCGATGTCGACCATGCAGAAAGCCCGGCAAATCTTCCGGCAACAGCCCTGTCTCGCGGAAGCTCGTCATGTCGGACATGACATAACCCGTCAATTGCTGATTCTCGGGCCACTTGATGTGGAAATCGTTCTGCAGTCGCTGGAGCAGCGCTTCCCCCAGTTCGGGAAGATTGGCAACTTCGACCAGTGGGAGATCGGTCACAAGGACGATGTGCGGCGAAGTGATGACCCGAAACCCCAGTGCTTCGAGTTCAGCAGGCGTTTTAGCCGGAGCGGGAAGAGTGGCCAGTTCTGGCCCGGCAGGCCGGGCAGTCATCTGCTCACGGGGGTTCGATTCTCCGCCGGTCTGCGGTGTGGCAAACGCCTGAGGATCCGCATCGGGGATGACCATCTCCGGATCATCCTGCATATTGCTGGCAATCTCGGCCGCTCGCCGCTGGGCGGCTTGATTGGGTCTGGAAGTCGTTGAGTTCTGGTTGTTCGAACTCACTCGTGATGATGCAGGGCTGGCCATCTGACGATCCGCCGTTTGATCACTCGCAGGTTGACTGACGGCTGGCTGATTGCCGCAGCCCGCCATGATCAGTGAAAAGCTTGCCAGCAGAAACAACAGGTGCCGGGAGGGCCGACCACACCAATGCCCTTTGCCGCCTGAAAAAAACGCTGCACGACGAGACCCACAAAGACTAGACATGATGAATTTCCATCGGCAGCGTGCTGGATGTATCGGCAGAGATCATGTCAGCACGGTTCAAGTCAGTGCAGTTCAGGTCGCTGGAGTCGAACCATTCGTCGGCCGGGTCAAACGGTGGTGAAACGATATTGATAATCGTGGCTTCACCCACAATTCGATGCCTCACCAGGGGGGGGATGGAAATCGCCAGCAGTTTCGTCAAAGGATAGCTCTGGCCATTCAGTTCAATCGTGGCATGAGCCGCATGGTCGAGGACAACATAAATCTCATGATGTTCTCGATGGTAATGCGTACGGGCCGCTTGAGTGATTTGCGTGTAATGCACACTGACGCTGGTCCCTGCATCATGGCCAAAGGCTCTTTGGGCCCAGCCGCAAGGACAGGCGACAGCTTCAATTTCACTTAGCGAAATCATCTGGGGCAAGGCGGCTGATGGTGAATCAGGCGGCAATTCAGTCATGCCCGTACTTTCTTCGTTTAGGAAGTTGTTGAGCCCCAGGCGAAGTTTCCTGACTGGCATTGCGACCATGACTTGCCGGCACCCAGCGGGCAAAAGTCTCTTTCGCTTCTCGCAAAGCTTCGGCAGTGGGGGGCTGCCTGGGCCCGGTGGACTCGGGAGTGATGCGATGCATCTTTTTCAGCTCGTAAGTGACTTTGGCTTTTTGCGAACGATGAATCCACAGCGATGACAACATCCGCTCACTCACCGGACGATCCGTAGCCACGACGAAGCGATAACACATCCAGCCAATCAGCGAAAAGACAAACAGACAGATGCCCAGCGGAATCAGCACCTGATCGGAAGAGGTGAGCACAATGGTCGAACAGGCGACCAATCCACAGATGATGACAAAAGTGACGGCCAGCAAAGAGACCGCACCTCGTGCCGCCGAAGAATCACGCCGGATCGGTTTCATAGGTAGTCACTTTCTGCAGGGACATGCCACCTGAGAGACCAATGAATTCGACCGAAATTGCAGGATGAATACCAGAGGAAGTTGACTACAGACCAGAATCTGTCATGTCGTCTTCATTCGAGAAAAGTATGAAAGGAAGTTGCTGTCTCAAATTGTATCGCTCAAATCATCCATGTTCGAGTGCCTGTTAACGACCACGTTTGAGGGTGTAGAGCGGGCCATAACCAAAAGGTTTCTGACACTTGGGGCACTTGGCGGATTTGATCGACGCCGGTGTTTTGTCCCCAATCTTTTCTTTTTTGCGACCATTCTCCGAGACGACCAGACCACAGCTCTGGCAGCGGTAGCCCGAGACTTCGAGAGTAAAGTTTTTGTCGGTCTGATAATACGGGAGCTGCTGAAGTTCAAAGACCGGTGTCTCAAGATAGTGGCACGCCAGCGTGGACTGTTCACTCTGGAGAGGAATGCCAGATCCTTCGGCAAAGTTCGTCCAACCAGTACCTTCCCGTATCGCCTTGGCCAGCGTGCGGAACTGACTTAATGAAAACGAGAGAAATTTTTGTGGCGCACCTTCTTCAGCCGAGATCAGTTCGAGGGCAATGCGTCCTTCACCAAAGACAGCCAAACTCTGGAGCGATTTATTTCCTCCGGCAATCGTGGGTTGGACAATCGCTATCGATTCCGCAGCAGTAGGTACAACGGTAATGGTCGCTGGGCTGAGATCCGTCTCGTCCTTTTTGGCCATCAGTCGAGATTTGAGAGCAGCTCGAAACTCAGGGATCTTCTTCGCTGTCGGCTTGAGCAAGGTCCCCTTGGGCCATTCCAGGAGCACCAGTGCCTGAGGATCAATTGCCAGATCAATCAGCGAAAAATCTTTGGCGTGTGCGGCGGCTTTGAGCTTCAGTTTCCCTTTAGCAATCGTGTGCAGTGCCACATCCTGAATGATGTGGACAAACTTGCCCACGGCTTCAAGATTGATCGGGGGATCCAGCGGGATTTCTTCTTCAGCACCGGCATTCGTCGTTTTACGTAAGGGAACAACGAGCTTCGCACCGCATTTGGGGCACTTGCCGACTTTGCCGCGATGATGATCCAGTACGCGGACTTTACAGCCAGCCTCGCAAGTGGTCACAAAGCCTTTCTTGCGCGGTTTGAGTGCCAGTTCCTGCTCTTCTTTCTCCTCAGAAAGAGCAATGTGCAGCAGGAGATCATCTTCGGACATCTCTTCGGCGGGCTGACTGGCATCACTCACTTCGGGCGTGCCGATCATCTCTTCCTGTGGAGCAGTTTCTCTCCCACCCCCATCCAGTGACATCATGGGAATCGTTTCGGTCGACTCTTCTATCGTCGATCCATCGGCCGATTCCGGCTCCAGGCGAGGAATTTCACTGAGGGCAAAAGTATCGCCTGAAGTCTCATTCACCTGAGGGAAAGCCATTGGTGGCGGCTCAATGGACATCGTGGCTTCAGTGAGGAAGATATCGCCAGAAAGTTCAAAATCGTCTTCGTCATCCTCGGCACTCTGATCCACCCCGCTGGCTTGAATCAGGGGCTCATCCGGAATCACAGGGCTGGCTCCGGGCTCCAATCCATGCCCATTCCTTTGAGCATAGTAGGCTGCCAACTGAGCATTTTTATCAGTCTCGGAAAGCGAAGCCGGCGTGTGAGGTTCGGCTTTCAGCATCGAGCGGGATTGCGGATTACGATCCAGTGGCGTGGCCGGCGAGCGTTGATCGTTCTGTCGTTCATCAAAGGCAGCTTGAATATCTGCTCGCAGAAAGACGCCACAATTCCAGCACCGCACGAGACCACTGCGAACCGCTTCACCACAATTGTGGCAACTCCCCAGATCTTCAATGACTGCCTCATCGGTCGGCAAAGGCTGAATCGCCAGCTCTTCAGCCCGCTCTCGATCAAACACATGATGGCAGCGATGGCACTCGACGGTGTCATCGAGCAGCAATGTGCCACAGCCGGGACAGGGAGAAATTCCAATCGACATAAGCGACTCGCAGATCTTGCGTGCCAAATGTTATGACAGGCAATCGACCCAGAGAGGGAACTGAAAGGTGAACACATCAATATGCGTACAATAGGAGATGCACAAATCCCCAAAATACCCGCAATGTGCGTCGCTTCCCACTCCAGATTATCGAGTGCAACGGCTTTTTCGGGTTTTTCAGGCAGGTTAGGCAGTCCATTCCGGAGATGACGAACTCGATTCGCATTTACCGAAAATGTCGCTTTCGCCACCAGATTCCGATTGATGGCAGAAGGAATCTGGCAGGACGCCCATCAGTCAAAAAGATAGCTGACGGATTCATTTCTATGAATGCGGCGAATGGCTTCACCCAGCAGTGGTGCGACGGAAACCTGCCTGAGATTCGGCAGCTTCTGCTCAGGTGTCAATGGGAGGCTGTTCGTCACGACAATCTCTTTGATCGGTGCTTCGACCAGTCTCTGAGCGGCCTGACCGCACATGATCGCATGTGTGGCTCCCACATAGATCTCGGCAGCCTCATGCTGGGCCACAACTTTCACTGCACCCACCATCGAGCCAGCCGTCGTGATCATATCATCGAAAATAATGCAGGTTTTCCCGGCAATCGGCCCACCAATCAGGTTCTCCTGACGTGTTTCAAAGGCATTCGAGCGACGTTTATCAACAATCGCAAACGAACCCCCCAGGTGCTCGACATGTTGCAAAGACCGCTTGATACTCCCCTCATCCGGGCTCACGATCACCAGATTCGACTTCGGTAAGTTCAGTGAACGGAAGTATTCATCGAGAATTGGTGCCGCATACAGATGGTCGACGGGGCAGTCGAAGAATCCCTGGATCTGAGCCGCATGGAGATCCATCGTCAGAACACGGTCAGCCCCGGCTTTCGTGATAAGATTGGCGACCAGTTTGGCCGTAATGGGCACACGCCCCATATCTTTGCGGTCTTGCCGGGCATAGCCAAAATAAGGGATCACGGCCGTCACACGGGCAGCACTCGCCCGTTTGCAGGTGTCAATGAGAACGAGCAGTTCCATGAGATTGTCATTGACGGCCGGCCCCGTCGGCTGGACGAGAAAGACATCCGCCCCGCGGACGTTCTGGTACAGCCGGCAAGAGATTTCACCATCGGGAAAATTACTGAGTTCGACAGCTCCCAGGTTGATTCCCAGGTAGCTGGCGATTTCGTGGCCGAGTTTCGGGTGAGCTCTGCCACTGAGCAGGCAGAGTTGGTCGTACATCGCCACAGATCAGTCCTCGGTGAAGCCTCGGGATGGAACAACTCAGATTTCAACGTTCGTCAGCACTGGTTGCAAGTGGACGACCACCAGCCTGCCAGCCAAAGAGACTTCAAAACTGGCCGCATCTCTTTACGAGAGACGTTACTCAGCATTTTCTGCAGATGAATCGACAGCAGATGGCGTGCTGGGAGCCTGCGCTTCAGACGATGTTTTCCTCGCCAGATAAGCCGCTTCCGCCTCAGCGTCTTCTTCCGCCTGTTTCAGACGATCAAGAATCTCGATGATCTGCTTGGTCAGTACGGGAAGTCCTTTACCCGTCATTGCCGAAATCTGGAGGACGGGTTTGCCAATCCGCTCTTCCAGCAACTCTTTAGCAGCATCGGCATCCAGGAGTTCTGACTTGCTGATAACGACAATTTCAGGTCGCTGCGCCAGGTCGTCATCGTAAAGCCGCAACTCTTCGCGGATCTGCAGATAGTTTTCGATCGGGTCCGTCTGGTCATCAGGATTGGGTTCCACGAGATGCACGAGCACGCGTGTGCGCTCGACGTGCCTCAAGAACTCGTGACCAAGCCCCACTCCCGCATGGGCTCCTTCAATCAACCCGGGGATATCGGCCATCACGAATTGCCGCTCGTAACCGACGCGCACAATTCCAAGATTCGGGTGTTTCGTTGTGAACGGGTAGTTCGCGATTTCGGGAGTCGCCCGTGTCATCCGCGAGAGAAGCGTCGATTTACCGGCATTGGGCTTTCCAATCAGTCCCACATCGGCAACGACCTTCAATTCCAGCAGCAGCTCACGTTTTTCACCGGGTTCGCCTGGCCCGAATTCGCGCGGGGCGCGGTTCGTTGATGACATGAAACGCGTGTTGCCATAACCCCCTTCACCCCCTTTGGCGACGATCACGGTGTCACCATGATCAGTCAGATCACGCAGGACGAAGCCACGCTGAGAATCACGCAGAATGGTTCCCATGGGCACACGGATCACGAGATCTTCGCCATCTTTACCCGTCTTGAGTGAACTGGTTCCGGGATTCCCATTGCTGGCAAACCAGTGACGAATCCCGACCAGGTGCACGAGGCTGTCGACATTTTCGTCTGCGATAATGACGACGTGCCCGCCGCGACCACCATCACCACCATCGGGGCCGCCTCGAGGGACGTGCGCTTCCCGCCGGAAGCTGGAACATCCGGGGCCACCATCGCCCCCTTTGCAGGTAATTTCAATTTGATCGACGAACATGAGAGAACACTGCCATTCTGGATGCGGAAGCGAATTCGATGAGAGATTGCCAGCGGGATGTTGCGAACTAGTCGCAACTTAGGGGTGATTTTCAAAGATCAATTCGCGAGCTTCAAAGACGGGCCCTTCGACACAAGTGCGTCGGTAATCCCAGCTTTCCTCACCCGCAGGAGTCGTTTCCCGGATTTTGGCGACACAACTGAAGCAGGCCCCAAAGCCGCACGCCATGGGAGTCTCTAAAGACAACCAGCAGGTGGCGTTGTACGAAAGTGCCAGTTTCTGCACCGCTTTAAGCATTGGCTCAGGCCCGCAGGCATAGATTGTCACGGGTTCACCGGGAGCCTTGAGATGTTCTTCCAGTAATTGAGTGACATAACCACGGTGCCCTTCTGATCCATCATCGGTGGCCAGTTCAACCTTCAGGCCGGGAACACTTTTGAAGTCTTCGACACCAGCCAGAAATTCCGCATTCCTCGCTCCGTAACAAAGTGTGACCGAACTGGGCTGCACCACTTTTCGCGGGTTCTGCTGGGGATAACTCTGGACTCCAAGTGCCTCGCGCGCGAGTGCCAGAAAGGGCGTTTGCCCAATCCCTCCCGCGACGAAAACCAGCCGCCCGCCCGGTGATGCAGGAAAACCGTTGCCGAGTGGCCCCCAGATTTCCACTTCATCTCCCGCCTGAAGCTGAGCCAGTCGACCCGTCATTTTACCGACGACGACATAGCCGAACTCCAGCCCGGCAACACGTTCTTCTGCATCTTTGCAAATATCAAACAGGGCAAAGGGTCGGCCCAGCAGAGGATCGTTCTCTCCCGGGATTTTCACCATGAAGAACTGCCCAGGAGTGATCGTGGTCGCCAGTTCAACACCATCGAGCCGCAGGCGAAATGTATTTTTCGCCATGGCCTCGTGCAGCAGCACGCGCGCCTTCTGCTGGACGGCAGACATCACTTGTCCAGGCAGCCCAAGGGAAGGGATGTGACAAGCCGAAGCAGAGGTTTCAGTAGGGCTGGAGAGCATGCTCGGGACGTCTGATTTCTAGGACTTTTAAGTGATTGAAACAACTCAAGATGCAGTGGGTGAGTATTGACCAGGTCTCGCGTTGACTCCACGCACACGCCCCGCTTAATCACCCCGCTTGCGATTCGATGAACTCGACGACTTCTGACCTCGAGCGCTGGTTGATGAGCGGCCCGCTGTCGTCGCTTTTCGAGATCCTGGAAACTTGGCAGAGGCCTTCTTGCGAACCACTTTTTCGGGAGTCGCTTCGGCAGTCTCTTTATTGGCCGATCGATGTGCGATGAGGTGGTCCTTCGTCCGCGGGACTCGTCGGCCACTCTTCAACAAACTCAGCGGGGGTGGATTGACCGCTTCGTCTCCATCAGCAGCGTCGTTTCCACGCACATTCTGGGGGAAGTTCAGACGTGGTGCTGCCCCTCGGAGCTTTTTGCTGGAAATCACCGAACCTTCACCATCCAGCACACGCCGTTTCAATCGCGTGCTGCCATCGTCCATCACGGGCGGGTGATCGTTGGCGGCAAACTGGCGAGCGGTCGTCTTGCTACTGCCCGGACGTCCCTGGGAAAAACCTCCCGATGTACGCGAGGCGGGCTTCTGCCGGGCTTCGGGAGTCATTGAGCCTTTCCCGGTGCGACGCACTGGTGATCCTTCTGAAGAACGCGATCCCGCTGAAGAACGCGATCCCGCTGAAGAACGGGATCCACCGGACGAGCGGGAATCTTCGCGACGCTTGGAGCTGGTCTCTCGTGAATTTGACGCTGGTGCAGTCAACGCTGCCGCATTCGACTCTTTTGAGCTTCCCAGGCGTTTGAGTCTTGAGCCCGGAATTGTGAGTGGTTCCAGCCCGGTCGGAGCAGAGGGTAATGCGGTGCGATCCAGCCCGGCTCGAGACCTGCCACCTGCACTTCCTGGATCGGACGAAGAGGCTCTGGATGACGCTCCCGCTGAAGTCGCTTTACCGGCATCGCGTGTGCGCTGTGGCTTGCGGGGAGCCGGCTCCTTCCACTTGCCCGTGATAACATCCTGCAGTTTGCCGAGTTCTTCTTCCGAGAGTTTGCGATGAGCCCCGCGTTCGAGATCACCCAGTTTGATCGGGCCAAAGTGAGTCCGCTTGAGCTTCATCACTTTATGCCCCACACGGGCCAGCAACCGGCGGATTTCCCGGTTCTGTCCTTCACGCATGGTAATTTCGAGCACAGTCGCAGAGCCCTGCGACTTTACCCGGTTCACACTCGACATGCGGAAGCGGCCTTCCGCGAAGTACAACCCTTCGAGAAGCTGGTTGATCGCCTCCGTCGAAGGATTCCCCGCCACGACAGCACGATAAATCCGCGGAATGCCAAACTTGGGATGTGTGAGTCTCTCAGCGAGATCTCCATCGTTTGTGACGATCAACAGACCTTCGGTCGCATCGTCCAGTCGGCCCACGGTAAAGAGCCGACCGACATTCGGCGGAAAGCAATCAATGACGCGGGTTCGCCCCGCAGGATCAGAATTTGTGCACAGCACACCGGCTGGCTTATGAAAGAGAAAG
>VFQR01001423.1_pt1 | contig 18450 bp, 14 predicted proteins | sample 3512321 | NCBI WGS metagenome assembly VFQR01 (sample SAMN10412374, study PRJNA504923) | tailings metagenome | isolation source: Relicate 3 Philex TSF1 revegetated site | place: Philippines: Tuba, Benguet | collected 2017-08-29
GCGCCAACTGGCAATTTACAACCACCGACGCCCGAGTCAAACTCAAGGCCCTCTATCCCATACAGGACATTTAGCGATAGACGCACTAGTAGGGTCCGCTGTGCGGACCATAATGGGCTTATCGCCGGAAAGAGAGATGAAAGTTTGTAGGGCAGGCTCCCGCCTGCCGTCCTTGCTGCAAATAATGCAACGACTCCCAGTTGCATAGCATGAATCGCCCAATTGCCCTAGCCAGCTTTGACCCCATAGATCGGTGGCCGATTCCCGCGCTCGTCTGCGGTCACCACCACAGTGAGTCCTGACACCTTTGTTTTGCCCTGTAGTCACGAATGACAACGAAGCAAGGGCTCATTTCGAGCCGATTCCATCTGACATAATCACGAAACCATTGACCGTTCCAGCAATGACTCGTGGTCGTTCGGGTCTGCTTGGAATGAACGTCAAACAAGTCACGGGAATGACTAAATCGTCGAAGCGTTTCCAGCCAACGTCACCGTCTTGGCCTCTGACCATGATGACTCCACCACGATCGAGTAAAGCACTTGTAGCAAACACCTGTCGGGTTGATTGTTCTTGAAAAAACAACGGTGCAATATCGCCCAGAAACACCTTGTCACTCGTTGAAGACTTGTTGAACTCTCTCACCCACCCGGCTCCTCCATCGCCAGCCTCTGAAGAAATGTAATCTCCGTTTTTTAACTGGCACAAGTCGACAAAACCAGTGCTGCTCTTTTTGTAAGAAGTCATTGGAGTGGTTTTTAAATCTGTGAGGCTCAGCTCCTGCAGGCTCCCGTCAATTGTTCCGCAAAGAATCGCATCCTTCCCCGCCATCGCAAAACAACTGGCCTGTGAGATCCGAGTGGATTTGCTGTTCCATTGCCCGCTCTCCTGACGACGAAATACTTGCAGGTTACCATCGAGGCTTAAGGTGACAAAACAATTCGCAGAGACTGTCAATACTCGAATAACTGGCGATTTATGACGAGTCACCATCCAGGTGAATTGGAGTTCCGGCAGCGATGCGATTGCGATTTTTCCGTCTGTAAAGCCCACCACTGCCTCATCCCGGCCAATAAAAATCGCGATGCAAGTTGAGTGGGCGTCCGGTATATCAAAAGTCTTAAGACATCGACGATCGCTTAGGCTCCAGACGCTGATACGCCCGGACTCACTTCCGACAAGCAGCCAGTCGTTGACCGTGGCTAGGGAATGTATTGTCGAATTACATGCACTGATAACAACTCGTCGAGGGAGAGAAGACTCTTCCGCGGTCGCAATAGACAAAGAGCAGATTGAAATCCAGGCGACAACTGCGTTGGCGCATCGCACCACTAACTTCTGAGCATTCATGGCCCATTTCCTTGACTCAATGTCCCAGAGTGGCACAGGACGCTCGTCCGCGAGCTCCCTGTGTGCCGGAGGCAAAAGAGGTTTGGTTGACGGAAAAGTCCCGATGCTGATCCCGGATCATGGTAGATCGTGATCTCTCAGATCTGCAATAGAGCCAGTACCCTCCTGTGGCTTCACCACCCCGGTAGAGCTCAGGAATTCAATCAGGGCCACTCTGCGAGTGCATGATACAACACTCCCGCCTCACAGGCTCCTAGTATTCCTGGTATCGCAGCAGTCTTTCAAACACCCGAAACAAAACATCAGTCCTGACCCATTTGTTTCTGCCTCGCTGTTTCTCTGTTTCTGCTGACCCCTTTGTTTCTGTGTCTCTGCAAACGCTTATCGATTTGACTGTACACACCCATTCATGAGAACCTGTGTAATTGAATCGGACAGGCAACGGCCCGAGCGATCTCTGACTGTAATCTCTCAGAAGACATTTCGCATGAGACAATTCGCATTGATGGCGCTGGTATGGGTGTCCCTGATCTCTTACGCATTGGCTGCGCAGCCGAATGTCCTGTTGATTTGTGTGGATGATTTGCGGCCTGAGCTGGGGTGCTATGGTTCGCGGAGTGTTTCAACCCCGCACATCGATGCGCTGGCGAGCCGCAGCCGGTTGTTTACCCGGCATTATGTGCAGGCTCCGACCTGTGGGGCCTCCCGGTGCACGCTGCTCACCGGCCGGTATGGCCCGGCTGGCAACAATGCACTTTTCGAACTGGCTAAACGCCGCAAACAGGATGGCGAAGCAGTGCCCCCTTCCATGCCCGAATACTTTCGAGGCCAGGGGTATACGACGGTTTCGGTGGGAAAAGTCTCGCATCATCCCGGTGGTCGTGGCGGAGCCAACTGGGATGATGACAACCAGATCGAAATGCCCGGTAGCTGGACTCGACATCTCATGCCATCCGGCCCATGGAAGCATCCGAGAGGGGCCATGCACGGATTGGCACATGGCGAAATCCGGGCATCGGAGAAAGGGAGAATGGCGGTCTTTCAGGCGACTGAAGGGACCGATGACATTTACCCCGATGGGCTGATTGTTGAGGAGTCACTCCGGCAACTCGATGAACTGACCAGCGATGACAAGCCGTTCTTTCTGGCAGTGGGATTGATTCGCCCTCATCTGCCGTTTGGATCACCGGCCATGTACTTCGAGAAAGTGAGGCAACTCCCCTTAGTGCCCATTCCTCATCCGGAAAAACCAACCTGGCCATCGACCTGGCATGGATCGAATGAGTTGAGACAGTACCAGTTGTGGGAGAAAGATCCTCTCAAAGACCCATCATTCGCCGATGAAATTCGTCGGCACTACTCCGCCTGCGTGACCTATGCTGATGCGAATGTGGGCCGCCTGCTGGAAAAGCTGGCGGCCACCAAAGGGGCCGACAATACGATTGTGGTACTGTGGGGAGACCATGGCTGGCATCTGGGTGAGCATGCGGTGTGGGGCAAGCATACCTTGTTTGAAGAATCTTTGAGATCGCCACTGTTGATTTCGATGAGTTCGTTGAAACAACCGGGGGAAGCAACGAAAGCCGTCGTCGAAACGATCGATATTTTCCCCACGCTCTGTGAGCTGACCGGGCTGGAAAAGCCTGCGTTTGTGCAGGGAGTGAGCCTGGTTCCCCAATTAAATGATCCCACAGTCACGGGTCATGCCGCTTTCTCATACTCAGGGAAAACCCGCACGATACGGACAGATCGCTACCGCTTGATTGCTCATTCCGACAAAGCCGGAACGGTGGAATTGTTTGACCATGCCGTTGATGCAGGTGAAACAAGAAACATCGCCGACACTCAGCCTGAGGTCGTCAGTTCCTTGCAGAAAGAACTCAATCAGCGGCTGCCCCCTCGTTAAGGGCGGCTATGTGATCGTGACTTCGACACCCAATCGGTAAAAAAGCAAAAAACGCCTCGCGGCTCAGGCCACGCGGCGTTTTTTAATGGGGGTTTTCAGATCACTGGTCAGATATCATTTCGGCCGTTCTCAAGAATCGTCTCTTTCAAGTTATGGATAGAACGGGCTGTTGTTGTTGCGGTAGCTGTTATTGGCTGATGGGTAGGTGCGGTATCGGTCATTGCTGTAGTAGTTCGAAGGTGTCGAATAGTTATAGTTATTGACCGGTGCCTGGTACTGGTAAGGTCGGCTGTAGTTCACGGGAGTGTAAACTGGCTGACCAAAGTTACTGCTGTTGCCGTAGTACCCATTGTTGCCGTAGTACCCATTGTTGGCTGGGAAGCACTGGCCGTTGACGCAGTTAACCGGTGGGCAGACACCGCCTGGGCAGTTTCCATAAACGCCTGTGTTGTTCTGATAAGAGACAGGAGCGTAGGAAACAGGGCGGGCATAGCCGTTGTTATAGGCTGGTGCATAGCTGACTGGCTGGTAGCGATTCACTGCTGGTGGGCAGTTCCCGGTACTGCAGTTGCTGGCTGGTGGCTGCAGGATGCCCAACCCCAGGTTGGGAAGCCATTGAGCCTGAGCTGACGATGCAGCCAATCCGAGAGTCAGAGCGGCCATCGAGAAGAGTGTCTTGAAGGTCATGATTCGCTTCCTCTATGAAGAGTTTGCCGCGTGGGTCTTCCCTGTGATGCAGCACAGGCCGAAGAGCTGCGACTGATGTTCTTTCGCCAGGTGTCTCTCTGGCGGGAACGGCGAATCATTTATGCACCATCTGTGCCAATCGAAAAAATCCGTGTGATGACTATCCTGCAGCGGTGTACGCACCGTTACACTCTACGCACTCCTCTCTATCCTCACAGACCCACTGAATTTCTTACACTCGCGAATATCATTTATACACACACTTCAGTCTTAAAGATATCGTATTGATAACACCTGGGTTTTGGTGGTTCGTAATTCTTTCACGGAGGGGATGGCAGAATTGCCAAAGTTACAACCCGGGTGGCAGTCGTTCGGCGAGTCTTGCCGGTTTCTCATCAAGAATTGCGTTTTTGACACGTTTTCATGGGATTTATCGCTGTGCCAAAGCGAATGGCACGGTCTCTGCATTAGGGTGGTGGCATGGCGAACGGCAAGGAGCCTCGCCAGGAACCACAACAAGACGAGAGGATGCGATCATGCTGGTACTGACACGCAAGCGAAATGAAACGATTCAAATTGGCCAGGATATTGTTATCCGAGTGATCCACACAAGCACTGGTGCGGTGAAAATTGGAATTGAGGCCCCACGGGAAGTCTCTGTTGTGCGTGGTGAACTTGCTCAGCAACGACTCGCTGCGGCACTGGGTTCCCAGGGAATCGAAGTGAGCCACGAAGAAGCCGCCACGTTACTGGCCGCTGGTTAATTCGCAGGGACTGCTGTGGTCGGTCGGCAATGCAGGGGATGAATTAGGTCTGGTTTTTGTTTCGGGTTTTTCACTTTCTGGGCCATTGAGATCAATGGGCCTTTTTGACAAGGAAGGATGCATCATGAAGCTGTTTCAAGTCATGTCACGTACCACCGGTGTTCTCGCAACTCGACTGATCTTCGCAGGGGCTGTTGTGGCTTTGCTGGGGATTCAGGCTCAGGCTCAAAACTATGGGCCCGATGAGACCAGAGAACGCTACGAATTTCCTGCTTATGAAAGCCGCAATAGCACCTGGCCGGATGATCGATCGGAGCGGTCACGCCCGCTGCTGGATCGCTCGGTTGATCCACGCGATGAGATGTACTGGCCGAACCCGGTGAGCAATTCGCCTTCTCGCCAGCAGATCGAAGACCGTTTGTTCGACGATCGCAGGAACTACGGAGGATTGAATGACCCTGTCCGATCCAACAACTGGCAGCAGCCGACCCGTCGGCCTTCGCCGGATCTGATCAGCGATTCCCGCTATCGTGAGCGCGATTCATTTCCCTATAGCACGCAGCCCTTTGATACCGGTCGGTATGATACGGGTCGTAGCGATAATGGCCGCTACGATAACAGTCGCTATGAAACTCGCTATCGCGAAGAGCAGTACCGTAACGATGAATCTCGGAATCTCCCATTTGATTCGCGTTTGAATAATTCCCGTGATCGCAGCCGGGATTATCTGCCGGCAGCTCCCAGTAGCTGGGATCGGAACAGCAACTGGAACAATCGTGGCAACATGCCTCAGGATCCGCGGCTGGAACCCGCTCCTGCCACTTTGCAGAAGAATCACCCCACAATCCAGCAGTTGATTTCGAGGCGCTATCGTGATCAGAGGATCTTGCAGACTTTAAGCTCGATGTCGCCACAGGCTGCTGAATCGTTCTATCTGGAAACGGCTCAACTGATCGATGCCCGGGCCTTAGCTCCTTCGGCTTATCCGGTTCGAACAGCCAAAGCTTTAGAAAACCTGTATGTCGCGGTAGATAACCAGGAGTTCGTGAATGCCAACCGGTTGCAGGTTGCTCCTCAACAGCGGGCTGCCTTTCAGCAGGCCATCTCGCAGATCGCGGGACAAGCTCAGCCACGCAATGCACAGGAAGCAATTCAGGTCATGCGACAGGTGGCACAAATGAGTCAGCAAGTCGTCGGTTTGCGTCCTCAAGTTGTCGCGATGGAGTTTACGTATGGTGCACTGGAAACACTCGATGAATATTCGACCTTCATGCCCAATGAAGTGAGTGGCGGGCCCAGTACACAATTGGGTGAAAGCCTGGTGGGAATTGGCGTAGAAATTGAAGCTCATCCACTGGGACTCAAAGTGCTCAAAGCGATTACTGGCGGCCCGGCAGCACAGGCCACCATCAAGCGAGGCGACATTATTACGATGATTGGCGGTCGATCGATTGCCGGTATGGAGCTCGATGAAGCGGCGAATCTGATCAAGGGTCCGCTGGGATCGATGGTTCAGCTTCAGGTGAAACGTGGTGACTACATTGCCGATATGTCGTTGATGAGAAGCCGAGTGCAGATTCAAAGCGTGGCGGAAGTTCGTATGGAAGATCAGGTCAACAAGGTGGGGTACATCAAGCTCGACAAGTTCGCCGAAACGACCAGCCGGGAATTGGATCAGGCTTTGATGAATCTGCACCAGCAGGGGATGCAATCGCTGATTCTCGATTTGCGGGGAAACCCTGGTGGCTTATTGACCACAGCGATTGAAGTGACCAACCGGTTTTTGCCAGGTGGCACGATTGTCAGTACGAAAGGGCGTAACCAGGCGGATAACAGTCAGGAAGTGGCCAACTACCCGAATACCTGGAAAGTGCCCCTGGTGGTGCTGATCGATAACAACAGTGCCAGTGCCAGCGAGATCTTTGCAGCCGCGATTCAGGATCATCAGCGAGGAGTGGTTGTGGGTCAAAGGTCTTATGGTAAAGGTTCCGTTCAGACACAGTTTCCACTCAAGACGGTGAATGGAGGATTAAAGCTGACGACAGCCAAATTTTATGCTCCTTCGGGCCGGGAAATGGCAGGTCAGGGTGTGATTCCCGATGTCGCAGTTCCTCTGGCACAGAATGCGATGGATACGGCTGATTATGACATGCAGGCGGCTGTGAAGCTGGCCACAGACACCACGACCCGCAACATGGCCGAGACGATTGCCAGGCGCTATGCTCCACAGAACCAGTTCTTAGGGCAGGCGGGGTAGTTGCGAGTTGTGGGTGGATGGTGGGGAGTTGATGGTTGGAATCAATTCGTTATCTCTGCGAGGATTCGTTGGATCTTCAATGAAGAACGACATGTCGCAATGAGAGAGCCCGGCGTGAAACTCACGCCGGGCTCTTTTCGTTCAGAGAATCAGCTTTGAGAAGACCAGTGTTGAGAGAACCGGTGTTGGCCAGGAAACCAAAGGACAGGTTTCATGGAGTGACTGATTACTCGGGTTTGGCTGGTTCTGCGGGAGTGGCGGCATCGACGGCTTTGCCAGCAGCGTCCTTGACGGCTTCAACGGCTTCGCCGGTCTTTTCCTTCACGGCCTCAGCAGCCTTTTCGGTCGTTTCCTTGGCGGCTTCGGCAGCTTCACCAGCCTTTTCAACAGTTTCTTTGGCAGCTTCAGCAGCGCCATCAACAGCCTGCTTGGCACCTTCAGCAGCCTTATCAATCGTGGCGGCTGGCTTATCGGCACAACCAGCAATCAAGGCGAATCCACAGAGCAGAGCTGGGAGGGCGGCTGACATTGAAAACTTACGCATGACGGCAATCTCCGGGAAAGTTCGGTTGAGGTCATTGTCATACCCGACGAATGAGGCCTCGAACCGAGAGTAACATTCAAAGTGAAAGTTTCTGCCCACCGCCAGAGTGTTATGGAAAGGAAGCATTCCTTTGCCAACACCCTGAGGGTGAAGACCTTCCCGGCCGGTCTCACGCTGAGCATTTCAAAGCTCCGCGTACATCCTTACGACCTTGTCTCTTGAGATGGAGAGCGAACGACCACATGGTTGTACACGCGCCAACCAACTGGTGTCACCATTTGAATCTCTTCCGCAGCGATAAGTTTCGTAAAGTACGAACTTACGAAACCGGTTATGCGGGCCACGCGATCTTCGCAGGTTACGTTGAGTTTTTGCAACTCCTTGTAAGGGGATCGATGCAGCATCTGATCGATCTCTGCGGCAACATGCTGAGAAGTCTTCGTGCGCTGCGGGGATTCTCCCGATACTCGAAGAGGGCTGATCATCGGGCGATGTCCTTTATGATTGTCCATAATTGGAGATGGAATCGTCGCGAGGGAAGTCTTCATGGAGACTGACCCGGGCGACGATTCGACAACTGAAGACCTCAGACAGCCCGTAGAAACTCAGCCAAAGGAAAGAATGGCTGGAGATCTCCCTGGCCAGACTTCACCGTGACTCGAGCGATCACCGATTTACATCACAGGTTTGCGGCCTGTGAGCAGTGACACGATCGCTAGGATGAGAAAGACCACAAAGAGAACCTGTGCGATCCAGGTTGCGGTGCCAACAATCTGACTGAAACCCAGCAGACCGGCGATGATCGCAATAATGAAAAAAGTGAGCGCCCACTGCAGCATGATACACCCTCAGACAAGATCAAAAGATATCCCTGAATTCAAAATCGAATGATTGAACTCCGCAATACTCACAGATCATTCGCAGAGGGAAATGCGAAGACAGGAGCGGTTCCAGGATCGCACCCTGATAACGCCACCGCTGGCATCGTGTTGTGAGTGAAACCTTAAAGTGCAATCGCAGTGCCAATGAGCGTCTCCGCGTCAGACGAATCGACATAACTTTATGTCTGATAGATGGATACGCATTTTGATCCAAGATTACGCATGTCTGTGGACGCTGGGATCGCTTTCGAGATGAATGGTGAAGCTCCAGCAACTGGCCGATGATCGGCCTTCTGGCAGTGAATGACTGTGGTTGAGTGATCGTTCAGGAAGCAGAGTTTCTGGTCTTGGATCACTCCCAGAGACTTGTCGGAGTCAGAATTGCGAGTGGTCTGAGAATTGCTTTGAGGTTCACTCGCTGAAAAATCGTTTTCTCGGGATCAGACGAAGCCAAAATTCCCGGGAGTTTCAGGTTTCCGTGTGGACAACGATTTGTGCTGAAGGCAGTTTAAGACACGAAAGGTCTTGCCAGAACTGTCCTGTCAGTGTCATTCCTTTCGCGACGATGGAGCTGGACATGTTTGAGAATCTGATTGACCTGTTTCTGTGGATTGGCTTTGGGCTCGTCGTGGGGCTGATTGCCCGCTTTTTTGTGCCGGGACGGCAAAGGCTGGGGCTCTTCCTGACGATCGGGCTCGGGATTGCCGGTTCGTTTGCAGGTGGACTTATCAACTCTGTGATCTTCGGCAGCGGCCCGGCACTTGAGCCTTCCAAGTGGATCATGTCGATTATTGGTGCGATCCTCGTGCTGTTGATTGCCGGTCAGATTAATCGAAATCGCTGATGTTTGTGTCGACTCCCGATCGTGGAACCTCGACTGGTCCCGTTGAGTTGTGATATTGATCACCTGACAAGAGATGGTTTTGGCTGTGGAACGATCTGCTCGTATTCGCGAACTTTGTCAGAGTGCTGTCGCTGCGGGAGTGCTCACCGAACCTGCACTGTTGCGAATCGAAAAATGGCTGGCAGACGACCAGTATGCAGAGTATCAGCCAGCCATTGAAGAGGATCTTGCGAAACAGAACTGGTCACAGCTCGAGGCAGCTTTCGGGACAATTCTTCCCTTTGGAACAGGTGGACGGCGAGGGGTGATGAGCCCTTACGGGACCGCCACCATCAATGGCCGAACGATTGCAGAATCGGCGTATGGACTGGCGAGTTATCTGCGGGAAGTTCTTTCACAGCGTGGAGAGGTTGAGCCTCCGCTGGTAGTCATTGCGTGTGATTCCCGGCATCGCTCGCTTGAGTTTGCCCGGTTGTCTGCTGAAGTGTGTGCGAGTACTGGTTGCCGGGTGAAACTCTTTACAGAACCACGGGCAACGCCTGAGCTTTCCTTTGCCGTGAGATACCTCGAAGCCGATGCGGGGATTGTGATTTCGGCTTCGCATAATCCGCCCGCTGATAATGGCTTCAAGGCTTACTGGTCGAATGGCGGGCAGATTGTGCCGCCCCATGATCGACAGATTCTTCAGCGCATTGCGAAGATTGAGTCTTTGCCTCCTCGTACGGAGCATGTGGGAGAGTCTGCACTCATCGACTTTCTGGGGAGTGACATTGACGATGCGTATCTCGAAGCTTTGGCTCGGCAATCGATTCTTCACCTGAGTGATGAAGATCGCGCAGCCATCAGGATTCTGTACACGCCGCTGCATGGCGTGGGGAACAGTTCGGCTGGTGAAGTTTTGCGCCGGGAAGGGTTTTCGGGGACGAAACTGTTCGAATTGCAAAGCACGCTGGATGGTGGCTTTCCTTTCGTGAAGGATCATCTTCCCAATCCTGAGCGGGATGCTGTATTTCAGGATGCCATCGAGTTTGCGAATCAAAGCCAAGCCCAGGGGCAGGGTTTTGATCTGATCATGGCGACTGATCCCGATGCTGATCGATTGCGGGTGGCTGTGCGCGATCATTCCAGCAGCCAGAAAATTAAACCCTGGATTCTCCTTTCGGGGAATCAGCTCGGCGCCTTGCTGGTCGATTTTGCATTGTCGTATCGCGACTGGCCCGCGGATGCTTATGTTGTGCAGACGATGGTGACGTCTCCGTTGATCAGCCGGATCGCGAAATCGAAGGGAGTGCGAGTGATCGATAAACTCCCCGTCGGTTTCAAATACATTGGCGAGACAATTGATGCTGAAGGCCCGGCGGGCTTCGTGTTTGGAGCCGAGGAATCGCTGGGGTATCTGGCGGGGAATTACGCCCGCGATAAAGACGCAGCTTTAGCCACGTTATGGACTGCCGAACTGGCGGCCATGTTGAAAGCCCGGGGCGAGACTTTGCTGGATCGTTTGCGACAAATCTACAAAAGTCATGGGCTGGATGTGGAATCGCTCTGGCCGATACGCCAGTTTGCCGACAGCGCGCAGCCTCAAGAGGCAAGCCCATCAGCGGCTCATCAGGTGGTGGAGCAGATTCGATTACGCATGCAGCATTTGAGACTGAAGCCACCTGTCCGTCGAGCAGCCTGTGAATACGACGAGGATGTTTCGTGGCAACAAATGGACGATCTGCTGGAACGCCGGACATGGGAAGCACCAGCGGCGTCAAGTCCACAAATAGTTGCCAGCTTGGAAGCTGGTGATGCTCGACCACTGGCGGAGCCTTATCCCGTGGCTGATATGTGCTGGCTGTTTGGCCATACGATCGAGGGTGCCGAAGTCGCACTGGCTTTGCGGCCATCGGGGACGGAACCTTTATTGAAGGTTTATCTCTTCAGCCGATTGGCCCCGGAGTTGTGGGCCGGAGAAGATCCCCTGGAGCGGCGTGAGGTGGAGGCCAGGCGACATGCCCGGATGGTGGAAAAGTTTCTGGCGGAACATTTTCAACCACCAGCCGTATCGATGACCCATGGTGATGTTCAGGGCTCTCGATGAGCGACGAATCTCCTCAGATTGCCTGCGTCGATTCGAAAAAGTTCCAGCAGGTTCGCCCGCGCGTGCTGTTTGCACTCGTGTCGTTTCATCCCGGTGGAGCTGAGCGGCAGACGATTGAACTGATCCGTCATCTGGATCGAACACTGTTCGAGCCACTGATTGTCGTGCTCGATGGCACAGGCCCACTCCGCGGCGCTGTGCCGGAGGATGTGCGGGTGATAGAACTGGCCCCCATCGTGCAGAACTATCGGCTCAGTCGCTGGCTGGGAAGACTGCCAGGATGCGGCCGGTTATCCCGCTGGCTGGCTTACAGCAGGCTTTTGGTGGATGAAAAGATCGATGTCGTCTATCAGCGAGTCTATAACCTGACGCTGGATCTTTCGTGGCCGACGTGGTGGAGACGGATTCCGCGAGTTTCGGTCTGTGTGGGGGATCAGCAGGCAGAAATTGAGCGCTATGCGAAAATTCATCCGTGGGTGTCGTGGCGTTTTGCCAGATGGGCTTATCGCACGGCGGATGTCATCGCTGCCAATTCCAACGAACTGAAAGACCAGGTTGCCCGGCAATTGCACCTGCCCGCCGAAGAGATGGTGGTGCTCGTCAACGGGATCGATATCGAGCAGATCTCAGAACTCTCCCGGCAGGTGATCCCCTTCCCCGAGATTGCTTCTGCCTCGACAGTGGGTCATGCAGAGCCACTCAAGATCCTGACTGTGGGGCGTATTGACGAAGCGAAAGGATATCTGGATCTCGCTCAGGCACTCATCGATGTGGCCAGACGACATCCATCGAAACCGATGATCTGGTCAATCGTTGGGACAGGCCCGCTGCAGGAACGACTGCAACAACTGGCGAAGGAGTTTCCTCAGAATTTGACACTTTCCTGTTGGGGGTCACTGTCGAATCCGTTTCCCAGTTACCGCTGGGCCGATCTGTTTGTTTTGCCTTCGCATAGCGAAGGTTCACCCAATGTGCTGCTGGAAGCGATGGCACTGGGCTGCCCTGTGATCAGCACCAACTGCCCATGCGGCCCGCAAGAGATTCTGGAAGGTGGTGAATACGGCCATCTCGTTGAGCCGCATGCCCCTGATCAACTGGCCCAGGCGATGGAAGAGTTTCTTAACGACCCGGCACCTGCGCGAGCGCTTTCGATACGAGCCCGGGAACACGTGGCCACAAAGTATTCGATTCAAATGGCCACACGCCGGTTGGAGGCCGTCTTATGGAAACTGATCGATAATCAACAGGCTTGAAAGGCGTAAAGACCAAGCACTTTCGCTGCGTTTTGGTTTTGGGCCTCCTGGGCGTGCCACCCAAACGCTTACCACGCGAGATTTAGTCAAGTGTGGCGGCAGGACATGCATGGCGCGGCTTCTTGTTGTCGTGGAACTGCACGATAACCCGGCCACAAGCTGGCCGGGCCACCCGTTATCACCTTTGTTGTCGTGACGATGCGCCATTGATTCGTGCTTACTTGACCTTCAGCCTGAGCTGCTGAACTTCGCTAGGACCGTGAGCGTGATCATGACCTGTGTGGTCGTGACCGGCGTGGTTGTGGCTGTCGTGATTGCCGTGGGAGTGAGCCGGTTCGAGGAAGCCGATCCCCCAGGCGGCAATGGTTCCTGCGATGAGCAGAGACGTCAGTTGCCAGCGATCATGGGAATGAAACTGCACTTCGGGGAGCAGGTCAGCCAGGGCAATGCACAGGAAAGATCCTGCAGAGAATGCCAGCGCACAACCGACGATCAAAGCCTGCTGGCCTTGAAGCTGTTCCACTCCCAGTACGAACAAAAGGGCACCGGCCGGACACATGAGTGCATAACCAAAGTTGACCAGATTTCGCCACCTGGTGGGGCTGCCTGCCGCCAGCATGAGCGAAGTGATCGAGAGGGAATCGAGTGGTTTGTGCAGAGCAATGGCGAGAAAGGTTCCCAACCCGAAGAGAGAACCTGCCGGAAGATGCAACTGATCTGTTTTGACGGCAGCAGCGAGCGCCATACCATCGACGAGCGTGTGAATGACCAGGCCGAAGGTCATGGCGACCCAACTGAGATCATGCGCGGCCGGAGGAACAGGAGCCTGAGTTGCCGAGCTGGAGGATGAATCCAGCACGGGAAGTAACGTATCCGCCACGACGGCCGAAGAGACGATCGGCAGGAGATTTTGATCAGCGTACTGAGAGTCGGGAGCGTTGGCAGCCGATGTCACGTGAGGATCGTGGCTGTGGGAGTGAGACTGGCAGTGGGCATGATCATGAGCGTGGTCGTGGCTGTGCCCATGGTCGTGATTGTGCCCATGGTCGTGATTGTGAGCGTGATCATGAGAATGACCATGGTCGTGTGCATGTCCGGCGTCGTCTTCCCCATGCGAATGCGAGTGGAAGTGGAAAACCCGCAGCATGACGAACATGGCCACCAGGCCAATGACGACCCAGAGCATCGTCAGATCGACAGGGTTCTTGACACCGCCATCACCCAGAGCATGAATCGCATGGGGCACCTGATGGAACAAAGCGACGCCAACAATGAAACCACCCACACCACTGATGATGCGTTGTAAGCGCTGGTGGGTAATTCGCATCAGTGATGGGAGCCAGCCACCCAGAAGTGAACTGCAGGCGACCAGCACACACCAGATGATGAGAACTGCAGAAATGCCATTCCCGGCCACAGCCAGAGAGTTTCCCTGCCACCCAAGACTGCTCAAGCCAAACCACAGCGACATCAGAACTCTCCCCCGCGGATGAAGGATCCAGCCGATTGCTGATTCATCCGGGGGAAAGTTTCGTCCTCACGTAAAATTTATGCAACTTCACAATGAGTTCTAATGAATGTTTACTGAAAAAACCTTGGGCTGAGTCAATCTGCAGTTGCTTGAGGCTGAAGGCGAGGCATTGGCATCAGGCCACAATCCAGGCTTTGGCTTCTTCCAGCTTGGAGATATCAAAGTACTTGATTGAAGCTCCTGTGAATGGTTTGCAGAAGGCGGCCATTCCTTCTTCCCATTTGCTTTCGCCGACAATCGCGAGCTTTTCGATATCTTTGCCGTGCATGAAATCGAACTTGATGTCTTGCCACAAGGCGCCCATGGTCCAGCCATGGAAGTCGTGCATTTCGAAGAGCAGTCGCAGTTTGCCGTGCTCCGCGACCATCTTTTCGACCATTGGAACGAACTGCTCATAGGCGGCGGCATCGAGTTTACCTGTCACGCGTACAATCAGCAGATTGCCAGACCCAACCAGTTCGACGGCATTGACCATGATCACTTCCCTTTTCGAAACGACAAATCCAGCTTTGACCTTCTGACACCAGTCTCAAACCGGCGTCAAACGATCTTTATCAGTTCTCTGCAAAGTACACCACCGAGCCAGAATGTGCACATGAATTCTCGATAAGCTTGTGCTGCGAAAAAGCGACGAAACGTAAATGACAAGTCGCGAGTAAACTGTGATGATTGTTTCACCTGGGAGGGTTGACGATGTCGCGACTGATGACGGGAATGGCTTATGTGATCACGGTCGTGACAATGATCCTGGGTGGGGGAGATTTCCATCGATTGCTAGGGGCTGAGACGGCTGCCGACATTCTGGCAGAAGCGGGGAAAAAGGCTCGATTTCAAGAGGGTATCGCCCGGCGGCATGCCCAATTAGAACAGAAACCTGAAGATGCCGAAGTGCGTTTTGCGATGGGTTTGCTGCAGTTTCTGGGGGCAGTCGATGAGTTTGCCGCCAGCCAATACCACTATGGAGCAGGTGGAGGAACTGCTCGAAGTTTGAGTTTGCCCTTTTTTCGAGGCATTCCTGAGAATCCGCAACCAGCCCCGGTGACCTTTGCTCAAACGCAGGAGATTTTCTCGATACTCGGGCAGCAGATAGCAGTGGCGGAGAAGACTTTAGCCGGGCTGGAAACAAAGCGAGTGAAACTTCCTTTCCGACCGGGCCAGGTCTCGCTCGACTTCAATCGAGATGGAAAAGTGGGAAACGATGAATCGTTCTGGCAACTCCTTTCGGCAGTGAATCCGGCAATACGAGATGTTCCTGCCGACAAGTTTCTCGTGCAGATTGATGAAGGGGATGCCGTCTGGTTGCGAGGGTATTGCCACTTCCTGATGGCGATCTGTGATCTGTCAGCCGCCTATAACACGAAGGAAATGTTCGAGCGGGCGGGCCACATGATTTATGCCAAACCCGTGACGCCTTATCCCTGGAATCAGGAACCGGAACCCAACGCAAATGGCGGTTTTTCGTTCTCTCGAATTGCCGACCTGATTGCGATGATTCATCTGGTAAATTTTGAATTGGTCGATGCCAACCAGATGTCCAGTGCGCATGCTCACCTGTTGGAGATGGTGCGGCTGAGCCGGATCTGCTGGAAGCTTTATGAGGCTGAAACTGATGATGATGCCGAGTGGATTCCGAATGATCGTCAGCAGAATGTCGTCATTGGTTTGAGGGTCTCGCGCGAGCTGATCACGGGTTGGCATCAAGCGCTGGATGAGATCGAGGCGATTCTGCTGGGAAAGAAACTGATTCCGTTCTGGCGCGGAAGCCTGGTCAATTCGAGTGGTGTCAAGGGGCGGGGAGTGAATCTGGCCAAAGTGTTTCTGAAGCCGGAGCGTTTTGACATGGTGCTGTGGATTTCAGGAACGGGGGCGGCTCCCTTTATCGAGGAAGGGCCACTTTCTACAGCCGCAAGCTGGAACGAATTGCAGCGAGTTTTTGGCGGGCAGTTTTTTGGTTTTGCGGTGTGGTTCAACTGATCTGTCTGGTGCATCCATCGATCTGGTGCAATTGGTCTGGGCAGTTGGCACGAATGGAAGGTACCCGGGGAATCGAAAAAGCCGCGCAGGAAACAGCCACCCTCTCCCACGCAGACGCGGGCGAGAGTTTCTTTCTCCTTCTCCCGTTCTGACGGGAGAAGGCCGGGATGAGGGTGAGCTCGAACGTATTGGACGTGCAATCCACCAAAGAATTCATCGTGTGACGCTCTTCATCTTCGCTCACTGGCAATCAATCGGCGTCCCTGCGGATACCTCGCTGACCGATCCATATCCATCGGAAAGACCCTCACCCGGCACTTCGTGCCACCCTCTCCCACGAAGACGCGGGCGAGGTTTTTGAGCGAAACATGCGTATGACGCGGCTGCCTGTCGTCCTGCGGACAACTTGAAGAATAGAGAAAGCCGGGAAGATTGCGTCAGTGACCCAGTTGGCTGATTTTTTCCAGCCAGAGTTCCCATTCCTCGCGAGTGAGGCTTGAACCCAGGTTATCGAAGGCACTGTCGGGAATCTGCTTCTGCCGGAGGATGACCCGCCCCTGTTCGAGCATGCTGCGGGCTTCGGCAGGTTTCCCCATGCGGCGATAAGCCTCCGCCATTTGGAGAAATGCCGAAAGGACCTGCGGGTTATTGCGATATCGATTGATCGCAGTGTTGTACGCCATGATGGCGTCTTTATCTCGACGGAGTTCAAAGAGCTGATGCCCGACATCAAAAGCCGTATTGGCCAGAATCGCTTCGTGCAGCGTGTTTAACCCTGTCTGATTGGCCTGCTTATTTAAAGTGTCGCGCAGCTTGACGAGATTATCGAGAGATTGCTCATCGAGAATCTTCTGCTGCTCTGCCAGACGGAGCTTGACGGCCTCAGCCAGTGGGGATTTCAAGGCATTGCGGATCAGCCGGGCCTGTTCCCGCTGGGAACGGGCGAGTTGATACATGGCCTGCACTTCCGAGGGATCATTCGGATAACGTGCCAGGAATTCTGTCAGGCGGGAGGAGGCTTCAATTTGAACGGCGCGAATGCTGTCGATCCCGGCATCTGGAATGTAAGTTCCTGGCAAGTCACTGGTATTTGACGAGACGGAAACTGTTTGAGCCGGGGTGGGTGAATTTCCTTTCGCCCCTTTTTTGTCGGCATCCTGCCGCAAGAGGATCCCACGATCCACCAGCAGACAGCCAAGTCTGAGAAGTGCTTCATTCCATTCAGCAGCCTCAGGTGTCAGAGTTTCTGAGGCCAGAATGGCACGCCATTGAGTCTCGGCACGGAAGAGATCTCCTCTTTCGGTAAAGGCTTTAGCCAGTCGTACCTGCGCTTTGTAGCTGGAAGGATCGGAGGGGAATTTCTGCTGGACAGATTCGAGAATGGGGATGGCCTCATCGAGTCGATCCAGATCCATCATGAGACCCGCTTTGCGGACGAGTGCCGTCGCCAGCATTTCGCGCGGGAGGGTCGCCAGGTATTCATCCACACGCTCAAGTGCAGACTTGTAATCTGCGGCGGCGATGGAATCCGAAGAGCTTTCCCAGAGATCTTCGGGATACCTGAAGTTCATCTTGCGAGTTTGTGCCAACTGATACCAGGCGCGAGCGCTGGCTTTCCAACGACTTCGCACCTGTGCCAGTTTGGGTGGCTTGAGAGATTCTGGGAGCTGGTCGTATTCCTCCTGCTGAGTCATGGCCCAGGCACGGGTGGTATTAGCGACCAGTTCGGCGGTTTCGACTCGATCAAAAAGTGGGGGCAGCGATTCTGCCAGGGCCAGAGCCTCTGCATACTTGCCATTTTCTACCCAGAGTTTCCACGCATTCCGCAGACGATCGCGGAAGGCTGTCTGGCTCAGCCAGCGGTTGTGATAATCTTCCAGCCGGACAATGGTGCGAACAGCACCGATATAGAGTTCGATGGCCCGCTCGGTGTTCCCCTCGAGACGATGGATATCGGCCATATCGATCATCCCGACCACGGCTTCTTCGGTACCGACAAATCGCACCAGCAGATCGCGCAGTCGCTTCATCCCCTGGCCACGCAGGGCTAGCTGTTCATTGAGAGCCGTCTCGACTGACGATTGTTCGAGAGCACAACGAGCCAGAAGATAAAGAGCTGTACTGACATGCCGGAGGTTGGGGCGCTTCCCTTCTGTCAGTGGCAAGAGATGCTTTTCTGCTTCGGCGAACTTGCGCTTGGCCATGGCCAGGCGAGCTTCCTGAATGGCCAGACCATCGGGATCTGTCGAAGAGTTCCTCGCCAGTTGCATAGCGGCTTCGGCTTCGAGAGTCCGTTCGAGTGCCAGCAGGAGATCGGCACGTCTTAATAGAAGCATGGTGCGATCTTCGGGAGAAAGTTTCTGGCCTTCGAGC
>VFQR01001424.1_pt1 | contig 18443 bp, 16 predicted proteins | sample 3512321 | NCBI WGS metagenome assembly VFQR01 (sample SAMN10412374, study PRJNA504923) | tailings metagenome | isolation source: Relicate 3 Philex TSF1 revegetated site | place: Philippines: Tuba, Benguet | collected 2017-08-29
GCTCTTCGCTGTTTGCTCTTCGCTGTTTGCTCTTCGCTGTTTGCTCTTCGCTGTTGGCTCCTCGCTATTGGCTCCTCGCTATTGGCTCCTCGCTGTTGCCGTGGCTCCTGCGGGCAGGAGCCCGCGCTCTTCACGGGCCCCCTGGGGAGCGGCGGGAGGCCGTGGATCCGCCCGCAGGGGCGGCCGCAGGGAGGCGGCCGATGTTCGTGACAGGCCAGGGACGGCCTGTCCACGAACACCCACGGACTCACGCGAACCCTGAGCGCAGGGATGCGCGAAGGGCGCGGACGAGGGGTGGCCTTTCTCTTGCCTACTTCTCTTTGGCCACGCAAAGAGAAGTAGGTCGGGCAGCCCAAAGGGCTGACCGAAAGCTCCTGCTCTTCGCCTCCAAACACGAAGCGACAAGGCAAGACAGAGGCCAGAGTGAAGCTCATGGTGGGCCAGGGCCCACCCTATGACAGCCGTGAGGTCGGACAGCCCGAAGGGCTCACCGAAAGCTCCTGCTCTTCGCCTCCAAACACGAAGCGACAAGGCAAGACAGAGGCCAGAGTGAAGCTCATGGTGGGCCAGGGCCCACCCTATGACAGCCGTGAGGTCGGACAGCCCGAAGGGCTCACCGAAAGCTCCTGCTCTTCGCCTCCAAACACGAAGCGACAAGGCAAGACAGAGGCCAGAGTGAAGCTCATGGTGGGCCAGGGCCCACCCTATGACAGCCGTGAGGTCGGACAGCCCGAAGGGCTCACCGAAAGCTCCTGCTCTTCGCCTCCAAACACGAAGCGACGAGGCAAGACAGAGGCCAGAGTGAAGCTCATGGTGGGCCAGGGCCCACCCTATGGGCTTGCCCACACCGTGTAGAAGTCACCGAACATGCGCGGATGCCGCGCCTCCAGCTCGGCCCAGGCCATCACGTCCTGCGGCAGTGCGCCCTGCTTCGGCAGTACCGCCCGCTCATCCGGGCCCAGCTCCAGTCCGCGGAAGCGCAGACCTGCAGCGTGGATCTGCTGGGCCAGGCCGGGCAGATCGAGCGGCGAGGCGTCCCAGTCCAGCAGCAGGGCGCGACAGGGGCCGAGGGCGTGGAACTCGCCCAAGGTGTGCAGCGCGCTGATCGGTGAGCTCTCCGGCAGGTCGAGCAGCTGCGCGCGGGCTGTTCGCAGATCGTCGCGGACGGGGTCGAAGCCGATCGACTGCAGGTGGGCGCGAGCGGCAGCCAGTGCGGTGCGCAGACGCGCGCTGGGCACCCGCAGCCGCAGCAGTCCGCGCGGTGCCAGCCAGGGCTTGAGCTCGGCCAGTCGCGCCTGCAGCGGGGCCGGCGGCAGGAGCATGCGTCCGCTGTCGATGAGGGTGTAGCCGCCGGAGCCCGCAGCCTCCAGGCCACCGCGGCCCACGCTGAGCTGCGGCAAACGCAGGCGCTGGGCGTGTTCAGTCAGCGCGGCGGCCAAGGCCGCATCCGGCTCCAATACCCGCAGGCTGGCGCCGCGCAGGCGCAGGGCCAGCTCGAAGGCCCATTCGCCATGGCCGGCGGCCAGCGCCAGCACGCGTGGGTTGCCCAGCCTGGGCAGGCGCGGCAGCGCAAAGGGCGCAATGCGCTCGGCCAGATAGTCGGCCAGCGCCAGCCCGCGCGGGCTGGCCGGCAGATGGGTCCAGCGCAGGCTCGGCAGGGGGCCTGGATCGGCGGCCGCCTGCGCCAGCAGCGCCTGCACCGGGGCGGGACCGCCGCGTGGCTTCAGCACCTCGAACGCGGCGAGGGCCTGCAGCGGGCGATATGCCAGCAGCGCCGGCAGCCAGGACGTTGGCCACGGCTCCTGCCTTGCCACCGCCGCCAGCAGGCGGCTGCGCAGGGCGGAGACCGCGTCGCGCTCGGCTTCGGTCTCCGGCCACACGTGATGCTGGCGCAGGGCATGCGCCGCCAGCGCGCACAGGAAAGACAGCAGGACGTCGTCAAGCGGCGTCGCCGCAGTGCTGCGCGCGGCACGCTCGAACAGGATCGCGCGCAGCTGCGCCAGCAGGTGCTGCAGGTCGCGGTCCGGCAGCACCGGCTGGCGCAGCAGGGCCCGGACCAGCGGGTTGCCATAGACGGCCGCGCCCAGGCGCAGGTCGGAGGCGCTGTGCGGCGGCAGCGGCTGTGGCCAGGCCTCGCGCACTCGATCCAGCCAGACCCGCGTGCGCGGATCGGCATGCAGGGCCTCGCAGGCCGGCAGCAGCAGGCGGCGCGGCGGCGCCCATGGGGTGTCGAGCGCGCGCACCAGCAGGGCAGGATCGGTGGCCTCGGACAGCGCGCCGCCCGCTTCGGCGCGACGGCGCAGCAGCAGCCCGGCCCAGGCCTCGCCGGCGGCGAGCGGGCGCGGGTCATCGCGCAGCAGCGCGGCCAGTTCGGCCTGGGCGGTGTCGAGCTGTCCCGCCGCGGCCCTCAACAGCGCGTGGTGCGCGCGATTGCCGCTGTGCTCGGGACGCAGCTGCAGGGCGCGTGCGCTCTCGACCAGGGCTTCCTCGAAGCGCCCCAGCTCGGCCAGCAGGGCGCTGCGGTGGAAGAACAGTTCGGCGTCGGCAGGCGCGCGTGCGAGCGCCTGGTCGATCTCTTCCAGCGCTGACTGCGGCCCGCTCTGGCTGCGCCGCACTTCGGCCAGGATGGCGTGGGCTTCGGCACAGCCCGGGTCGATTTCCAGTGCGCGAGCCGCCAGCATTTGCGCCTCTTCGTGGCGACCCTTCAGGACCAGCACGGTGGCGAGGTTGGACAGCACGGACACGCGGTCGGGCACCAGCGCCAGGGCTTCACGGTACAGGGCCTCCGCCTCGTCCAGGCGGCCGCGCTGGTGGTGGTCCAAGGCTGTGAAGAACAGGTCCTTGGCGCGTTCGGTGGGGTCCATGGGTGCCTCGTCAGTCGAGGCGGGAGGGTAACGCTTGCGTGGCGGCGTGCAAGCGCCGGGCGCTCAGACCCGGCCGGCCAGCTGGAAGATCGGCAGGTAGAGAAAAACCATCACGGCCACGGACAGCAGTACGGCGATCGCCAGACCGGTGCCGAACAGCATCGACGCCTGACGGACACCGGCGGGTCGCAACAGGCGCCGCAGGGCCATCAACACCGCGGGTACGGCGAGCAGCAGCGGCCACTCCACAACCAGTCGGGTCAGCACGGGCAGATCCGCCCCGAAGGCGCTGAAGACCTCGTCAAACCGGCGCGCCCAGAGCAGCGCCACGCCCAAGGGCAGCACCGCCAGCAGCACGCCGGACCATGCCCACGGGTGCCCGCCACGGGGAGTCGGCTCATCCAGGGCCGCGCTGCCCGGCCGATATGGGTTCTCCGACCCGCCACTCACACCAGCGCCTCGACCACCTCGGGATGCCCGAGGAACTCACGCGGGCTCGCGGTCTTGCCGTAGGCGCCGGACTGGAAGACGACGACCAGATCGCCCTCCTGCGCCACGCCCAGATCGGCGCGGTCGGCAAGCAGGTCGAGCGGCGTACACAGCGGGCCGACCACGCTGGCGGTCTCACGCTCGCCGGGCCGCGCATTGACCATGGCCGGATAGTTCTTGCGCAGCACCTGTCCGAAGTTGCCGCTGGCGGCGAGGTGGTGGTGCATGCCGCCGTCGCAGACCAGGAAGACCTGGCCGCGCGAAACCTTGCGATCGATCACCCGTGCCACATAGACGCCGGCCTCGCCCGCCAGGTAGCGGCCAAGCTCCAGCACCAGATAGCCCTGCGGGAAGTCGCGGGCGCAGCGCTCGGCGAGGCCCTGCAGGCAGTCGGCCACCGGCGCGAGATCCAACGGCGTGTCGCTGAGCGTGTAGGGGATGCCGAAGCCGCCGCCGAGGTTCAGGCTGCGCACCGGCGCAGGCAGTTGATCCGCCCAGCCGAGGATCAGCTCGTAGCTCTTGGTCTGCGCCTCGACGATCGCCTCGGCCTTGAGGTTCTGCGAGCCGGCGTAAAGATGAAAGCCCTCGAACGCGAGCCCGAGCGCACGGATCTCGGCCAACAGATCCGGCACCTGCTCGGCATCGACGCCGAACTGCTTGGCGCCGCCGCCCATGCGCATGCCCGAGGCCTTCAGCTCGAAGGGCGGATTGATGCGGATCGCCACCCGCGCGGCCTCGCCGCTGACTTCGCTGGCCTGGGCGAGCGCGTGCAGCTCGCGGAAGCTCTCGATGTTGATCAGGATGCCCGCGGCCTGCGCCTGCTTCAGATCGGCATCGCTCTTGCCCGGGCCGGCGAAACTGACGTGCTGCGGATCCATGCCGGCATCGAGCGCCACCCGCAGCTCGCCGACCGAGGCCACGTCCAGCCCATCGGTGAGGCCCGCCATGTGCGCGACCACCGCCGGCATCGGGTTGCACTTCACCGCGTAGTGCAGATGCGCGGCTGGCGGCAGCAGGTCGCGCAGCTGCGCGACACGCGCGCTCAGCCGGCTGCGGTCGTAGACATAGCAGGGCGTGCGGCCGATGGCGTCGACGACCCGCGACAGCGGCCGCCCGCCGATCAGCAGCTCGCCGCGGGCATCCACGCGCCAGGGCAGGCCCTGGGCCCAGGGCAGTTCGAGTTCAGGGCTGGAGGGCTGGCTCATAGTGGTCGCGTTGTGTGACGGGGCGCACATTGTGCCGGATCAGGCCGCGCAGCGCGGCCCTGCTCGGGGCCAGGCAGCCTGCTGCGCGCTGAACGCGCAGCCTGCGCGGCGCGCAGGACTGCGAACCCGCCCGGCAGCGCAAACCGGCCTCGCTTCACTGTTCCGCACATGCATGGCGCAAGGGCGAAGCCTCTCACAGTTGTTCACAGGAACTGTCACGATTCTTGGCCGCACCGCGCCGGCACCACCCGGCGCCCTGCCCCTGACCGATGAGTCCGACCATGTCCCTGCGCGCCCTCGCCTTCTGTCTGTCCGCCCTGCTCGCCAGCAGTGCAGCGCCCGCCGCCGAATGGTTCGTCAGCCCGACCGGCAACGACAGCAGCGGCACCGGCAGCCAGGCCAACCCCTTCCGCACGGTCAAGCGCGTGCTCAGCACCACGAACGGGGTGGTCAGCCATGGCGACACCGTGACCCTGCGCGGGCCGGTCGGCAACCGCACCTTCAACGAATGCGACGTGCGCCTGCGCGTGCGGCTGACCCTGCGCTCCTTCCCCGGCGAGCGCGCGCATCTCCACTGCGACATCACCACCAACAACAGCGCGACGATCCAGATCGACCCGGGCGCGTCCGGCAGCGTGCTGCGCGATCTCGAAGTCAGCGGCGGCCGCTATTACGGCGTGTTCCTGCAGACCGGCTGGTACCAGGGCGGCGGCGAGCAGCTGACCGGCGCCCGCGACGTGCTGATCGAGGACCTGCTGATCCACAGCACCGGCCGCGACGGCATCAAGGTCACGCCGAAGTCCGACCGCCTGACCGTGCGCCGCACCGAGATCCACAGCACCGGCATGATCTATCCGGCCGGCACGCCGCTGGACAACCGCAACGCCGACGGCATCGACAACGTGCAGGGCTCGGGCATGCGGGTCGAGGACAGCTACCTGCACAACATCTCGACCACCGGCCTGTACTTCAAGGGCGGCGCCCAGGATGTGGTGATCGAGCGCAACGTCATCGACGGCACCGGCATGGGCGGCATCCTGGTCGGCTTCGACACCAGCGTCGAGTTCTTCGACCGCCAGGCCAACCCGGGCTGGTACGAGTCGATCCGCGGCACCGTGCGCAACAACCTGGTGATGAACACCCAGTACGCGGGCATCGGCCTGTACGCCTCGCAGGACGCCCTGGTCGCCCACAACACCCTGGTCAACACCGCCCAGACCGGCCATGCGGCCCTGTACTTCGGCGTGGTCTTCCAGGACTGGGACCCGATCGCCGGCCGCCCGCCCAACCTGCGCCCGCGCGTGCTCAACAACCTGGTGATCCAGAACGCCGGCAAGTGCATGGACATCCGCTACAGCAGCGAGCTGGGCGGCCTGTCCGGGCTGTCGGGCGCGACCGGCAGCAACTTCAACGCCTTCCGCGCGGCCAGCGGCAGCTGCCGCTTCACTGATCAGCGGCCCGGCAGCCCGGTCGGCGGCAGCGGCACGCTGGCACAGTGGCGCAGCCACACCGGCGGTGACGGCAGCAGCCTGCAGGGCAACTACAGCGTCGATGCCGCCGGCCGCCTGCCCGCCGGCAGCCCGCTGATCAATGCCGGCACGCCGCTGGTGGAAGTGAGCGACGACTTCGACCGCGAGCCGCGCGACAGCCAGCCTGACATCGGTGCCGATGAGCTGGCCGCGGACTTCATCTTCGCCGGAGGCTTCGAGTAGGCCGTCGATCCTCGGGATAGCGTGATCCAATCCGCAGTTCCTGCCTATACTGTGATGAATATCACCGTATAGGCTGTCGCGATGCTCCGCCTTCGACCTTGGCTGCTGATCACCAGCGTGCTCGCGGCCGCGCCGCTATCCGCCGCGGAATGGTTCGTGGCGCTGGACGGCGACGACACGCGCGGCAACGGCAGCCGTGAGCAGCCCTTTCGCACAGTCGGCCGGGTGCTCAGCACCAGCAATGGCGTGGTCAGCCCCGGCGACACCGTCACCCTGCGCGGCAGCGGCGAGAGCCGCTACGAGGAATGCCAGCTGCGCCTGCGCATGCCCCTGACCCTGCGCGCCGCACCCGGCGAACGCGCCCACGTGCACTGCGACCCGGCGACGCCCGATTCCTCGGTGGTGCAGATCGACCCGACCGCCTCGGGCAGCAAGCTGATCGGCCTGGAGCTGTCGGGCGCGCAGTACTACGGCGTGTTCCTGCAGAGCTGGTGGGAGCGCGAGGGCGAGGCGACCGCCACCGGCGCCTCGGACGTGGTGCTGGAAGACCTGCACATCCACCACACCGGCCGCGACGGCATCAAGCTGACGCCGAAGTCCAACCGGGTGACGATCCGCCGCTGCCACATCCACCACACCGGCGCGCTGTATCCGCCCGGCACGCCGCTGGAGCGCAGGAACGCCGACGGCATCGACAACGTCGGCGGCCACGACATGCGGGTCGAGGACTGCCACATCCACGACATCGCAACCTCGGGTCTGTACTTCAAGGGCGGCGCCCGGCGCGCGCTGATCCAGCGCAACCGCATCGAGAACGTCGGCATGTCCGGCATCCTGGTCGGCTTCGACACCAGCGAGAAGTTCTTCGACACCCTCGACAACCCGGACTATTACGAGTCCATCGACGCGCGCGTGCAGAACAACCTGATCCGCGGCGCGGCCTATGCCGGCATTGGCCTGTACGCCTCGAAGAACGCGCACCTGCGCAACAACACGATCATCGATGCGGCGCGCGAGGGCCATGCCGCGCTGTACTTCGGCATCGTCTTCCAGGACTGGGACGCACGCGCCGGCCGCCCACCGAACCGCGGCGCCGACATCCGCCACACCCTGGTGCTGCAGGACGGCGGCGCCTGCGTGGCGGTGCGCTGGTCGCAGGAGCTGGGTGGCCTGGCCGGGCTGGACGGTCCGGTCGGCTCCGACCACAACGTCTTCCACGACCGCCGCGGCTCCTGTGGCTTCAGCGACAGCCGGCCCGGCAGCCGCGTTCCGCTGCCGGCCAGCCTGGCGCGCTGGCAGCAGGCGCTGGGCGCCGACCTCGACAGCAGGGAGCAGGCGTACACGCTGGATGCCCGCGGCGCCCTGCCGCTGGACTCACCGCTGCGCGGCAGCGCCGGCAGCACCGCGCCGGAGGATGACCTCTACGGCCGCCGTCGCGGCAAAGCCGCCGACCCCGGCGCAGTGCAGGCGGATGCGGGCTGAGGCGGGCGGCACAGGCCGTCGTCAGCCCCTGCGCCTGTGCCCGGCCGCGGTCGAGCACAGGCCGCAAGAAAAAATCTCCGCCGGCCTGATCGATTTCGCCACCGGATTGCGAGTAGGCCTTCTGTCGACCCGAGTTGTCTCGTTCGACCAGGGGCGGAGCTCCGCCGCCCTGGCTCTGGTTATCACTCGCAGCGCGAGTTTTCGTGTTCGGCGTGACCCCCCGACCCTGGCACGCAGGGTCGGGGGCTTTCCGGGCCCGTTGCCGGACAAGCCCTACCGCGAAACGCCGACGGCCAGCGCTCGAAGCCGCGCAATCGGTGCGTCGCGCGCGCGCTCCCACACCCAGCGCGCGCCAGCCGATCCTGCATCCGACAGCCGCACGTCATCGCTGCCGCTTTCAACGCAGGCCACCGCAGCGCTGCTGCCGCCGTCGCCCCCGCGCAGGCGGGGGCCCAGCCGACCCATGGCACCTGTCGGGCTGTGCCACGCACACGGCCCGCGGACTCATCGCCCGCGACTAACGGCTGCCACTACGGTTGCATCCTCAACCGCTCGCTGCTGCCTCCCACCCGGTGCAGATGCCGCCATCCGCAGCCGCCGTTGCAGAACCTGCAGGGCGAGGCGCGCATGAACGCGCTCGAATTCCTGCCCGGCCCCAACGGCGCGCTGGCGTGCCGCTACTGGCCCGGCGATGCGCAGCGCGCACCGGTGCTGCTGCTGCCGCCCCTGCATGAAGAAATGAACCGCTCGCGCGTGCAGCTGCGGCGCATTGGCGAGCACCTGCAGGCGCATGGCCACAGCGTGCTGCTCGGCGATCTGTCGGGCACCGGCGACAGCGAAGGCGAGTTCGGCGAGGCCTCGCTCGATCGCTGGCGCGCCGATGTCGAGGCCCTGTTCGACTACCTGCAGACGGACCACCGCACAGCGCCAGTCGCGGTCGCCCTGCGCGGCGGCGCACTGCTCCTGCCTGCGCGCTGCCAGCACTGGATCACCGCGTTTCCGCTGGTCAGCGGCGCGCAGCAGATCCGCCTGTGGCTGCGCCAACGGCTCTATATGGGCCGCTTCCAGGGCGAGGACATCGACCGCGCGGCGCTGCTGGCGCAGTGGCGCGAACAGGGCATCGAAGTCGCGGGCTACGCGCTGTCGCCGCAGCTGCTGACCGAACTGGAAAGCGCCGAGCTGCGGATCGGCGATGCGGCCGCGGGGCATGTCATCGAATGGCAGCAGCCGCAGCCCTCACCCGCCTTCGCCCAGGCCCTCTCACGCGGCGCGCTGCAGTGGCGCGCGCTGTCCGGCCCGGCCTTCTGGCAGACCCCTGAAACCGCCGTGATCGACGGCCTGCCGGAGGCGATCGCCGCATGGATGCCCGCGTAGTGCCGGCCCGCGTGGCCGCCCCCGAACCTTTCTTCATTGCGCTCGGCGAAGCGCAGCTGGCGGCGATGCTGCACCACGGCCGCGCGGGCGCGAAGATCGGCGTGCTGATTGTGGTCGGCGGCCCGCAGTACCGCGTCGGCGCGCATCGGCAGTTCCTGCTGCTGGCGCGACGTCTGGCCGCGGCCGGCATTCCCTGCCTGCGCTTCGACCTGCGCGGCATGGGCGACAGCAGCGGCGAGGCGGTCGACTACCTGCGGGCACGCGCCGACATCGACGCCGCCATCGACGCCTTCAAGGCGCGCTGCCCCGGCCTGCGCGGCATCGTGCCCTGGGGCCTGTGCGATGGTGCTGCCGCGATCCTGCTGCACGCTGCGACGCGGCCCGACATCGCCGGCCTGGTGCTGCTGAACCCGTGGGTGCGTCAGCAGCACACGCTGGCGCAGAGCCTGGTCCGCCACTACTACTGGAACCGCCTGCGCTCCAGGGACTTCTGGCGCAAGCTGCTGCGCGGCGGCGTCGACATCGGTCGCGCCGCGCGCGGGCTGCTGTCGGCGCTGCGGCAGAGCCGCGCGGCGCCCGAGCCGGCCGAAGAAAGCGAGGCCAAGGCGGTGGTGACGGAGCAGAACTTCGTCGCGCGCATGGCCGCGCGCTGGCAGCGCAGCACGGCGCCGAGCCTGGTGCTGCTGTCGGGCGAGGATCTGGTCGCCGCCGAGTTCCGCCAGCGCTGCGCCGATGATCCGCAGTGGAAAGCCCTGCTCAGCCGACCGCCGGTGCAGTGCGTGGAACTGCCCGGCGCCGACCACACCTGCTCCAGCGCCCAGCACCGCGCCCGGGTGGAAGACGAAACCTTGGCCTTCGTGCGGGGCCTCGAAGGCGTGTCGCCTGCGCGGTGAAGCGACATAGACGCGGCGATGCAAGGCAAACAGCGAAGCGCGAGGGGGCTCGCGGCGCAAAGCCCGGACGCGATCAGCGGAACGTGAGGCGCGACCCCGGCAGGTGCGCTGCGCTTACCAGCCCTACAACAGCGAGAGACGCCATGCGGACATCGAAGCCCAGGGCAGCTGCGCACGTAGGGCAGGTAAGCGCAGCGCACCTGCCAGCAAGTCCGCATGATGCGCACCACCCAACGAAGCCACGCGGCGCGCTCGCACCTCCACGCCCCGAAAACCACCGTCACGCAAGCCCCTCTCCCCTCGTGGGAAGCCCAGGAGAGTGTTTGTCGGCTGCCGGTGGCAGCCGACACTCTCTGTAGCCCGAGCGAAGCGAAGGCAGGTTGTGGAGAGGGGGCGGTGCTCGTCCCAAGCCCTGACGTTCTCGCGAGGTGCCGGCCTCAGCAGTCTGACCGAACCGCCGGCACAGCCCGACGCGAAAAAACTTCGCCGACCTTGATCGATTCCGCCGCCGTTTCGCGGGTGGTGATGCTGCCTGCGCAGGTTGTCCTGTGCGGCCCCGGGCGGGCTCCGCCGACCCGGTGCTTGCTATCGCTCACCTTCGAGCTGTGTTCCTGGGCATTCGACCCGGCCCTGGCGAGGTCCAGGGCCGGGGATTCTTCTTGGTAGCTGCGCAGACCAAAGCCACGCTGCTTGGACCCGACCCTCGCGGCGCTACTCGAACCCGCTCCCGAACACCCAGTTCTGGTCGACGAAGCTGCGGCTGGCCTCGGGCGTGTTGCCATAGGCGCCGAGATTCACCCGCCCACCGTTCGGCGCGGGCTCGCTGGCATATGGCGACCCCGCATCTCCCGCGTCTACTGCCGGGCTGGTGCGCGCATCCGGCACCCAGCCACTGGCGCTGTAGTGTCCGCCCATCGACTGCAGGTGGTAATCCCCACCCGCCGCCGACACGAACAGCGGATCGACATTGCGGTTGCCCGTGCCGGCCTGCGCGGTGATCGAGTGGGTGATCGCGAAACTGCCGCCGCTGTTGGTCGCGAACTCACGGGTATTGCCCCACAGGATCGAGTTCTTCAGGGTCAGCGTGGAGCTGGCCTCGATCAGGATCGCCGCCCCGCCCGGTGCGCTCGCCGCACAGGCATGACCGGCGATGGTCAGATGCTCGCCCGTCACCCGCGACACCCCGCCCGGCCCGCCATCGACATAGAGCGCCGCGCCGTAGCGATTGCCGCCGGTGCAGCGATTGGCCACCACCAGATCGTTACGCATCGTGCCGGTCGAGCCTTCGTCCCAGAACACGCCCGAACCCGCCGAGGGCGCGCCGTTGTCGGTGATCAGGTTGCGCTCGGTGGTGGCCACCGCGCCGTCGAACATCAGCCCGCCGCCCCAGCCATAGCCGGCGGTGGCGCCGACCACGTTGCCGCGCACGATGTTGCCGCGCAGCTCGGTCACCGCCGTCGACAGGTAGACCCCGCCGCCGTGATCGCCGTGCGCGGTGTTGTTGGCGATGCGGTTGCGCAGCAGCAGGGCTTGGCGGCCGCTGACGGTGATGCCCGCGCCCTTGCCGGCGAGGTTGTCCTCGATGAGGTTGTCCTCGATGCGCAGCGTGCCGCCGCCACTCTCGGTGCCGTTGCGCACATACACCCCGCCGCCGCGCGAATCCTGCCCCGTGTGATTGCGGCTGCGGTTGGCGCGGATGCGGTTGTGGCTGATCACCAGCGTCACCCCGCTGCCGAGCGTGGCGTAGACACCGCCGCCGTGGCCGTAGCCGTTCTGCCAACTGGTGCCCAGGCCGACGCCAGCGGTGATCTCGAAGCCATCGAGCACGGTTTCGCCACTGCCGCCCAGATGCAGCTGGATCGCGGGATTCAGGCCCTGACCATCGAGCACGCTGCGATGCACCGACGCATCGCGCGCCGCAAAGTCCGCGCTGAAGCCGCCGAGCAGGCCGAGCCGCTTGCTGCTGGGGGTCGACAGGCTGCCCAAGGCGAGGTTCTCGCGGTAGGTGCCCGCGGCCACCTGCACCACGTCGCCGGCCTTGGCGCCGGACATTGCCGCCGCGACGGTCGCCAGCGGCGCCGAGGCCGTGCCCGTACCGCCGGCTGCGGCCCCAGCACGCACGCAGATCACCGCCACGCCGGAACCCGTGAACCCCGTGCAGGCGTAGCGCAGCCCGTTGTCCGCGCCCTGCGGGCCCTCGCCGATGACCCCGGCATGGCCCGGTACAGCGGCCAGCAGCGCGGCCCAGACCACGAGCGCTGCCCGCTTCGCCCGACGGAAACCATGGTGCCGCTTGAGGAAGGAATCAGGCATCGCCGTGCGCCCCTGCTGCGGCCGGCTGCGCGGCGAGCACGCACGCAAACGGCCAAAAGAGTGCGCATGATCACTCTTTGAATGTGATTGTTCTAGCGTCATGGTCGCGCGTCGAACCAATAGGGCGGGTCTTGACCCGCGGCACTTCGATACGCCCGCTGGAAGCTGGGACACCGCGATGGCCAATCGCGCCTGAAGGCCTACGGCTTGTGGAAGCGAGCTTGCTCTCGACCTGAAGGGCTGGAACGGAGCGCAGGCTACGGTCGCCTGCGAGCACGCTCCACAAAACGCAAGGGCAGACGAATCAAGGGTTCGTCACGAACACCTGCACAGCGGCGCAGGTCTGAGTAGCTTCTCCGGAGCCAGATGCGATAGCGACTGCATCTCCTCGGAGTACCAGAGGCACAGCGCAGGTCTCCGAAGGCCTCAGACCAACACTCGACTGTCGCGCACCTTGGCGCGTGCGCGTCTGCTGCTGGCGAGGCGAGCGTTGTCATTGCTCTGATGCAGTCCGTCAACTATTGTGTCGGCGGACAATCTGTGGCGATGGTGATCTACGCCTTGTCCGGTGTTTCCCGGGCCCAGTTTGTACGGAGTGGCGAATCACGGAGGACACCATGAGTAAGGGCTTTCGAAACTTCTGTTCAACTGCATCGCTGACATTGGCGGTGTCGCTCGGCATGCCGCACGCGATCGCGCAGCCGCCGGGCATGGCCAAAGGCACGGGGCCCGATATCGGCGTCGACCCCACGGCATTGACGATCAGCCTGGCCCCCGGTCAATCCGCCATTACCACGACATTCCGCGTCAACAACACCGGAGGTGCGAGCCTGAACTGGACCACGCCCGGCGCCACCGTTGCGACCACGGTGTTGAACCAGGTCACCGATATCGGTGCCGGTATCTCCACCTACTACGTCGGGTTGAGTACCGGCGCTTACCGCGCCGTCGATTTCACCGTGCAGGCCGGCAACACGCGACTGCGCAGCATCCAGGTCTACGGTGACGACCCCACGCGAACTCTGGCGGCGCAGCCGTCGATCACCTGGTGGATTTTTCCCGACGCCAGTGGCGTGCCTGCGGGCAATCCCGAGACCAATCAGGCAGCCGCCGTTTGGCGCCACACCGCGCTGATCGGTCGAGCCGGCATGACCATCACCAACGAAGACCCGCGGCTTGATCTGGTCGCGGCCGGCCAGCAGCTCGTGCTTGCACCGGGAACCTACTGGGTTTCCGTCGTTCCGAACTACGTCAATACGCCGCCCGACAACAGACAGAACGCGTGGTATTGGCAGGCTTCGACAAATTCTATGGTCGGTGCGCCAACGGTGTTCTTCGCGCCCATCCTCTTCGGCGGCACCAGCGGATGGGAGGCAGCGCCCGTGAACGCCAGAAATGAGCTGGCAATCAACATTGCCGGCGAAGTGCCATGCTCCGCGCCGTGGTTGCAGGTCCTCACATCGAGCGGCTCCGTAGCCGCAGGTGGGAACGTCACCGTCAGTGTTTCCATCAACGCGGCGGGCATCGGCTCCGGCCCGCATATGAGCAACATCTGTATCCAAAGCAACGACGCCGATACACCGGTGGTGCGAATCCCCGTGCGTCTCGTGGGTGGCACGAGCATGTTCAGGAACGGATTCGAGTCAACCCAGTGAGGCCTTGCAGGCCATAGATTTCGCTCCGGCCGCTCGGGGCCTGGGCGCGCGCGCCATCGTAGTGTTGTTTTGTCGCATCGTCGCTCGAAGCGAAGAGCAGGAGCTTTTGGCCAGCCCTATGGGCTGCCCCACGGTGTTCCCGTCATTAGGGTGGGCCCTGGCCCACCATGAGCTCCACCCTCGCCTCGGTGTTGTTTTGTCGCTTTGTCGCTTGAAGCGAACGGCAAGAGCTTTCGGTCCGTCCTTCGGCCGGCCAGACCTACTTCTCTTTGTGTGGCCACTGCGCTGCAGGAGCGTTGCGAAGGCCGAAGGCGGCCCCGAAGGGCGCGCAGGGCAGAAAGCCTAGAGTCAAGAGGAGTCGGCAAGAGAAAGGCCTGATCCTCCGCGCCCTTCGCGCAGCCCTGCACTACGGGTTCGCGTAAGTCCGTGGGTGTTTTTCGACAGGCCGTCCCTGGCCTGTCACGGACGAAGCCCTCAGCCCAACACACGCATGCCGCGCACCTGGGCGAAATCGCGGTCGTACGTCACCAGCGCCTCGGCATTGATCGCCAATGCGCTGGCCAACTGGATCGCATCGGGCAGCTTCAGGCCGTACTGCCCGCGCAGACGCGCCGCGCTCTCGGCGATGTCGCTGGTCAGTTCCACCACCTGCCAGCTTTCCAGCAGCGCGCGGTAGCGCTTGGCCAGCGCCTCCTCACCCGCCTTCAAGGGACCGGTCAGCACTTCCGCCACAGTCACCGTGGTCACCGCCAACACCAGTTCGCCCGCCGCATGCCGTTGGAACAGGGGTGCAAAGCGCTCCGCGAGGCGGTCATGCGCTTCGAGCGTGTAGATGATGGGTGCGGTATCGACCAGCAGCAGCGCGCCAACCGGCAGACTCGCAGCGCTCAGCGTTTCCATTCGTCTCGCAGGTCCGCGATGGCCCCAGCGCTGTCGGCACCCCACAGGCCGCGACCGCTGCCCGCCAGCGCCAGCAACGAGCCCTGGCGCGCAGGGGTGATGGCGGATGCCGGCACCACCGCAGCAATCTCACGGCCGTGGCGCGTGATCACCGTGGTCTGCCCCGCGGCGGCAGCGGCCAGAATGGCCGGCAGCTGCTGCCGGGCTTCTTCGGCCCCTTTCGATCGACGGGTAGTGGCTGCGCTCATGCGGAGCACCGTACAGACCGTACAGAAAAGGGTCAAGCGCTGGACGAACCCAGGTCGCGGGCACCCGGATCGCGACCCACAGTCGACATCGCGAACCTCCGCGCCGATGCGCCCCTCAAGCCATAGGGTGGGCCCTGGCCCACCATGGGCTCCACGCTCGCCGCGGTGTTGTTTCGTCGTCGCTCGCGGCGAAGGTCAAGAGCTTTCGGTCAGCCCTTCGGGCTGCCCGAGTCCCTTACCGCCGCAATCCCCTAGCCTGTGTCTCGCCCCACCGACGCACCCACCCCCATGCCCGACCTCAGCACCCGACTCCGCCAGCGCCTCGGCCTCGCCCAACCCGTGGCGGTGAACGCCCAACGCAGCGAGCCCCTCGACTTCGACGGCTATACCCGCGAGCGCATCGAATACCCGGGCCTGGAGGGCGACGCGATTCCGGCCTTCCTGTTCACTCCGAAGCACTGCGCGCCGCTGGGCGGTGTGGTGGTCTTCCACCAGCACAACGGCGAGTTCCACTTCGGCAAGAGCGAAGTGGCCGGCGAAGTCGGCGACCCCTTCCAGGCCTTCGGGCCGGCGCTGGCCCGGCGCGGACTGGTCGTGCTGGCACCGGACGCCCTCAGCTTCGAAGACCGGCGCGGCGCGGTGCAGGGCGTGCAGCCGGACACCTACGACTGGCTACAGCACTACAACGCCCTGTGCCATCGCCTGCTGCACGGCGACACCCTGATGCGCAAAGGTCTGGACGACGCGCAGCGGGCGCTGAGCGTGCTGCTGCAGCTCGCGCCGGTCGACGAAAGCCAGGTCGGCATCGCCGGCCACAGCTACGGCGGCTACACCGCGCTCTACCACGCAGCCCTGGACACCCGCTGCCGCTTCGCCTGCATCAGCGGCGCGGTCTGCAGCTTCGAGACCCGCCGCCGCACCGGCACCGGTATCACCCTGTTCGAAACCGTGCCCGGCCTGGCCCTGGACCTCGACACCCACGACCTGCTGGCCGCCATCGCCCCGCGCCCGACGCTGGTGGTCTCAGGCAGCGAAGACAAGTACTCGCGCGACGCCGACGAAGTGGTCGCCAGGGCCGGCGACAGCCACATCACCGAGCTGCGGGTGCAAAGCGGGCATGCGCTGGAGCGGGAGCGGTTTGAGGCGATGGTGGAGTGGGTTGTGGGGCGGGTGGAGGCGAAGGGGTAGAGGCGCAGCGCGCCTCAGAAACCGAGGCGGCTGTCGGCCGCGATTGCCAGTGCACAGACCGCGTGGAGCATCTCCAGGTGGTGTCGACGCTACTCGCCGATGATCTCCAAGCACGCCGCTCGGTCACACGGTCAGCATTGCTAAATGGATCGACCCCATGAACGTAGCAGCGCGCCCGGCGACTCGCTGTAGACGCGAAAAGCGCCCGGGTGCCCGTGCCGCTCCAGCTCCTCATCGGAGAAGGCGTCAAGGGTGTCGACGATATCGATGCGTTCGCCTGCGCAGTCGAGCGCCAGTACATCCTTCGTGCGCGTGTCCACGCTTACTGTGAGCTCAGCGCAAGGAAACACGCCCTTCGCAACGGGCTCGTAGAGGAATTGTCCGGACAGGAACAGCGTGCCGCCGGTGGCAAGTTCCAGCACGAAGTGCAGTCCCTCGTCCTCCACCTCGGCGATCTGCCAGGCGCGAACCACGTTGAATTCATGCGCCTCCAGCGTGCCGGCAAGCGCAGCGCGTTGGACTGGATCCACCCGTGGCCAGAAGCGCAGCACCAGCCAGGGCGCCAACACGAAGGTCGACAAGGTGCCGAAGAGGATGATGAAGAAGGGCTCGTCGGCGCGCTTGACGAAATAGGTCGTGAGCACGAAAACGAGGAAGCCGGCGATGGCGGCAGAAAACAGTCTGAGCATTCTTCGAGGGAACGCGTGCAAGGTCGGGCGAGCCTACGCCAGCACAGAGGCGTCGCGCACTTGCGGCGATGAGGGAGGCGTCCGGCATCGCTTCAGCGCGGCGAGGCCGACGGGGCGCAGGCCTGAGGCCCATCCTCCGCTCAACGCACCCGCGAAAAGTAGTTCTCCCGCAGCACGGGTTGGCCCTCCCGGGTGAAATGCGCCACTGTTTCGACCATGGACTCGCCATCTGGCTGCACCGCGTAGATGCGCGTCGATGCGGGAACCCCGCCCTTGCCGAGCTGCAGGATCAGAAGGTCGGACCGCGGCAGGGTGGTCGCGGCGACGTCGGCCTCGAAGTTCACCTCGACCGGCGTGGGCGACCCGTCCAGGGGCGTCACCCCGTCCGCCACCAGCAGCGTACCTGCCGCATCGATCACCTCGACCCGCATGCGCATGCGCTCCGCGCCGGCTTCCGAGAAGGTGATCGTGACGCCTCTGGGTCGGGCTTCCAGCGCCATCGGCAGCCGCGAGGTGTCGACAGTCCACGCACCGATCAAGGGCGAGCCGGTCTTGGCTTCGGCGGCAAGCGCGCTTTGGAAGCAGGCAGCAGCGACGAGAGTGAGTGCAATCGCGATGGTTTTCATTGAAGCATCCTGTGAATCCCACGGCTTCGTATCGAAATGACCAGGCATCGAGGGTTCGGTCTAATGTCAAGAACTGCCGCCCAATATATAGACCCCTAAACTCTTGGCTGATCCGTGATTTTCTTGCGCGCAGGGAAAGTGCACTCTGACCCGTGCTTTTTTGAGATTAGCCAGACCAGAAGCGCACCCACGAGTGCCGCTGCCAACTTGCCAACAATTCCGTCGAGTGCGGCTTCGCCCATCTGTTTGGCCCTGGTTATCTCGGTAAGGCTTGGGGACTGAATGATCAAGTAATGCTGGCATGTGCTTCATGGCACTAGGTATGCACCACCAACCAGTGGTGGAGCCGTGCAATCTTTTCAAAGGCCATTCAACCACCGAGAGCAAAGCGCTCGTAGACCGCATAAATGCTCTTGTAGTCACTCCGCCTCAGTGTGCCGTTATACTTAAGTTGCTGTGCATCAGCTATTTGTTTCAACACTCCGAAGAACTTCGGTAGTGAGCGCTCTACTACGTCCTTAACACCGGATAAGTGCGAGTTTTCCACTGCGGATTGGGGCAGCATGTCTTGCAAGATTGCATCGCAAGTAATTTGAACAATCGTGAAGTACTTCTCCCCAGAGATGGCAACTGATGTGAAATCGTCAAGCGTTGGCGTTGCAGCAAGATTAGCGTATTTGGTTAGTGCAGCAGCAAACGTGCTAAGGAATCTCTGATTTATCCCTCGCACCCGCTACCATAGCGCACCACCCGCAGAACGTTCAGCCGATGAAGCAGACGACCTTCGACTCCTTGGCGTACACGG
>VFQR01001426.1_pt1 | contig 18442 bp, 7 predicted proteins | sample 3512321 | NCBI WGS metagenome assembly VFQR01 (sample SAMN10412374, study PRJNA504923) | tailings metagenome | isolation source: Relicate 3 Philex TSF1 revegetated site | place: Philippines: Tuba, Benguet | collected 2017-08-29
CCCGTAAAGATAGAACGCCTGCAAGTCTATCGTCCTTGTGGTATCGATGTATGGAGCCAAGCCCAGATGCATTCTGTGAAAGACTCGAATCCACGGATTCTCAGAGCAGATGTATGCATGTATACTTTAGATGGACAAGTAATAGCACAATTAAAGGGTTTGCAACTGATGCGAGCAACCCATAAAGCCCTGGGGGGAATGACACAGGAATCTTGGCACAATTGGCTTTATCAAGTGGAGTGGCGTCCTTGTGTGCGTGCCTTAACTAAGCAATTACCTGCTGATTACTTATTAAAACCTGTAAAAATTGATACTAATCTCCGTTCCCAAGTAACTGAATTGCTTGCCCAAAAAGATTTGCTAACTTATGGTGAATTACTGGTTCAGTTAGAAGCATTAAGTATTGACTATGTTCTAAGTGCCTTGAGTACAATGCAGTGGGAATTTCAACTTGGGCAGCGCTTTTCTACAGCATTCATGCTACAGCAGTTGGGTGTAGTCAAGCAACATTGGCGGCTATTGGAGCGTCTGCTAATGATGCTAGTTGAAGTGGGTGTGTTACAGTATATCGATTCTCAGTGGGAAGTGATTCGGCTACCACATATACCTAACGGTGCTAATCTACAAGAGCAATTGAATAAACTTGCAGTTGAGTATCCAGATGCGATCGCAGAATTAACTCTACTGCAACGTTGCGCTTCTAATTTGGCACAAGTCCTACGAGGAGAGTGTAATCCGCTAGAATTGCTATTCCCTCAAGGAGATTTAACCACAGCCACCCGATTGTATCAGGATTCCCCAGGGGCAAAGGTGATGAACACTCTGGTACATCAGGTGTTCAAACAAGCTTTAGAGCGTTTGCCTGCTTCTCGTAGGCTACGAGTGCTAGAGATTGGAGCCGGAACAGGGGGAACAACTTCTTATATTCTGCCTGTACTTCCTCCCGATCTAACAGAATACGTTTTTACCGACCTATCTCCCAGATTTAACATAGTTGCACAACAAAAATTCCGAGATTATCCTTTTGTACGGTATGAAGTTTTAGATATCGAACAAAACATTGAATCTCAAGGGTTTGAGTTCCATCAGTACGATATAGTCGTGGCTGCTAATGTACTACATGCAACTAAAGATTTGCGTACTTCTTTGGAGCATATACAGCAGTTGTTAGCGCCAAATGGTATGCTCGTGCTGTTGGAAGGAACTACTCGCCAACGTTGGTTAGATTTGATTTTTGGTTTAACAGAAGGTTGGTGGAATTTTACTGATTTAGATTTACGACCCGACTACCCCTTGCTGGCTACTTCCCAATGGCAGGAAGTGTTACAACAAATAGGATTTCAACAAGTTGTCACCATCCCGTCTACACAACAGAGCCAACAAGCTGTGATTGTGGCGCAAACTTCATCCGAGCCTCAGATTTCCCAGCCCAAGAATTGGCTGATTATGGCTGATAACTACGGAGTTGGTCAGGGCTTAGCCAAACAATTGCGATCGCAATCACAGGTATGTACTCTAGTTTATAAAGGAAACGATTACCAACAACTAAGTCCAGAAGAATTTAAGATAGATCCTACTAAACCAGAAGACTTCAAGGAGCTACTATCAGTAGTAGGAGCAAACCAATCTCTGCACGGAGTAGTCAATTGTTGGAGTTTAGATGCAGTCACAGCAGCAGCCTTAACAACTGATAATTTAAAAGTAGCCTCACAAGAAGTATGCGGTAGTACCTTGCACTTAGTTCAAGGAATAATACAGGCAGGGTTCTCTCAACCTCCACGCTTATGGTTAGTAACCCAAGGAGCGCAGTCTGTCGCCAGCGAAAATTCTCTGGTTCCAGGAGTGGCTCAATCTCCCTTATGGGGTATGGGAAAAGTAATTGCTCTGGAACATCCAGAACTGAATTGTGTACGTGTGGATTTAGACCCCCACAACCTGGGAGATCAGGTACAAGAGTTGTTTGCAGAAATCTGGTCAGAGGATACTGAAGACCAAGTTGCTTTCCGCAACCAAAATCGTTATGTGGCAAGGTTGGTTCGTCGCCCAAAAATCGAAGAATCTGTTGTGAAAAACGGGCTTGAGGTTCCGCAAAACCAACCTTACCGATTAGAAATATCTACTCGAGGAACCTTAGAAAATTTGACGCTACAGCCGACAACACGTTGTAAACCCGGCCTTGGTGAGGTAGAGATCCAGGTGCAGGTGACGGGGCTGAATTTCTTAGACATTTTCAATGCATTAGGTCTTATAGATCCCCGACCACTTGGAGGTGAGTGTGCGGGTTCGATAGTAGCGATCGGGGAAGGAGTAGAAGGTTTTAGTATCGGAGATACAGTTGTAGCTATAGCTCCTAGCAGTTTTAGCCAATATGTCACGGTTAATACTGCGATGGTGGCACACAAGCCAGAAAACCTGAGCCTTGAAGAAGCAGCTACAATCCCAATTACATTTTTAACTGCTTACTATAGTCTGCACCATCTAGCCAAGATATCTGCAAAAGATCGAGTATTAATTCATGCCGCTGCTGGCGGTGTCGGTCAGGCGGCAGTCCAGTTGGTTCAACAAGCTGGAGCAGAGGTTTTTGCTACAGCTAGCCCCAGCAAGTGGGAATTTCTCAAATCAATGGGAGTAAAACACATCATGAACTCCCGCACTCTAGATTTTGCTGAGCAGCTAATAACAACGACTTCTGGTGAAGGGGTAGACATCGTACTCAACTGTCTGACTTCAGGAGAATTCATTGCTAAAAGTTTATCAGTTTTAGGAAATCAAGGTCGCTTTTTAGAAATTGCCAAAAGGGGTGTTTGGGAAACTGATGATATTATCCAGGCACGGTCTGACGTATCTTACTTTCTCATTGATTTAGTACAAGTGTGTCAACAGCAGCCCACTTTAATACAGTCTATGCTGTGCCACCTCATGCAACAGTTTGCAGAAGGAAAGCTCAAACCTCTACCACGAAAAACTTTCCCCATCCAGAACGCGGTCAACGCTTTCCGCTATATGCAGCAAAGCAAACATATCGGTAAAATTCTGATCGCCCATGACTTAGAAATTGTTGAAAAAACTAGCTACAAGCCGTCAGCCTTTCGTGAAGATGGTACTTACCTAATTACAGGTGGTATGGGAGGTCTGGGTTTATTAGTTGCTCGCTGGATGGTCAACAACGGAGCGCGACATTTAGTACTAGTAGGGCGCAGTAGCACTAGTTCGTCTCGAAATAACCAGTTGCAAGAGCTAGGACAAGCTGGTGCTAATGTAGTTGTGGCTAATGCAGATGTGTCTGATGTTGAACAAATCAGCCGAGTGTTGTCACAAATTCAAGAATCTCTACCACCTTTGCGGGGGGTGATTCATGGAGCTGGAGTTTTGCATGATGGAATTTTACAACAACAAACTTGGTCGCGCTTTGCTGATGTCATGGCTCCCAAAGTAGAAGGAGCTTGGAATCTCCATACATTAACCCAAAATCAGCCTTTGGACTTCTTTGTGCTGTTTTCTTCGGCAGCTTCTTTACTAGGCTCTCCGGGTCAAGGAAACCATGCAGCGGCAAATGCTTTTCTGGATGCCTTAGCATATTATCGTCAGTCTTTTGGGTTACCAGGATTAAGCATTAACTGGGGAGTTGTGACTGAGATCGGAGCAGCAGCTAAACGCCAAGCAGGTAAGTGGATCGAGACGAAAGGAATGGGAACCATAACCCCCCAACAAGTATTACAGATACTAGAGGAACAATTGTTCTCCCAATCCTGCGTCCAAGTTGGAGCGCTGCCTGTAAACTGGTCGCAGTTCAACGAACAATCTGCACGTTGGTCTTTCTTAGCTGAATTTTTGCAAGCATCCAGCAAGCCAGAGAAAAAGCATTCAAGTTTTGTCCAACAAGAGTTTTTCCAACAATTAAAGGATGCTCCCATTAGCGATCGCTCGGTGCTGTTGATAGCTTATCTTCGTTCCCAGGTTGCTGAAGTTCTAGGTATGAGTTCAGCAGAAAACTTAGATTTGTATAAGCCTTTGAGCAATATGGGATTTGACTCACTAATGGCTATTGAACTCAGAAACCGGGTTATGAATTTGTTAGGAGTAGACATACCTGTGGTGAAGTTTCTTGAAGGTCTAAATATCAGCGAATTAGCAACGTATTTAGGCGAGCAACTTTTCTTTGTTAACTCCATCTCAACAACGTCTGTTGCACAAATAGCCGAATCAAGCCAGAACAATCGGATTCAAGGTGAATTATGAATTCAGCCGAATTTCTCCAAAATCTTTCAGCGAAAGAAGTCAAACTGTGGACTGATGGTGAAAAACTTTACTACGAAGCGTCCCAAGACGTATTGACTCCTGAATTATTGACCGAGATTAAGCAGTACAAGCAGGAAATTATATATTTCCTGCGGGAGGAAGTTGTCACTAATAATACCTTTCCTCTTACCTATGGTCAGCAAGCCCTTTGGTTTTTGTTCAAACTCGCACCACAAAGTTCTGCTTACAATGTTGCTTTTTCAGCTCGCGTCTGTTCTCATATAGATGTTTTGGCTCTGCGAAAGGCATTTCAAGCACTGATAAATCGCCATCCCGTGCTTCGCACAACCTTTCACGAGCAAAATGGCGAACCAATTCAAAAAGTTCATGCCGATGGGGAAGTCTGCTTTGAACAGACGGACGCTTCTACTTGGAATGAGGATGAATTGAAAAAGAGAGTCGTTGAAACATCCAAGCATCCTTTTGATTTAGAAAATGGGCCACTACTGCGGGTTAACTTATTTCATATCTCAGAACAGGAGCATATCCTACTACTAACCCTTCACCATATTGTTTGCGACGGATGGTCTCTTTGGATACTTCTTGATGAGTTGCAGGCGCTTTACAAGGGAGAAAGTATAGGATTTAGCACCCCTCTTTTACCTCTGGACTTATCGTATAAAAATTACGTTGACTGGCAGACAAGAATACTTGCTGGTTCAGAAGGGGAAGGTCTTTGGCAATACTGGCAACAAAAGTTAGCAGGTGAGTTACCATCTTTAAATTTATCATCTGACCGACCCCGACCATCGGTACAAACTTATCAAGGAGCATCTCATCGTTTTCAGCTCCCTGAAGCATTAACCTCTAAACTAAAAGAATTGGCTCAGGCTAATGGAGTAACCCTTTATACTATTCTCCTTGCAGCCTTTCAGATACTGCTTTATCGCTATACTGGTCAGGAAGATATCTTAGTCGGTTCTCCAACTGCTGGTAGAAATCAGACGGAATTTGCAGCAATTGTAGGCTACTTTTCTAACCCAGTTGTCTTGCGATCGCAAATCTCTGGTGACTTAACCTTCAAAGCAATTCTTGCTCAAGTGCAAAAGACTGTATTGGAAGCGATCACACATCAAGATTATCCCTTTGCGCTACTAGTAGAGAAATTGCAACCGAAGCGCGATCTCAGCCGCTCACCAATTTACCAAGTATCGTTCTCCTTGCAAAAACCACAACAATTTGAGGCAGTCGTAGATTTATTGACATCAAGCGAACCAGGAACCCAATTAAATTGGGGAGGTCTGATTCTAGAACCTTTTGACATGGCACAGCAAGAAGGTGAGTTAGATTTAACATTAGAATTGGTAGAAACAAGCAAATCCCTTGTAAGTGTTTTCAATTACAATATAGACTTGTTTGATGCAACTACAATTACCCGCATGGCAGGGCATTTTCAAATTTTGCTTGAGGGGATTGTAGCCCATGAAGAGAAGCGCCTTGGGGAATTACCCTTGCTGACCGAAACAGAGCGACATCAGTTGTTAGTGGAGTGGAACGACACTAAACCAGATTACCCACCAAATCTCTGTATCCATCAGTTATTTGAAGCACAGGTAGAAAGCACCCCGCATTCAATAGCATTGGTATTTGAAAACGAACAACTCACTTACTCCCAGTTAAATACAAGAGCGAACAAAATAGCGCACCATCTACAAGCATTGGGTGTAGGGGCAGAAGTGCTAGTCGGCATCTGTATAGAACATTCCTTAGATATGGTAGTGGGAGTGTTGGCTATTCTCAAAGCTGGTGGCTCATTTGTACCGCTTGACCCAGCTTACCCAAGGGAGCGATTGGCTTTCATGCTAGAAGACGCGAAAGTATCAGTACTGTTAACTCAGCGTGGGTTAGTTGAAAGCTTACCCGAACACGGGGCAAAGCTAGTCTACCTAGATGAGGAATGGCAATTTTCCCAGCAGAGCCAACAAAACCGAGTAAGTGAGGTGACAGCCAACAATCTAGCTTATGTAATTTATACCTCTGGTTCTACGGGAAAACCCAAGGGAGTTCTAATTTCTCATGAGGCGATCGTCAGCCATTGCCTAACCGTACAAGAATATTATCAAATCAACTCACAAGATCGAGTATTACAGTTTGCTTCACTCAACTTTGATACTTCCCTTGAGCAAATTTTTCCTCCACTGATTAAGGGAGCAAGTGTTGTTCTGCGCGATCCTGAAGCATTGAGTCCCCAAGAACTTTTGGCAAAAATTTCAGACCTGAAAATCACTGTAGTTGATTTGCCAACTGCCTACTGGCAACAAGTAGCTAAAGAATGGACTGGAGTAACAGATAAATGGACGAGCAACCAACTAAGACTTGTTACCGTTGGCGGCGAGATGATGCTACCAGAATATCTACGTCTTTGGCAAAAAACACCAATGAGTTCAGTACGCCTAATAAATGCCTATGGGCCAACGGAAGCAACAATAACCGCAACAGCTTTTGAAGTTGCGAAATTTTTTCCAGACAGTGCCAAAATTCCTATTGGTTGCCCTCTAGGAAACAGGACAATTTATATTCTCGATAAATTTGGCAATCCTACGCCCATTGGTGTGCCTGGTGAATTACATATTGGAGGCCCTACTTTAGCTAGAAGCTACTTAAATCGTTCTGATTTGACTGCTCAAAAGTTTATTGATAACCCCTTTAGCAATGAATTAGGGGCACGCCTATACAAAACAGGAGATTTAGCGCGATACTTGAGCGATGGCAATATCGAGTTTCTCGGTCGCATCGACGACTTGGTAAAGATACGCGGCTTCCGGATTGAGCTAGGAGAAATCGAAGCCTTACTGAGCCAACACCCAGGAGTACTGCAAACTGTAGTCATGGCCCGACAAGATAACAAGGGCGATAAACGTTTAGTAGCGTACATTGTTCTACATAAGGAGAAGGCGCTGACAACTACTGACTTACGTCAGTATCTTAAAGAGAAACTGCCTGAGTATATGGTGCCAAATGCCTTTGTGATGCTGGATGCGTTGCCTTTGACTGTTAATAAGAAGGTAGACCGTAAGGCGCTGCCAGCACCAACAGATTTTCGCTTGGAATTAGAAGCGACTTATATTGCTCCTCAAACGGAACTAGAACAAACCATAGCTAAAATTTGGCAGGCGGTATTAGGGCTACAGAAGGTAGGAATAAATGACAATTTCTTTGAGCTAGGCGGTCATTCATTACTCATAGCTCAGGTTCATAGCCAATTGAGAGAAATCCTTGACAAGGATGTATCAATAGTCGAAATGTTTCGGTATCCAACCATTCGAGCATTAACTCACTATTTAAGTCAAAAACCAAGCAAAAAATCATTTTTGGAGCAAAACTACCAGCGAGCTAATCAGCAAAAACAAGCAATGAATCGACACAAGCAACGTCGGTTACAAAAGAGGTAAATCATGGATAAATTTGACTCATTCAACTCTGTTGAGAATATAGCAATCATTGGCATGTCTGGCCGCTTTCCAGGTGCAAAAAATGTTGAGGAGTTTTGGCGCAATTTGCAAAACGGAGTAGAATCTATTTCATTCTTTTCTGAAGAGGAATTGGAGTCAGTAGGTATTTCCAAAGAAGTCGTTCGCAACCCTAATTATGTAAAAGCCAACGCTGTATTAGAAAATATCGATTTGTTTGATGCAACATTCTTTGGCTTTAATCCAAAAGAAGCTGAAATCACAGATCCGCAACACCGGATATTCTTAGAGTGTGTGTGGGAGGCTCTAGAAGATGCTGGTTACAATACAGAAACTTACTCTGGTTCCATAGGGCTTTATGCGGGTGCAGACGGGTTTAACAGCTATTTTTTCCATCACCTTTATAACAACCATGACTTGATAGAATCTATCGGTGCTTATCAAGTAATGATTGCCAATCAAATAGATTTTTTATGCTCCAGAGTATCTTATAAACTAAATCTGACTGGGCCTAGTGTTACAGTCCAAACAGCCTGCTCTACCTCTTTAGTAGCTACCAGTATGGCTTGCCAAAGCTTGCTGTGTTACGAATGTGATATTGCTTTGGCTGGTGGTGTTTCCATTAGAGTTCCGCAACAGACAGGATATTTACACCAATCGGGAATGATTTTTTCTCCTGATGGCCACTGTCGAGCTTTTGACGCCAAAGCACAGGGAACTGTAGGCGGTAATGGTGTGGGAATTGTTGTTCTCAAAAGGTTGTCTGAAGCGATCGCAGACGGAGACTACATTCATGCAGTCATTAAAGGCTCAGCGATCAATAATGATGGTTCTGTAAAAGTTGGTTACACAGCCCCTAGTGTGGATGGTCAAGCAGCTGTCATTGCTCAAGCTTTAGCAAACGCTGAAGTTGAACCTGAAACCATCACTTATATTGAAGCCCACGGAACTGGCACTCCCTTAGGCGATCCAATAGAAATCGCAGCGCTCAAACAAGTATTTTCGGCCTACACCCAAGAAAGAGGCTTCTGTGCCATCGGTTCAGTAAAAACCAATGTGGGACATCTAGATACAGCCGCTGGGATTGCAGGTTTAATCAAGACCGTTTGTGCTATCAAACATAAAATGTTGCCACCCAGCCTACATTTTGAAAAATCTAACCCGGAAATTGATTTCACAAACAGCCCCTTTTATGTCAACACCAAACTCTCTGAATGGGAAACAAACGGCAGTCCCCGCCGTGCTGGGGTCAGTTCCTTTGGCATTGGTGGAACGAATGCCCATATTCTACTTGAAGAAGCCCCTGCTATTGAAACGCAAGATGTCGCACTGGGTGAATCAAGACCTTGGCAATTACTAACCATCTGTGCAAAAACCCAATCTGCATTAGATACTGCGACTGCAAGTTTGGTTAAACACTTCAAACAACATCCACAGTTAAACCTTGCTGATGCAGCTTATACACTTGGTGTGGGTCGAAAAGCTTTTGACTATCGACGGATATTGGTATCCTGTAATCTTGAAGATGCGGCCAATACACTCTCAAGATTGGAGCCGAAACAAGTTTTTACTAATTGCTGTGAATCGCAGGAGCCATCTATCGTATTTATGTTCTCCGGGCAGGGTTCCCAGTACGTAAATATGGCATTGGAACTCTATAAGGTTGAACCGACGTTTCAAAAGCAGATTGATATTTGCTCAGAAATTCTCAAACCTTATTTAAGTCTCGACCTACGTCAGATACTGTATCCCAATCCAGAACAAGTTGAAGCGGCGGCACAGCAACTACAGCAAACCGCAATAACACAACCAGCACTCTTTGTTATAGAGTACGCTTTAGCCCAGTTGTGGATGTCTTGGGGAGTGCATCCAATCGCAATGATTGGTCACAGCATTGGTGAATATGTAGCAGCTTGCTTGGCTGGTGTTTTCTCCTTAGAAGATGCATTGTTCCTCGTAGCTCAGCGCGGTCAGTTGATGCAGCAACTACCAAAAGGGTCGATGCTTGCTGTTCCACTGATACCAGAGCAGGTGCAACCTCTGATTGGCGATCGGCTCTCCTTATCTGCGATCAACGGGCCATCCCTTTGCGTAGTTTCTGGGTCTGCGGCAGCTGTAGATACATTGGAGATCCAGCTAGCCGAACAAGGCGTAGAGTGTCGCCGTCTGTATACTTCCCATGCTTTCCATTCTGTGATGATGGAGCCAATCTTAGAACCATTCACTCTTGCTGTTGAAAAAATTGACTTAAAACCACCGCAAATTCCTTATGTTTCTAATGTTACTGGCACTTGGGTGACAGCAGATTTAGTCACAGAGCCGAGTTACTGGGCCAAGCATCTACGACATGAAGTACGTTTTGCAGACGGTTTGCAACAATTGTTGAAAGAACCAAATCGGATTTTGTTGGAAATTGGGCCGGGTAGAACATTAAGTACATTGGCAAATCAACATCCAGATAAGCTTCCCGGACAAATAGTACTAGCTTCGTTACGTCACCCCCACCATCAACAGTCGGATGTAGAGTTTTTACTTAGCACTTTGGGCAAACTCTGGCTTGCTGGTATGCAGGTGGATTGGTCTAAATATTATACCTATGAGCAACGCCACCGTATTCCCTTACCGACCTATCCCTTTGAACGTCAACGTTACTGGATTGAACCGCAAACACAAGTAAATACCATAGCAGACACACTTAAAAAGCAGGATATTGCAGACTGGTTCTATATCCCAAAATGGAAATGCTCTACGCCGCTTGCTCCTAACGCTGATGTTCCGCCAATGCAGTATTACTGGGTGGTATTTACTGATGAGTGGGGCTTAGGTTCCCAAATTGTGAAACAACTCGAACTTCAGAGTCAAGATGTGATTACCGTAAAAGCAGGGTCGGAGTTTAGACAGTTGAGCGATCGCGTTTACACCATTAATCCTAAACACCAGGATGACTACAACACCTTGCTCAACCAACTTCGCGCACTCAACAAAACCCCCAAAAAAATAATACATTTATGGAGTGTCACATCAGAAGCTAACACAGGAGCGGTAATTGACTGGGTTGAAAAATCTCAAGATCTGGGCTTCTTTAGCCTGCTTTTCCTAGCTCAGGCACTGGGAAAACTGAATATTGCAGATGAGTTGCTTCTGGCAGTCCTCACAAACAATATGCAGAATGTTGCAAACGAAGCGGTGTTATCTCCAGAGAAAGCAACCGTGCTAGGACCGTGTAAAGTCATTTCCACTGAATACCCAAATATAAATTGCCGCAGTATTGATATTGTTTTTCCCCAACCAGAAACTTTACAACAAACAATACTGATAGACCAACTTCTATTAGAGTTTAACACTCCGACATCTGACCGAATTATTGCTTATCGAGATAGCGATCGCTGGGTGCAAACTTTTAAGCCAGTAAAATTGGATGCAACTCTTAACAAAACATCAAAGTTAAGAAAACAGGGAGTTTATCTAATTACTGGTGGATTAGGGGGTATTGGTCTCACCTTGGCAGAATATCTGGCTCAGGATGTGCAGGCAAAACTAATACTTACAACACGTTCGGTATTCCCCGAAAAAGATGAATGGCAACAGTGGTTGGCAACTCATAACATTCAAGATGAAACTAGCAGCAAGATCCAAAAATTACAAACAATAGAGAAGCTGGGTGCTGAGGTTTTGATTGTCTGTGCAGATATTGGCAACATCGAGCAAATGCAAAAAGTTAAAACCCAGATTTTTGAACGATTTGGTCAGATTCATGGTATAATACACACAGCAGGAATCGCAGGTAAAGGCATAATTCCGCTAAAAACGCGAGAGATAGCTGAAAAAGTTCTTGCTCCCAAAGTCAGAGGGACTCTGTTACTTGATACCCTCTTCAAAGATATTCCTCTAGATTTCTTTATTTTATGTTCGTCACTCACAGCGATCGTAGGTGAGTATGGGCAAGTCGATTACTGTGCGGCTAATGCTTTTCTTGATGCCTTCGCTCATCATAAAACCTTAAAAGATGGCACATTCACTGCATCTATTAACTGGGATAGCTGGCAGGAAGTTGGGATGGCGGCAACTGCTGTCAAACAAGGAAATGGAACCGTAAACATTCCTACACTTCATCAGAAAGAACTTAAGCTAGGGTTATTATCTGCCGAAGGTGTGGATGTTTTTAGGCGAGTTCTGTGTAGTAAAAAACCTCAAATTCTTGTATCAACACGAGATTTACAGTCTCAAATTGAGCGAAACAACGCTCCTGCAATACTGGATTTGTTGAATGAATCACAACTCCAACGACCCAAAACAGTACACCCACGACCAGCAATAACTCATCCTTATGTTGCTGCCACAAACAAGCTTGAAAAGACTATTGCTAGTCTTTGGGAAGAATTTTTAGGAATTGAACAAGTGGGAATTTATGATGACTTTTTTGAGTTGGGGGGAGACTCTTTATTAGCAGTTCAACTAATTTCCAAATTGCGCGAAACATTAAAAATTGAATTGTCTCCTCATAGTTTACTGGATTCACCTACTGTTGCTGGTTTGGCTACATTAATTGCATCGGATAATCCACCAAAGCGATCGATACCTTCCTCACTGGTAGAAATCAAACCGGGCAGTTTTAAAAAACCTCTTTTCTTAATACATCCGGTTGGCGGACATGTCTACTTTTACCGCGATTTGGCAAATTGTTTTGATTCAGAACAACCAGTTTACGGGTTACAGGCACGCGGTATTGAAGGGGAAGCACAACCTCTCACGCTAGTTGAAGAGATAGCAACTGAATATATTGAAGCCTTGCGAACCGTTCAGCCTGAAGGACCATATTTTCTTGGAGGCTCTTCTTTTGGAGGTACCTTAGCCTTTGAGATGGCACAACAGCTTTATGCAGTAGGTCAAAAGGTAGAACTGTTAGCAATGATAGATACTCCAGGTCCAGGTGAAATACCACCGACACCAGAAGATGATACAGAAATCTTGATTTATCTATTAGCAGTTGGTAGTAACTTATCAATTTCTTTAGAGCATCTCAGACAGCTTACACCCGATGAGCAATTGCTCTACTTCTTAAACCAGAAAGAAGTTGTTAACAAAATGCTTCCTGATGTCACGCTTCCTCATGTTCAACAATTACTTCACCTGTTTAAAGTACACTCACAGGCTATGTTGGATTATGAACCTCAAACATATCCGGGGAAAATCATTTTCTTCCGCGCAAGTGATCGCGATGCATTCAATTCTCCACATCCAGAACGCGGTTGGCTTAATTTAGCTGCTGGAGGGGTAGAAATCCAGGACATCCCCGGTAACCACATCACTATGAATATCCTTCCTCACGTCCAAGTCTTGGCAGATCGGTTGAAGACATACCTTAATACAGTTGAATAGTTATGCTTTTTCAATTTTTCTACCTACCTTTGCTCAGTAGTATTGTCTCAATGTGTAATAGCTTCGGTGTTCTCGTTCCCTTAATCGTAAATACCTGAAGTAACACCTGTAGTATCCACTTTATTAACATAGGAAAGATTGTAATTATGTTGACCAATCAAATTCAATATCGTTCTTTGAGTAACACTTTTGGTCGAATTATTCAAGGTAATGGCTCAAAAAATATTTTGGATTTAGACTATAAAGAAGTCATAAATCTATTCCGAGAATCAGGAACTTTACTTTTTAAAAATTTTGGCATCGATAGCGATACTTTCATGAAATTTACACATTTGTATTGCCAAGATTTCTCGACTTATCAAGGAGGTGGCTTGAGATGGGGAGTATTAGATAGACAAGCAATAAATAACGTTGAAACTCTTTTAACCACTTCGGGACATTCACAAGGCTTCCCGATAGAGCTTCATGGAGAGATGTATTACTTAAAAAATCATCCCACTATTCTCTGGTTTTATTGCGAAAACCCACCTATTCAAGGAGGTCAAACAACAGTTAGTGATGGAAGAGAGATATTTAAAAATCTTAGTGACGAGGCGAAAAAGTTTTTCCAAAATCAAAAGATAAAATATGTTCGACACCAAGCAAACGGGGAATGGCAAACAGCATTTCAAACTGATGATTTAAGCGTAGTCCAGAAGTTTTGTGATGAAAATGAAACTAAGCTATTTATCGACTCAGAGACTGGAGCAATAACAACAGAGTATGTTTGTTCAGCAATTGTAAAAAACCGAGATGGAGAAGATGTCTTTATCAATAATCTCTTGTTAATTTACATAGGGGAGTGGGCATTCCAGTCAGGTTGGTTTGCCGAAAATTTATCGAACATGACAAATACTAGCCCGCCACTGGTAGTCAGAATGGAAGACGGCTCCTGTATTCCTGAGCATATTATTGAAGAACTTCAGCAGGTATGTGACAGCCTAACCATTGATATCCAATGGGAAAAAGGCGATATTCTCATGATAGACAACACAAGAATTCTTCATGGAAGGAGAGAAGCAACACAAAGCAATAGGAAAATATTTGTCAGAATGGGAGAGCCTATCTTTAAACTATAAAACCATCTCTACCTTTTTAATTGGAAAAGAGCCAATAACCCGATTTTTCATAGGACTTACGCAAAAGATAACGAAAGTAGCGGTAATTCATGAATTACCGCTACGCAAGAATACGGTTTTTAGTTGCATCTTACATAAGTCCTGTTTCACTCTTGCTAAGGTTAATAAACTTCTGGCAAATGTACTTCTTCTAAGAGATAAAAAATGAATAAAAGCTGAAAATAAATTAAATTTATTTTACTTTCAGCTTTTACCTCAATCTTTCACTGAATGTGGTAATAAGTCTAAAAATTTTCAAGTTGTACAGATGATAAAAGGACAACAAACCATGAGAGAAAATTTACCAGTAAAATACTCATCAGAAAAGTATGACGAATACACAAAAAATTTTGTCAGTATTTATGATGACTTCATTCTGCAAAACTTAGTAGAAGAATATTATCAGCAAGGTGGTGGTCTTAAAACATTAGTAGATGTAGGAACTGGCACTGCTCAGGTATTAATTAAAGCCGCAGCTAACCCAGAACTGAATGCTTTATCCCTTATCGGAACAGATTATTTCGAGGATATGGTTGATGAGGCTCGCAAGGTTGTAAAGCAGAATGGGCTTGAAAATCGGATCGAGATTATAAATGCAGATGTTCATAATATGCCATTTCCTGATAATTATGCCGATTTAGTAATTAGCCGTTCTACAATACATCATTGGGCTAATCCTGTCAGAGCTTTTCAAGAAATATATCGCATCCTTAAGCCTAGTGGAGTTGCAATTATTCATGATATTCGACGTAACCCAGGGCTGGAAGTGCTAGCAGAATTTAATCGTCTTCGTCAAGAAGCTGGCGTTGTACCCTCTAATCTAGAAGAGAAGTATACGCCTCAAGAAGTTGAAGATATGCTGAAAGTAGCTGGACTTACAGAGTCTGCTACAATCGCAGCACCGGAGAGTGGGCCGGGAAGCTTGGGCTTTGAACTAAGAATTTCTAAATAAAAACATTGTGCTGCGACGGACAGAGGGCAGATTTAGCAAGCTAAAAATGCCCATCGCCACAAAACAAGATTTGAATGTGTTTGAGAGTATTGACAAACATGACATTTGGCAAAAATCATCAGTTTTACAACCTCCTAGATACCGTACTGAGGAGGAAGTCATTATGAAAGTACTTGAAGTCAGAGGGCTAAGTAAGTCTTTCAACTATAGGGGTAAACCCTTGAGAGCAGTAGACGATGTTTGTTTAAATATAGCTCCTGGAGAAGTAGTAGCTTTCCTGGGATCTAACGGGGCTGGAAAAACAACCACCATCAAAATGATTGCGGGATTGGTTAAACCTGATAAGGGATGGGTGCAAATCGCTGGTTTCAACCCTCATCAAAATCAACAAGCTTTTAAAGAGCTAGGGGTAGTACTTGAGGGAAATCGTAACCTTTATTGGAACTTTACTCCTATTCAGAATCTAGAGTACTTCGGTATGCTAAAGGGGCTTAAACGTAGAGCAGTCCACAATAATGCAATAGAACTTTTAGAACGATTCGATCTATTAGCAAAAGCTAGAACTCAGGTTCAACACCTTTCCCGAGGGATGCAGCAGAAACTTGCTATTGCGGTGGCTTTAATTCATCAACCAAAACTTTTGCTTTTAGATGAACCGACTTTAGGATTAGATGTAGAAGCTTCTGAGAACATAAAAATTTTACTTAGCGAACTTGTTCGGGAGGGCTACGCTATCCTTCTTACTACCCATCAACTTGATGTAGCTGAAGAACTTTCAAACCGAGTGGTTATTATTCATCAAGGAAGAATTATTACTGAGCAGCCCACTTACGAAATAATTCAACAATTTTCCGGTTCAGGATACACAATTAAAATTGAACGAGCATTGGAGTCAGGAGAGATAAGAGTGCTTGAAGCTTTAGGTGCAGTCATCCGATCCAACCAAGACATTTATATAGAAGATTTAGAAGGGTTTTACAATCTTTTAGAAAAACTCAAACCTCTCCCAATTATAAAAGTAGAAAAAGAGCAAGCCGACCTCACACAAGTATTCTTAAAAATTACGCGAGGCAAAAGAGATGTTTCAACTATTTCTAACTGAATGCAAACGAACTTGGCTGATGTTTAGGTACTATCCTAGCGAGGTGATTGCAGTCATTGTTATCCTGACAGCACTTTTTTATGGGCTAATCTTAGGTATACATTATGTGGTAGGAACAAGCTTGTCCTTCGGCGATCGACTAGACTCTTTAGTTGTAGGATATGTGCTTTGGGCTTTAGTTGCATTAACTGTAGGAGATTTTCCTAGAACAATTCAAAACGAAGCTCAGACCGGAATTCTTGAGCAGATTTTCCTCTCACCATTCGGCGCTTCAACAATATATTTAGTGCGAGCCTTTGCAAATATGACTTTGAACTTGGTTCTTATTTTTGGTGTATTGTTGACTATTCTAGCTATCACCAAAAGTCAAATCCAATTTTCCCCCAGCTTGCTACTCCCCTTATGCACAGTTGTGATGGGTGCAATTGGTCTGGGCTTCGGTATGGGTGCTTTAGCCTTGTTATTTAAGCGTATCCATCGGATAACAAGCATATTTGAGTTCTCACTCTTGTTTTTGCTTACAGCACCAGTGGAAACCTGGAGAGGTTTACCTCTAGTTTTAGGACAGCTATTACCAATGACATCAGGCATGGCAATGTTGCGTGCCATGATGGTGAGAAGTGAAGCTTTCCATCCACTTGAGTTCGTCTGGGCTGTAATTAACGGCGTAGCTTATTTTGCTCTTGGTATGCTGCTGTTTCAAATAATCGAGCGCTACACCAAACAGCAAGGAATACTGAGTACACATTAAAGAAGTCGGAAGTCGGAAGTACAGTTTTGTAATGGGGATTTAGCGCTTGCGTCACCAGGGGGTTGGGGGAAAAGAGCAAACGGACTGCCTCAACAAATTAAATATTGAAGGATTAATTATGGTTGCAGACAACAACTTAAAGGATGTGTATTTTAGCGATACAACGCTCAGAGACGGGGAGCAAATGCCAGGAGCCAGCTTGACTCCTGAAGAAAAGGTGGAAATTGCCAAAGCTCTGGCAAAAGCAGGAGTACACTCTTTAGATGCTGGCTTCCCTGCCTGTGCTTCTAGTGAAATTGAAGCTATTCAACGCATCGTTAAAGAAGTGAAAGAACCAGTAATTTCAGCCTTATGTCGAGCATTGGATAGTGACATTGATAAGGCATACGAGGCATTAGCTGAAGCTGAGCCGTATAAAAGAGCAGTGAGCATTTTCGTAGCTACCAGTCCAATTCATCGAGAATATAAGTTCCGTAAATCCAAGACGCAACTGATTGAGATGATTGTTAACGCAATCCACTATGCCCGACAGAAGTTTGAGATTATTGCTTTTAGCCCGGAAGATGCTAGTCGAACCGAATTGGACTATCTGTGCGAGATTTACCAAGCAGCGATTGAAGCTGGTGCTACTACTATCGGTTTCCCTGATACAGTAGGCATTTTGACTCCTGAAAAAACCCGAATCACAATCCGCTATATTCTCAACCACGTCCCAAATATCGATCGAGCCTTTATGGCAGTTCATTTCCACAATGACCTCGGTCTTGCAACCAGCAATACACTTGCTGCCCTTGAAGAAGGCGTTCAGATTGTGCAATGTGCTGTCAATGGAATTGGGGAACGGGCTGGGAATACTGCACTGGAAGAAGTGGTTATAGCTCTGTTATTGAACCAGGAGCAGTACCAAAGAGCTGTTGACATCGACCCTAAGCAGTTGGTTTCTTTAAGTCAGTTGGTTGCAGAAAAAACCAGTATTCCCATTGCACCCAACAAGGCTATAGTTGGTTCAAACATATTTGCAACTGAAGCAGGAATTCACCAAGACGGTATTTTGAAAAATCTTGATACTTACTTACCTTTTCGTCCAGAGATGGTAGGAGCAGAAGGTATTCAGCTTGTACTCGGCAAACATAGTGGTCGAGCTGCGATCGCTCAACACTTAAAAAAACTTAATTTTTGCTTGACAGAACAGCAGCTTGACCTTGTTGTAGCAGCCTTAAAGGATGCCAAGAAAAATGAATGGCTTGATGCTGAGCGATTACTTTCTCAAACTGTAAGAGCCTATTTATAAAGTAAATATTAAGTAGGGTGTGTTACGGCTGTGTAAGGATTTGGGCGTGTGAGCAAATGATATATAGCCGTAACGCACCACTATCATACGGTGCGTTACGC
>VFQR01001427.1_pt1 | contig 18413 bp, 13 predicted proteins | sample 3512321 | NCBI WGS metagenome assembly VFQR01 (sample SAMN10412374, study PRJNA504923) | tailings metagenome | isolation source: Relicate 3 Philex TSF1 revegetated site | place: Philippines: Tuba, Benguet | collected 2017-08-29
GAGCACGACCTTGCCAAGGTCGGGGTCGAGGGTTCGAATCCCTTCGCCCGCTCCAATTTTCTTCACATGAAGCGCGAGAGATTTACGCCTTCGGGCGCGCAACTGCGCGCTCGCAGTGCGCGGAAGAATTACGAGACGGTGACTTATTCCTATGGAATAATCAGGCCACTCGCTTCCCTGCACTCCGCGGATACGAGGATCGAACCCAGCCAAACCAACGGGGTCCCCAATGCCGACTGTGTTCACCGGCAGGCTGCGTACTGCCTTTGCCATTTTCTCGCTCGCGTTCCTGCTCGCCGGCTGCGGCGTCAACAACATCCCGACCTTTGAGGAGCAGGCAAAAGCAAAGTGGAGCGACGTGCTGAACCAGTATCAGCGCCGCGCCGAACTGATCCCGAACCTCGTCGAGACCGTGAAGGGTGCTGCCCAGCAGGAAAAGGACGTGCTGATTGGCGTTGTCGAGGCGCGCGCAAAGGCGACGCAGATCAAGGTCGATGCGTCGACGGTGAACGATCCCGCTCTCTTCAAACAGTTCCAGGACGCGCAGGCGCAACTTTCCGGCGCGCTCGGCCGCCTGATCGCGACGGTGGAGAATTATCCGGAGCTGAAATCCAACCAGAATTTTCTGACGCTGCAAGCGCAGCTCGAGGGCACCGAAAACCGCATCGCGGTGGCGCGCCGCGACTACATCGAGGCCGTGCGTGCCTACAACACCGAGCTTCGCACCGTGCCGGGTGTGTTCTGGGCGATGACCGTCTATCGCAACAACAAGCCGATGGAGACGTTCACGATTCCGGAATCGCAGATGACGGTGCCGAACGTGAAATTCACCAAATAGCTTTGGCCTGACCGTTGCGGGGGGCAACGCATCATGCGTGCGAACCCATTGCTGTTCCGGCGAGGCGGGATCGCGGCCCTGTTTGCCGTGATGGCTTGCCTTGCCGGGCAAGCGCTGGCGCAGTCGATCGTTTTTCCGAAACTGACCGGGCGCATCGTCGACGAGGCAAAACTTCTCGACGGGCGGCTGCGCGCGGAGATCGAAGCGAAACTCGCGGAGCACGAGAAGAAGACGACCGACCAGGTAGTCGTTGTCACGCTTCGCTCGCTCAGCGGACACACGATCGAGGATTACGGCTATCAGCTCGGCCGCCACTGGCAGATCGGACAGAAGGACAAGAACAACGGCGTGATCCTGATCGTTGCACCGAACGAACGAAAGGTGCGGATCGAGGTCGGCTACGGGCTCGAAGGTGCGCTGCCTGATGCGGTGGCAAGCTTCATCATCCAGAATTCGATCCTGCCAAGATTCCGTGCGGGCGATTTCCCGGGCGGTATCCGGCGTGGCGCAGAAGACATTTTGCAGGTGCTTTCGGGCGATGCGGATGAATGGAAGCGGCGCGCGACCGTGCGCTCGCCCTCGCGTGAAGCCGACTGGACCGCGCTGATCCCCTTCATCATTTTCTCGATCATTCTTTTTCTCGTCATCGTTTCCATCGTCAACGACATGTCGCGCGGCTTCGGGAATACGAAGCGGGGCAAAGGCTTCTGGGAAACGGGACGCAGTTCCGGCGGCGGCTTTTCCTCGGGCGGATCGAGTGGCGGATTTTCCGGCGGCGGCGGGTTCTCCGGTGGTGGCGGGTCGTTCGGCGGCGGCGGATCTTCGGGGAGCTGGTAATGGCTGATTATCTGCTCACGCCCGAGGACGACAAGCGCATCACCGATGCGATCCGCGCGGCGGAGAAAAATACGTCCGGCGAGATTTTCTGCGTGCTGATGCGGGCGTCGAGCGATTACCGGATGGTGCCGATTGCATGGGCCGCGCTGGCTGCACTGCTCGTGCCGTTGCCGCTGCTCTATTTCACGAAAATCGAATCCACCACGGTGTACATCATCCAGTTACTCGTCTTCCTCGCGATCATGCTGGTGCTGCTGATCCCGTCCATCCGGTTCGCGATGGTGCCGAAGCGCGCCATGACCGACCGGGCGCATGCGGAAGCACAACGGCAATTCGCGGCGCACGGACTGCATCGTACGGAAGCGCGGACGGGCGTTCTCGTATTCGTCTCGCTCGCGGAACACTATGTCGAGATCGTCGCCGACGTCGGGATCGCGGCCAAAGTGGAGCAGGACGTGTGGGACCGCGTGGTCAAGCTGCTCACGCAGGCGATGAAGCGTGGACAAATTGCGGAAGGGTATGTGGAAGCGATCCAGGTTTGCGGCGAGGTGCTGGCGCAGCACTTTCCGCCGCCTGCACTGAACCGGGACGAATTGCCGGACAAGCTCGTCATTCTGTGAGGCGGCGGCTCAACGGCCCATGCCGTAATATTCTTCGTTCGGAATCATTTCGACTGCGCTTGCGATCCGGTTCGACATGGAAAAGAAACCGGCGACGGCGGCGATGTCCCAGATGTCCCGGTCGCTGAATCCTGCGTCACGCAATGATTGCCGCTCCTTTTCGCCGATCAGCCAAGGCTCAACCGCGAGCTTCCACGAGAAATCGAGCATCGCGCGCGTACGCGGATCGAGATCGGCGGCGCGATAATTCGCGACGATGGTTTCCGCGAGCATCCGGTCACCGGACAGTTTTCGCACCGCCGCGCCATGTGCAACGAGACAATAGTGACAATGATTGGCGCAGGAGACGGTGACGGCGATCAGTTCGCGTTCAAGTTTGCTCAGGCCTGACGGCGCCAGCATGAGATTGTCCGACATCGCGACAAACGCTTTCAATTTTGCGACATCGAACGAATAGGCCTTCAGCACGTTGGGTACGAAGCCGAGCTTTTCCTCGCATTTGGCGAAATAGGCGGACATTTCCGCGTCCAGTGGTGCGGGGGCAAGCGGCAGCGCCATGGCGCTTTCGTTCTTTGGCGTTTGCTGCGTTCCGGCTGTTTTGTGTGACACGGTAACCTCCATCGGCCCTTGAAAGCTAACAGTCCCCGCCGGAATCGGAAACGTGGCCCCTCGACAGGGCGGTCCGGCGAGACGATGCTCCGCGCCACTGGCCGGACCGATTCGCCGCCGGCCGGCTGCGAGGCTGCGATGGAAGGCGATCTTTCCTCGACCGATCCCGCAAGCGCGCTGTTGCGCGAGGCATCCCTGCTCGCGGAAGCGGCGGGGGCAGCGCGCGGATTTGTGGAAGCGCTGTATTCAAGAACCGCTCCCGAGGATCTCCGCGCCTATGGCTCCGCCGAACTTGCCGCCGCGGCGCTTGCTTCCGTCGAGCATCTGAAGACGCGTCTCCCCGGCCAGCCGAAGGTAGTGCTGTCCAATCCCTTGCCGGTCGGCGGGGACAGGATGCTTTCCGCCTCAACGGTCATCGACATCGTGAATGACGACATGCCGTTCCTGCTCGACTCGGTGATGGGCGAGATTTCGGAGCAGGGGCTCTCGGTGCATCTCGTGGCGCATCCGATCTTCGCGGTCGATCGCGGACACGACGGCAAGCTGAAGAACTGGCTCGGGCTTGCATCCTCGAAGGGCGGCATCCGCGAAAGCCTGATCCATTTGCATGTGCAGCGGCTCGACCCCTCGCAGCACGAAAAGCTCAGCGACGCGCTCCAGAAAACGCTGGCCGAAGTACAGGCGAGCGTGCGCGACTGGAAAGACATGCTTGCGGGTGTGCAGGCCACTATTGCCGAAATGGAAAAAGGCGCTTCGTCGCTGCCAAAGGAAGAAGTCGCCGAGGCGCGCGAATTCCTGCAATGGCTGATCGGCGAAAATTTTGTTTTCCTCGGCACGCGCGAATACGCGGTGAAGGACGGCGAAAATCTCGAACCGATGTTCGAGACCGGACGCGGCATCCTGCGCGGCAAGGAAACACGCGTTTTGCGGCGGGGCGGGCGGCTGGTGACGACGACGCCGGAACTTTCGGAATTTCTCAAGCGGCCGGTGCAGCTCATTATCACCAAGGCGAATGTGCGCTCGCGCGTCCATCGCCGTGCATACATGGATTATATCGGCGTCAAGCGCTTCGACGCTTCGGGCAAGGTCACCGGCGAACTTTGCATCGTGGGTCTTTTCACGTCGACCGCCTATACGCGATCCGCGCGTGCCATTCCGTATCTGCGGCGCAAGATCGAAAATGTTTCGCATCGCGCGCGGCTCGATCCGTCGAGCCATTCGGGAAAATCCTTCGTCAATGTGATCGAGACCTATCCGCGCGACGAACTGTTCCAGATCGACGAGGACCAGCTGTTCCGGGCGGCCCTCGAGATCATGCAGCTCGATGAGCGCCCGCGCGTCCGTGTGCTGGCGCGCAAGGACAAGTTCGATCGTTTTGTCTCCGTGCTCGTCTATGTTCCGCGCGAACGATACAACAGCAATACGCGCGAACAGATCGGCGCCTATCTCGCGACAACTTTCAACGGCCGCGTGTCGGCGTTCTACCCGTTTTTCCCGGACGGCCCGCTGGCGCGCGTGCATTTCATCATCGGCCGCGACGAGGGGCCGACACCGGACATCGACCGCGCCGAACTTGAGGCGGCGGTCGTGCAGATTGTCCGTAACTGGACGGATGAACTGGGCGTTGCGCTGCAGGCGGGGTTTGAATCCGGCCGGGCGTTCGAGCTTGAACGTAATTATCGCGAGGCATTCTCCGCGGCTTACCGTGAAGCGTTCACGCCGGAGGCGGCAGTCAAGGACATCCGGATTCTTGAGTCGCTGAAAGGCGACCGCAGGCTCGCCATCGATTTTTATTGCCGTGAGAATTCCGAGCCGGGCCGGATCAATCTCAAGGTCTGGAGTTGCGGCCGGCCTATTCCGTTATCCGAGCGCGTACCTGTGCTGGAACACATGGGCTTCAGCGTCATCAACGAGCGCACCTATACGGTCGAGCCCCGATCGGAAGGTTCTGCAAGGGCATGGCTGCACGATACGTCGCTGACGCGCGCATCGGGCGGCGAGATCGATCTGGAGCCGCTCGACGGACGGCTGGAGGCGGCACTTCTCGCCGTCATGCACGGGCGAGCGGAGAGCGATGGCTATAACGCGCTCGTGCTTGGCGTCGGACTTTCGTGGCGCGAGGCTGTCCTGTTGCGGACACTGTCGCGTTATTTGCGGCAGGTCCGTGTGCCATTCAGCCAGGATTATCTCTGGACGACAATGGCGCGGCATGCGGACATCGCAGAGAAAATTGTGCGCATGTTCGAAACGCGGTTCGATCCGCGGCTCGCAATTTCGCCGCATGAACGCAACGTGCAGGTCGGCGAGATTGCGGCCGAGATCGAAGCCGAACTCGAAGACGTGCAAAGCCTCGACGAGGACCGCATCCTGCGGCGTTTCATGAATCTCGTGCAATCGGCGGTTCGCACGAATTTCTACCAGATCGGTGAGGACGGCCAGCCGCGCCAGACCATCTCGATCAAGTTCGAGAGCCGCAAGATCATCGACCTGCCCGCGCCAAAACCGTTGTTTGAAATCTTCGTTTATTCGCCGCGCGTCGAAGGCGTGCATTTGCGGTTCGGCAAGGTCGCGCGCGGCGGTCTGCGCTGGTCGGACCGGCCGCAGGATTTCCGCACCGAGGTTCTAGGCCTGGTGAAAGCACAACAGGTGAAGAACGCAGTGATCGTGCCGGTTGGCGCCAAGGGCGGCTTCGTGCCGAAGCAGATGCCAGCGGGTGCCTCGCGTGAACAGGTAATGGCGGAGGGCACCGCATGCTACGAGATTTTTGTCTCTAGCCTGCTGGAGCTGACCGACAATATCGGGCCGAACGGCATCGAGCCGCCGGACAACATTGTCCGGCACGACGAGGACGATCCGTATCTCGTGGTCGCCGCCGACAAGGGCACCGCGACGTTTTCCGATCTCGCGAATTCCATCGCGATCCGCCACGGCTTCTGGCTTGGCGACGCGTTCGCAAGCGGCGGATCGGTCGGCTACGACCACAAGAAAATGGGGATCACCGCTAGGGGTGCCTGGGAGGCAGTGAAGCGGCATTTCCGCGAAATGGATATCGACATCGGCAAGACGGAGTTCACCGTTGCCGGTGTCGGGGACATGTCAGGCGATGTGTTCGGCAACGGCATGCTGCTGGAGAAGACCATCAGGCTGGTGGCGGCGTTCGACCATCGCGACATTTTCATCGATCCTTCTCCGCACACGCTCAAATCGTTCGAGGAACGCAAGCGCCTGTTCGAACTGCCGCGCTCAAGCTGGCAGGACTACGACAAGGCCCTGATCTCAAAAGGCGGCGGTATTTTCCCGCGTAGCCTGAAAAAGATTACGCTTTCTCCGGAAGCGCGGGCTTTGCTTAAGATCGACGCGGCGGAGGCGACGCCTGCCGAAATCATGCAGGCGATCCTGCGCATGCCTTCGGACCTGCTCTGGTTCGGCGGCATCGGCACGTATGTGCGGGCGTCGTTTGAAAGCGACGAGAAAGCCGGTGACCGCGCCAACGATCATATCCGGATTGCCGCGAGCGAACTCCACTGCAAGGTGATCGGCGAAGGCGCCAATCTCGGCATGACGCAATGCGGACGTGTGGAAGCCGCACGCGCGGGCGTGCGGCTCAACACCGATGCGATCGACAATTCGGCGGGGGTCAATTCTTCCGATCTCGAAGTAAATCTGAAAATCGCGCTGGGCATTCCGGTGCGGGACAAGAAACTCTCCGAGCCAGAACGCAACACGCTGCTCGCGGAAATGACGCCGGACGTGGCAAGCCTCGTGTTGCGGAATAACTATCTCCAGACGCTTGCGTTGTCTCTGGCGCAACGGCGTGCGCTGGAGGACCTCGGCTTTGAGAAACGCCTGATGCAAGCTCTGGAAGCGCGTGGTCAGCTCGACCGCGGTGTGGAATATCTGCCAAGCGACAACGAGATTGCCGAGCGTCAGTCGCGCGGGCAGGGGCTGACGCGGCCGGAGCTTGCGGTGACGCTCGCCTACGCGAAAATTTCTCTCTACGACGATCTTCTCGCCTCGGATGTGCCGGACGATCCTTATCTTGCGCGCGAACTGATCCGCTACTTCCCGAAAGCGGTTTCGCATCGATTTCCGGAAGCGCTGGCAGGACATCGCCTGCGGCGTGAGATCATCACAACGATGCTCGCCAATTCCATCATCAACCGGGGCGGGCCTTCGTTTGTGATCCGCATGATGGATCGTACCGGCAAGACTGCCGCCGACATCGCCAAGGCCTTCGCCGGTGTGCGCGATGCGTTCGGCATGACGGAGCTGAATGGCGAGATCGATGCGCTCGACGGCAAACTGCCGGGAGATGTGCAGCTCGCCCTCTATTCCGCGGTACAGGATTTGCTGCTCGATCGCGTGTCCTGGTTCCTGCGGCGGGCAGATTTGAAATCAGGTCTCGAAGCGGTAGTCGGCCGCTTTCGTACCGGCATCGAGGCGCTTGAATTGCTGCTCGATAAAATTCTGACCGCCGAGCAGCGTGCGGCCCGCGATGCAAGAATGGGAGAATTGACTTCAAAAGCTGTGCCCGAAACTCTTGCGAGACGTATCGCGAACCTGCCTCTGCTCGCAGCAGCACCCGATGCCGTTCTGGTGTCGGATGAAACGGGTAAGCCGGTACAGGACGTCACGGCGGCATACTTTGCCATCAGTTCCATGTTCGCGGTCGATGATCTGATCGGACAGGCAAGCGAACTTGAAACCGACGACCATTACGACCGGCTGGCACTCGATCACGCCTTCAGCGAGATCGCGACCGCGTTGCGCCAGATCACTGTGCGGGCGCTTGCGACCGGTGAAGCCGGAGCCGCGGCGGCGGAAGCCTGGGCGAAGCATCGTCACGCAGAAGCCGAACGCGTGCGCCAGGTCATCCGGGAAATCGCTTCCTCCGGACTGACCTTGTCGAAACTGGCCGTCGCGGTAAGTTTGCTCGACGATCTCGCCGGACGCTGATTCAACGGGACATTCATGGAAAGCAAGTCATCCGCCGGAAGCGGCAACGCGGACGGGTCCGCGAACAAATCCGCATCGTCGAAAGCGATCTTCGGCTGGGTGATGTTCGAATGGGCGTCGCAACCCTTCTTCACACTGATTACGACATTCGTGTACGCGCCGTATTTTGCCGCCGCCGTCGCAAGCAACCCGGCGGAGGGACAGGCGCTTTGGGGATTCGCTTCCAGTGCCGCGGGTTTTGCCATTGCCCTGATGGCTCCAGTGCTTGGCGCGATTGCCGATGCGGCAGGCCGGCGCAAACCGTGGATCGCTTTTTTCGGCGTGCTGATCGTGATCGGCTCCAGCCTGCTGTGGCTCGGCAAGCCCGGCGATCCGTCGACTGTGATGATCGCGCTCACGGGATTTGCAATCGGCGCGGTCGGCGCGCAATGCGCCGCAGTGTTCGTCAATTCAATGATGCCGACGCTGGTGCCGAAGGAACGCATGGGCTGGCTCTCGGGCACGGGCTGGGCTGTCGGCTATCTCGGCGGTCTTGTCAGTCTCGTGCTGGTGCTCGGTTTCATCGCGGCAAGCCCGCAGACCGGCAAGACGCTGCTCGGCTTTACGCCGCTCTTCGGGCTGGACGCCGCCGCGCGCGAAGGCGACAGGCTTTCCGGTCCCTTGAGTGCGATCTGGTTCGTGCTATTCGCGTTGCCGCTCTTCCTGTTTACGCCCGATGAAAAAGCGAAATTGCCGCTGAAGACTGCGGCGGAACGAGGATTACGCACGCTTTGGGAAACGGCGAAGCATCTGCCGAAATTCCGCAACGTGTTTCTGTTTCTCATCGCGAACATGATCTATGCGGATGGTTTGATCGCGCTGTTCGCGTTCGGCGGAATCTATGCGGCGGGCACGTTCGGCTGGACGACAATCGAGCTTGGGGTCTTCGGAATCCTGCTGACCGTCACGGGAACGATCGGCGCTTATGTCGGCGGCAAGCTGGACGACAGGTTCGGCTCCAAGAAAATCATCCTTGTCGGGCTTGGCCTTCTGATCTTTGCGTCGGTCGCAATTCTTTCGATTACCCGCGATCGCATCGGGTTTATTTTTGAAGTGGCTCCACCGGTCGATGGGCGCGGTCTCTATGGATCGGCGGCGGAGAAAGCCTATGTCGCCGTGGGTCTCCTGATCGGTCTGGTGGTGGGACCGCTACAGGCCGCGTCGCGCACGCTGCTCGTGCATCTCGTGCCGAAGGATCGGGTGACACAGTTCTTCGGATTGTTTGCGCTCAGCGCCAAGGTGACTTCGTTCCTCGGCCCGTTTCTTGTTGCGACCGTAACGGCAATCACTGCGAGCCAGCGCGCGGGCATATCGGTGCTGGTGCTGTTCTTTCTGGTCGGAGGCTTCGTGCTGACGCTCGTTCGCGTCAGTGGCGAAAGTGACGAACCTCGGTAAACACCATCGCAATATTCTTTTCGTTGGCGGCGGCGATCACTTCGTCATCGCGCATCGATCCCCCGGGCTGGATGACGGCGGTGGCACCGGCATCCACAGCGGCGAGCAGCCCGTCTGCGAACGGAAAGAAAGCGTCGGACGCCACGACGCAACCTTTGGTGAGCGGCTCCGCGAGGTTTGCTGCTTTCGCCGCATCCATCGCCTTCGAGGCCGCGATGCGTGCGGAATCGAGGCGGCTCATCTGCCCGGCGCCGATACCGACAGTGGCGCCGCCTTTCGCGTAGATGATGGCATTCGACTTCACGTGTTTGGCGACACGAAACGCGAATTTCATGTCTGACAGTTCTTCCGGCGTAGGCTTGCGTTTCGTAACAGCTTTCAGCTCCAGACCATCGACCACGGCGTTGTCGCGCGACTGAACGAGCAGTCCGCCCGCCACGGAACGGAAGGTAAGCCCGGCCGCGCGCGGATCGGGCAGGCCGCCGGCGAGCAGCAGGCGGAGATTTTTCTTTGCGGCAACGATCGCGATGGCTTCCTCGCTCGCATCCGGCGCCACGATCACCTCGGTGAATATTTCAACGATGGCTTTCGCGGCCTCCGCATCGAGAGTGCGGTTGAGGGCGACGATGCCGCCGAATGCGGATACCGGATCGCACGCGAGCGCCTTGCGGTAAGCGTCGGTAAGGGTCCGTCCCTCGGCGACGCCGCAAGGATTGGCGTGCTTCACGATCACGACGGCAGGCGTGCGCTTCTGGTCGAATTCCGCGACACATTCGTAAGCGGCTTCGGTGTCGGCAAGGTTGTTGTAGGACAATTCCTTGCCCTGCACCTGCCGTGCTGTCGCGACACCGAAACGTTTTTCGGACGACGTGTAGAACGCCGCCGACTGATGCGGGTTCTCGCCATAGCGGAGTTTTTCCGCGAGCCGCCCGCCGAATGCGCGCCAGTGCGGCGCTTCGGTATTGGTCTGCTCCGCGAACCAGTTGGCGATGGCGGCGTCGTAGGTCGCGGTCCTCGAAAACGCCTTCGCTGCCAGCAGGCGGCGCAGCGCAATGGTTGTGCCCTTGTGCGCGGTAATTTCCGCAAGCACCTGATCGTAGTCGGACGGATCGACGATGACGGCGACATCGCCATGATTTTTGGAAGCCGCGCGAATGAGCGCCGGTCCTCCGATGTCGATATTCTCGATGCACTCCTCGAAGCTGCCGCCTTTCGCGAGCGTTTCCTCGAACGGATACAAATTCACCACGAGCAGGTCGATCGGCTCGATCCCGTGCTGTTCCATCGCGCCGGTATGGTTCTTGTCGTCGCGCACCGCGAGCAGGCCGCCGTGAATGTGGGGATGCAGGGTCTTCACGCGGCCGTCCATCATTTCGGGAAAGCCGGTTACCTCCGAGACGTCCTTTACGTTCAACCCGGCCTCGGCAAGCGCGCGAGAGGTGCCGCCGGTGGAAACGAGTGCGACGCCGTGGGCTGTCAGCGCTCGCGCGAATTCGATCAGTCCGGTCTTGTCGGAAACGGAGATAAGTGCGCGGCGGACGGGGCGGATGCGGGACATGCGGTGTCTCGGGTCGGCCGTCGCGGGAGGCGGCCTTCGCCTAGAGATACCGGACGAAACTCAAAGCGGCAATTCCGGCACGCTGCCGTTATCACCACGTTCGCGCGTCGTCTTCGTCGCACGCACGAACGACCAGACGACGCGTGGCATTACACGCGCTTTGCTCGCAATGACGATCTGGTTGGAGCGGCGCGGACCGTCGGTGGCCGGCAGGAATACGCTTTCCTCCAGTTCGACGACGGCGCCGGGGGCTGTGAAGATCCAGCTTTCGTTGCCGGGAAGGGCGAGCAGCACGCTCGCCCCGTCGGTACGTCTGCTTGCCTTTACGTTCGGGTGCAGGTGGAAGCGGATTGCGAATTCGTCCTGCGACTTCTTGGGGACATCGCCGCCGTTGGGCGCGAAGAATACATCCTCGCCGTCGAGCCGCATGCCGTCGGGCGAAAGCCGCCATGAGCGCTGGTGCACCACCGAATAGTTTGTGCCGTAGCCGTCGTGGCTGGCGCGGACCACCAGCGATCCTTCCCTGTCACCGCGTACGACCTTCACTTCGTTCGGCCCGTCGACGATCGGCGCTCCGAGCAGGCGCTTGTAGGCATCGGTGCTCAGAAACTTGCAGGACGATTCATTGTTGAACGTGACGGTCGAATGGGCCGCGGTCGCGCGCGCGGCCTGCCGCCAGGCATCGCGGTTCATCGACGGCATGCCGCAGTTGATGACGATGCGATTGCGGGCGTGGGAAAATTCAAACGAGAGACACCCCGCATGCGCTTCCTGCGAAACGGTCATGACCGGCGGCTTGCCGGTGTCGGCAAGCACAAGCGACTGTCCCGCTTCCATGCGCTGGTAGCCGGAGTGCACCGCGTTTGCCACGGGCGCGCCGCGTGCGTCGTCATAGGCGAGAACGGTTGCAAGCATGTCGCCGGGTGTCGCGCCCATTCCGTTGAACAATCCGAATGCGCCGTCGCCATGCCGGAAGAAGCGCAGCATCGGCATCATGCGGTCGATGGCGTTCAGCAACGCCTGAGGCGGCGGCACATTGCGCGCCTCGAAGGATTGCCGCAGCGGCAGGAGGTCGATCAGGATTTCGATCAGGGCCGCGGGATTGCGGCTGATGTGCCCGCCGTCCGGCAGGATCTGGCGGTTGAGTTCTTCTTCCAGCTTGCGGGTGGCGAATTTCAGCAGGCGCTGTTCGCCCGCGATGCAAAGACCGGCGAAGCACAGGGCAATAGCGGTGAGCAGGCGCGGATAGCCATCACGGATGTCGGAGTAGCTCACGCGCAGAAAACGCACCTGCCGCGTCATGCTGCGGAGAAAGCGGCGATAGAACGGATGGTCGGCACCTTCGAGAATGAGCGGCGCCTGTGTGAGCCAGCAGATCACGCGCCGCGCGACGATTTCCGGCTGCCAGGCAACAGGATGCGACGTGCCCTGCAGCACGATCCAGTCGGCGACGAGGGCGCGGGCGTTCACCTTGGCGATGGACGTGCCTGCGGAACGCAGATGACGAAGCCAGGAAAAGGACAGGAGTGCTTCGGCCCATTCGCGCGACGGCGGGGCGAGCTCGAAGGGCGAGCGCCCCTCGGTCATCATCACCTTGCCGCAAAAGGCAAAGCGGCCGGCATAGAATTCACTCGCGAGCGTGGGATCGCCGGTACGCAAATCCTGCGGCGCGATCAGCAGCCGTTCGGGAACCTTGACGCGAAAACGCCAGCGGTAATTCGGATTAGCCGCGAGGCGGGTAAGAAGCCGCCGCCAGCCATGCCGGACGACAATGGGGGCGAGCCGCATTCGCTCCTGAGAACTTCCACGGCTCATTCCAGATCACCTTCTACTCCCCATCGGGCGCGTGGCCCGGTCTCCCCGCGCGACAACATAATGGACGCGAGTCGGCTGTCCACTTTCGATTCGGGTATCAGCGAAGCCGCTGCAATCGCGCGGAAAAAAAGCCGTCGCAGCCGCTCATGCGCGCTTCGTCAGACGGCAGGTGGCAGGGCAGGGTCCGCAGGTCGCCTGCCGGCGACACGAGTGATTCGAAACCGCCGATCTCCGCCGGTGAAACCGGAACGCGGGCGAAATCCGGATGGGCGGACAGAAACTCTCCGATCTGGTTGACCGATTCATCCGGTTCCAGCGAACAGGTCGCATAGACCAACAGGCCACCCGGCTTTACCAGGGTTGCAGAATGGCGAAGCAGCCGCTGCTGCAATGAAATCAGCGGCGGCAAATCTTCCGCGCGCTTCTGCCAGACGATCTCCGGATTGCGCCGCACGGTGCCGGTGGCGGAGCAGGGGGCGTCGAGCAGGATCGCATCGAACAGTTCGGCGCCGCGCCATTCCGTTGCGTCGGCGACAGCGGCATCGGCTGAAAGTTTCAGCCGTTCGAGATTCTCCTGCAATCGCCGCATACGGTTTGGCGAACGGTCGACGGCTGTGACATGCGCACCTGCGGCGGCGAGTTGCGCGGTCTTGCCGCCGGGTGCCGCGCAAAGGTCGGCGACGCGTTTGCCACGTATATCGCCAAGCAGCCGCGCAGGCAGGGACGCTGCAAAATCCTGCACCCACCAGGCGCCCTCTTCGTATCCATCGAGTGCAATGATCTGGCCGCCGGTGGCGAGGCGGATCGTTTTTTCCGCGATCGGCTTGCCGCCCAGACGCTCCGCCCAGCCTGTGGCGTTTTCCTTCACGCTGAGATCGAGCGGAGGTTCGAGACGGTGCGCTGCTGTAATGGAGCGCGTTGTTTCCGCGCCATAGGCCGAAGTCCAGCGTTCGAACAACCACGGCGGCGTATCGAGTTCGATGCTGTCGGATTTCAGAAGCTCATCGCGTTCGCGCGCGATCCGGCGCAGCACGGCGTTGACCATTCCCGCATAGCGGCTGCCGCGTTCGAGCGAGGCAATGCGTACGGACAAATCGACCGCGGCATGATCGGGTACGTCGAGATGGAGGATCTGCGCGGCCCCCAGCAGAAGTGCCGGTTCGAGCAACGGCGCGTCTTTTGGAAGTCCGCGCTCGATCAGCTTTGAAAGAATTTCGCGCAGCGAGCCAAGACGGCGCAGCACCGTCGCGATCAACATGCGGAGCAGCGCGCGGTCGCGTTCGGTGAGATCGCGGATGCCATTCAGCCCGTGCGCGGAATCGAGTACCTCGTCGAGCGGGCGGCGATTTTTCAGGACCGCAACGAGCGCCTCCGCCGCGAGCTTGCGCACGGCAAAGCCGGGAGCGTCCGTGGTGGATGCTTCCGGCTTCGTTTTTTGCTTTTTTACGGGGCGCTTCGGTTTCGGCACGCGCCTTCCTAGCGCGGATGCGCGGCGCGCGACAGGCGCTTAGTCCAAGCTTAACCCCAAGGTCCGCTGCGCTGTCCGCCGCCACCCGAGAGATTCCCGCTCTGGCCCATGGACGACGCGATCTTCTGCAATTCGGCAATGCGGTTTTCGGTCGCCGGATGGGTGGAGAACAGATTATCCATCCGCTCGCCGGACAACGGATTGATGATGAACAGATGCGCGGTCGCGGGTGAAGCTTCCGCCGTCTCGTTCGGAATCTGGTGCGCCATGTTGGAAATCTTGGCGAGTGCGGAGGCGAGGGCCATCGGCTTGCCGCTGATTTCCGCGCCGACACTGTCGGCCACATATTCGCGCGAACGGCTGATCGCCATCTGCACGACCATGGCCGCGAGCGGCGCCAGGATCACCATCGCGATGGTACCGATCGCACCCAGCGGATTGTTGTTGCGGTTGCCGCCAAAGAACATGCCGAAATTGGCCAGCATGGAAATCGCACCGGCAATGGTCGCGGTGATCGTCATGGTCAGCGTGTCGCGGTTCTTGATGTGCGCAAGCTCGTGCGCCATCACGCCAGCGATCTCGTCGCGGGACAGCATGTTCATCAGGCCGGTCGTGGCCGCGACGGCGGAGTTCTCCGGATTGCGTCCTGTGGCGAACGCATTCGGCTGCGGGTTTTCCATGATGTAGACCTTCGGCATCGGAAGGCCCGCACGCTGCGAAAGTTCGCGCACCATGGAGACGAGTTCAGGCGCGCTGGTTTCATCCACTTCGCGCGCGCCGTGCATGGAGAGCACCATCTTGTCGGCGCCCCAGTAGGCAAAGAAATTCATACCCGCGGCGACGAGCAAGGCAATCATCATGCCGCCCTCGCCGCCGATCAGAAAACCGACGCCCATGAACAGGGCGGTCAGGCCGGCGAGCAGGATGGCGGTCTTCATGTAGTTCATCGTTTCCTCCGGAACCGCGGCAGATGCCGCACGTTCTAGTCCGCCAAAAAGATGGGATCAGGGCAGGCTTCGTGCAAGTGTTACCCCAGCCGGACTTGACCGGGTTGCCCCCGTAAGTGTTCTGGGAAGCATGACAGACGCCGAGAGAGCCTCCCGCCGGAAAGCCGCCGCCAAACGCGCACTGGCCGAGGCCGCCGCGCGCCGAGCGGAAGCCGAAGCCGCGAAAGCCAAGCCGCCGGTCGAAAAGGGCGGACGCGACGGGCCGGACCCGGTGCGCTACGGGGACTGGGAAGTGAAGGGCATTGCCAGCGATTTTTCCTGAGTTGCCGCAAGGCCGGACGCCATGACGCAAGCCTTCCGCCGCGTCTGGTTCACCGTTCTCATCGGAATTACGGCGATCTTTCTCGGTCTGGCGCTGCTCGAATACATCAAGCCGTTCGATCTCGACGAGCCGCCCGGCTATTTCACCAAGCTGCACCTTCAATTGCTGAAGCGCGATCCGGAACGCTGCTTCGCGGCGCTCGCGCGAAACAAGGTCGATTTCCGCCGCGCGCAGCCGGAAGCGCGCGACAACGGATGCGGCTATGACGATGCCGCGCACCTGATGAATTCGGGAGTCCGCTACGGCAGCAACATCATGCTGCGCTGTCCGGCGCTGCTTGGCGTGCTGCTGTGGGAGCGGCATGTGGTTCAGTCCGCGGCACAGGAGCATTTCGGCAAGAAGATCACCGCCATCCGTCATGCCGGGACGTATGCATGCCGGACGATCAACCGGGAGAAAGGCGGACGGCTGAGTGAACACGCCTTTGCGAATGCCATCGACATTTCCGGCTTTACGGTGGATGGCGGTGTCGTGCTGACCTTGAGCAAGGACTGGAAGGACGAAGGCGCGAAGGGGCGTTTTCTGCGGGATGTCCGCAACGGCGCCTGCCGGATTTTCGGCACCGTGCTGTCGCCGGACCATGACGCGGCGCATCGCAGCCACTTCCATATCGACATGCGGCTTGCGGACGTCTGCCGTTAGGCGCAGTTTTCGCGCGGGTGATTTGCGGGGCGGGCGGTGCGCCTGAAATTTTCCAGACGGCGTCTGTTGCAGGCGGGTGCGGCTTTGGCGGCCGCGCTCGCTTTTCCAAATTCTGTAAAAGCGGCGGTGAAAGCGCGGCGCGCAGGCGGATTTCTTCTAAACGATGCGAGCAGGCTCAATCCCGTGCGGGTCGCGCAGTTGCAGATCATGCAGGCGGGCGATGAAAAGAAATTCGTCGCTGACCTGCGTGCGCTGCTGAAGGAAGCGCAGGAGGATAACCGGGCTTTTGCTGTAGGCGGTGCGCGTCATTCCATGGGCGGGCAAAGCCTGCCGCGGGACGGGATCGCGGCGACATTCCAGGCGCCGCCGGTTGAACTCGATACTGCCCGCAAGACCTATCGGGCGAACGGCGGCGCGCGCTGGCGCGACGTGATCCGCGTACTCGATCCGGCGGGCTACTCGGTCGCCGTGATGCAATCGAACCACGATTTCAGCGTCGGCGGCACGTTCTCGGTGAACGCGCATGGATGGCCCGCACCGTTCGGGCCTTTCTGCACGACGGTGAAATCGGTGCGGCTGATGCTCGCCGACGGCAGCATCGAGGAATGTTCACGGGAGAAGAACGGCGAACTCTTCGCCCTCGCGTCCGGCGGCTACGGGCTGTTCGGAGTCGTGCTCGATGCGGAAATCGAGATGGCGGAAAACGCTTTGCTGTTGCCAGAGCATCAGTTTTTGCAGGCGGCGGAATTCGGCGGCGCGTTCGAGAAAGCCGTGCGGCAGTCCGGCGTGCAGATGGCGTATGGACGGCTTTCGGTCGCGCGCGGGGATTTTCTCCGGCAAAGCATCCTCGTCAGCTATCGCCGGCTGACCGCGCAGCCGCCGAAGCTGCCTCAGGCCAGTACATCCACCGCATTCCAGTTTCTGTCGCGCAACGTTTTCCGCGCGCAGATCGGTTCGGATGCAGGTAAACGCGCGCGCTGGTATGCCGAGACGCAGCTTGCGAAACGAATGCAGGGAAGGCGCTTCACGCGCAATTCGCTGCTGAACTATCCGGTGTCGTCGCTCGCCGACAGCGATCCCAACCGCACCGATATTCTGCACGAGTATTTCCTGCCGCCGCCGCGGCTGGAGGAATTCCTGCAGGCCTGCCGCGAACTCATTCCGCCATCGGGGCAGGACCTGCTCAACGTGACGCTTCGTTATGTAGGTGCCGACAACAACACGGTGCTGACGTTTTCGCCGTCGCCGCGCATCGGTGCGGTGATGCTGTTCTCGCAACGCCTGCGGGACGCGGATGAAACATCCATGCAGGCGCTGACGGAAAAACTGATCGACCGCGCGCTGAAACTCGATGGAAGTTATTATTTGCCCTACAGGCTGCACGCGCGGCCGGACCAGTTGCGCGCCGCCTATCCGCGGCTCGATATGTTCGCAGCGAAGAAGCGCGAGTACGATCCGAAGCTGCTGTTTCGCAATCTCATGTGGGACAGGTATTTCGCAGGCTGAAACGAAAAGCCGGAAATGAAAAAAGCGCGGGTTTGACCCGCGCTTTTCTTTTCGTGAAACAGTTTCGTCAGGCGCTCTTGCGCTTGTTCTGCCGGTTGTTGACGAGATCGTCGACGACGGCCGGATCGGCGAGCGTCGAGGTGTCGCCAAGATTGCCAAACTCGTCCTCGGCGATCTTGCGCAGGATGCGGCGCATGATCTTGCCGGAGCGCGTCTTCGGCAGTCCGGGCGCGAACTGGATCAGATCGGGCGAAGCGATTGCGCCGATTTCCTTGCGGACCCAGTTCACCAGCTCCTTGCGGAGCTCTTCGCTCGGCTGCTCGCCCGCCATCAGCGTGACATAAGCGTAGATGCCCTGACCCTTGATGTCGTGCGGATAGCCGACGACCGCGGCCTCCGACACTTTCACATGCGCGACGAGCGCGCTCTCGACTTCCGCCGTGCCCATGCGGTGGCCGGAGACGTTGATCACGTCGTCGACGCGGCCGGTGATCCAGTAATAGCCGTCCTCGTCGCGCCGGCAGCCGTCGCCGGTGAAGTACTTGCCGGGATAGGCCTTGAAGTAGGTGTCGACGAACCGCTCATGGTCGCCGAACACGGTGCGCATCTGCCCCGGCCAGGACTCGGCGATGCAGAGATTGCCCGTGCAGGCGCCTTCGAGTTCCTTGCCCTCTGCGTCGACGATCACCGGCTTGACGCCGAAGAACGGCCGCGTCGCCGAGCCGGGCTTGAGCGCGGTCGCGCCCGGCAGCGGCGTGATCAGGATGCCGCCGGTCTCGGTCTGCCACCAGGTGTCGACGA
>VFQR01001428.1_pt1 | contig 18383 bp, 16 predicted proteins | sample 3512321 | NCBI WGS metagenome assembly VFQR01 (sample SAMN10412374, study PRJNA504923) | tailings metagenome | isolation source: Relicate 3 Philex TSF1 revegetated site | place: Philippines: Tuba, Benguet | collected 2017-08-29
TAGTGAAGCGGAATTTTTTGGTTTTTGTTGATTAATTTATTCTTTGGAAGTCCCTTACGGCTCATGTTAAGCGGTTTGGTGATTACCTAATTGATATGGAGACTGTGCCACCCTCATTGGATGAGGTCGAAAGTTTAGTGCTTGCTTAAGCGGCTGGAATCCTTGTAAATCACAGGTTTTTTGTTTACTTCTTAACAAAACTTTACAACGTGTCCCATTTTGCACGTATCTCGGCGGCCACCCTTTTTGCCTTATGCCTGCTAATATAGCAATTACACGATGTCGTGTGAACACGAAAAACAGATAGTAAAATAATTAGATATTGTGTAGGAGAATAGATTTACATGAACTCAGTAGATTCGATGGTTGATAGACGACGGAGCGAAGATTATAGGCAGTTAAGCGGTCATGTGCCAGTTCCCTTGTATCGAAAATTCAAGGCGACATGTGCTGAACGAGATGTAAACCAAAGTGAGGCCCTCGAACAAGCGCTCGCACTTTGGATAGAACAACCTGCAAAGCAAGATGGTGCCGCATGACCGACAACATAAAATGCGTCTTAATCTTAGATTAAGGTCAAGTTGAGGCAGCATAAATAAATTGAATTATTTTTAGTCACACTACTAGTATTAATATAGTGGGGTATTTATCTGGTTTCTAATGTTAGTTAAAAGCTTGTAAAAGCTTTGCTATGTATTGGCTTGAGGAAAATAAATAAATTGTTTTATTTTATAAAGTTGAGATATTTATTATTTTTTTTGCCTGAGATAATTTACTATGTAATAAGACTATACCCTTAGTCCATCTTTTCTAAGTGTCATGTCACCCGATATACATAAGAAAAGAATGCCTCCCCAAGACTCAACTTGTTTGCTGCAAGTTGTTTAACAGTCCTAGAAGACACCCAATCATTTTTTGTCTATTAAATTTCTTTATAACCTAATGTTATCAGTTCCTAGTACTTCTTACAACTTCCTACAACAGGTTATAGAGAAATTTGATTAAAATTTTGGTGAATCTTCAGGGGAGGTAAAGCCCACACAATTTACCTCACAAGGATTTCACAATGGTAGCGATTTTAAAAGGACAAGAGACCGTTGGCGGCTCCGTTATGCCAGGGGCGTTCGCCTCCTTCGACATCCGAAATTTTCAAGACCAGCTAGAGCCGTCCAAAGCTAAAAATAAGTTTATTTGTCCAGTTTGTGGCGGGAATGACTTATCTATTGTCCCAGAAACCGGGAAGTACAGATGCTTCAATAATTGTGAGTGTAAGGACATCAGAGAGGCGATTAAACCTTGGGCTGAAGTAGTGGCAGAAAGGGCAGGGGCTAATTACACTCCATCCCTAAACCGTTTGGCTGCAAAGCCCAAGAGAATCTTGCCCAAACCAGCACCAATTCCAGATGGTGAATTAGGTTTGGTGATGTTGACCGAGCCTGCAACAGATATTCCCCAACCGAAAAAATTAACGAGTAGACCACCAAAAGATGTTGAGGGCAGTGCCACCGAAACAATTTATCCTTACTCAGAGTCGCAATGGGTGGTTCGCTACCAGTGGCCAGATGCCAATAAGGAGAAAGGTTACAGCAAGACCTTTCGGCAATGGCATAGGCGACTTGATGGCACACCCCAAATGAAAAAAGGCGATTTGCCTTGGGGAGCATACCGCATTGATGAAGCTCTAGCTGCTGCTAAATCTGTGACGGGAACCCCAGCACTACTCCAGCATGAAGGCGAGGGATGCGTAGAAGTTGGTCGGGAGCATGGTCTTGCTGGAATTACGTTTCAGGGCAGTGGATGGGATAAAAAGACTATCACGCCCGAATATCAACGCGCAATTGAAGCAGGCATAGGATTAATCGTTTTTCTGCATGACCCCGATGACACTGGGCTAAAGAAACTCCAAACCTGCCAAGACTGTGCAGCCGAGGTTGGGATTGGATTTATTGGAATTAACCCACACGACATCTGCCCCGATTTACCATATAAATCAAGTGACATCAAAGAAATCTTGGGGCAGATGGAAACACCAGAATTTATCCGTCGGTTAGAGCAGGAGATTCACGCAGCAGTAGCGCAGCGATCGCTTGAGTTGGCAGAATCCGAAAGTCTTGAAAAAGAAGTTACGGATTTATCTAATTTCAAAATAGATATTGATCCAGCAGACCCAGAGGCATTTTACTTGCCTGTATGCACTGCCATGAATTTACCCTATTCTAACTGCGTGACGGCGGGTACTTTTGATGGCTGGGCTTACCGAAAAATCTTTCCTCAAACTGAATGGATGGTACTGAATTCATCCTTTTACAAGTGGTCACAAGAGAATAACCAATGGCAACACCAAGATGATAATAAAGCTTACAAGCTCCTCGCTGACGCGGGAGAATCCGCTTACAAGCTCTCTTACACAAAGACATTTGGTTGGAGAATAACCAAGCCTTACGAAACTAACGCACACAAGGAATCTGCCTTTAAATATTGCCGCAGTCGCTTAGAACCAGCAGAACCACTGCCAACCAATACTCATTTATTAGGGTTTAACAATTGTGTTGTTGATTTGCGAACTGGTGAACAAATGCCTCATCGCAAAGATTTTTACCTGACTAATATTATTCCCCACGATTACGAGGCCAACAAACCATGTCCAGAGGTTTTTCTCAAATTTATAACTGAAAGCTTTGGGTCAGAATTGGTTGAAGTGATTCGGGCATTCACGAGTATGTTTTTAGACCCAACTGCCCCTTATGGTCGGTTTCCCCACTTAATTGGCTTAAGTGGTGGGGGCAAGGGGACATTGGGAAGGTTTTGGAGTAGTTTATTTGGCGAGTCCGGCTCTAGTAGCGCCACACATTTTGCGGATATTTCTACACCTGAAGGACGGCATCAATATTTAAGTGGAAAGCGGATATTTGGATTCCCTGACGTTGGAGGTTATGCCGAAGGAGTCCGAGCTTTTTACGAATTAGTTGACAATGGGCCAATGAGCGGACGCGCTTTATTCAATCCAGTAGCTTATTCAATCCAGTGGTACATTCGGTTTTGGATTGCCTCTGTAAGTCATCTACAAATCGAAAATGCTGGCGACGGCTGGATGCGTCGAGCTTACCCAATCCCAGTAAAAAACCGAGATATAACCCCTGACCCAGACTTGTGGCTGAAGCTACAAGAGGTGAAGTCGGACATAATTTCTTGGGCTTTAGCGATGCCACGAGCAGAACGCGATCGCATTTTGTTATCGCCTCCCTCTTCAGATCGGGCAAAGAATCTGGCGCTAGAGGCATCTTTGTACGGCGACTCTACCAAATCCTTTGTGGATTTGTGCTTACGCCCCTCAAAGAATGCAACATTTATCCCACAAAGTCGTTTACATAGTTGGTATGTACTTTACTGCCGGGAACATGGTTATGCTCCTTTGGGGATGTCCAAATTTATTAGCCATTTAAAAACAGTCTTGCCCCACAACTTCAAGGAACGTAGCTGGACACCCACGGTCAACGGAAAGCGTGAAAGAATTCAGTCCCACTTTGCATTCATTGAACCACTGGCTGGGGTCTTTGAGATGAAAGTACCGGAGGGGCCACCGGATAGCTCACAATCCAGGGCGGAATTTTGGTATTGCTTTAAAGATAAATGCCTTGAAGGGGGAATAGAAGAATTTGAGGAGTTTTTTCACCCTATTAAAACCCCAGAACCCTTACACAGCTTACCTGTCCCCCCTGTCCACCCACTAAATACCCCTCGATTTGACCCTGGACAGGCTGAAAGCCTTACACAGCAGGGCTGTCCACCCTGTCCAATTGTCCCCCCCCAAGAATTAGCATTGGAAAAAAAAGATGAAGAAAATTTTGATTGTGGAGTTAATCAATTTGTCAATTTAACTGATAACCCTTCAGTCCCCCTAGACTTTGTGGACAAACTGGACAGCCCTACTGTGACTGGGTTTGAGCCTGTCCAGGAAGTAAATCTTGCCGAAAACTCTTTGGACAGCCAGGACACCCCTGCTGTGACTGGGTTTTATCCTCGACAAGATGGTGAATTGATAAATGCACGAGAAAGCGAATTGTTCCGCCCGGAATTGAAAGTTGGGGATAAAGTTGAGTTTTTCAACGACAGTGTTCGCAAGTGGCAAGTCGGAATCATTAAGAGCGTTCAACTAATGGAAACATATTTCTGTAGCGCAACAATTGACTATCGAAGCTTTAAAGGTCAATTATGTCAATTAGAAATCTTCAGGAGTGATTGGATAAAATTTCTGCATCATTTGCGTTAAATCAGTTAACAGTTATTGTCACCGATGTAAAACCCGATTAGGGAATTTTGCAGCATCGACAATGCCGCCAGTCATGTAGACACTTGATAGACAATTAAGATTGAATTAGACCGCGATTTCTCTCCTATTAACAATAATCATGGCATCTGCTGAATTTACCTCGCTTGAGTCAACCCAAGCAGTACCGACAGTTGAAACTCCATCGGATGAAGAGCAAGTAAATGTTGATACGTCAACATCAACAGATGTTGAATCGACAACAGCAATATTTCAAGCCGTTGGGGTAATTACTGGGGATGTCAACTTTACTACTGATGGACAAAGCACTGTTACTATCGGTAGCTATGAATACCCACTTTACTACTCCAAGCGACAATGGGATGTATTAAACGCTCTCAAGAAGGAAATAGAAAATACTGGAAATCATAATCAGCGTTTGGTTGTTTATCCAAAGGCAATTCACTTTCCACGCAGAGAGCAACCGCATCGCATCGCTTTTCAGTTAGTGGGCTTTGTAAGAGTGCCGGATGTTCCTTAGAATCATAGAATTCATAACTATAAGCACAAAAATATTCATAGAGTTCATCTAATGTCCAAACTGCTTGACCTTTTGGATTATTTGACTTCGTAACGACCCGAACATTTTTAGTAATTTGGGTGTTGCCTTTTAAGTTATAAAAAAACTCAGTATTAGTAGTTCCGAAAATACGTTCAATGACTGAACCAAACCTGGCTTTGGCAGCAGGTCGCTGCTTTTTAGTACATCCAAATGCAGCCAGAAGTGTTTCAAAATAAGTGCTACCAAATTCCGCTCCGCCATCTACCACAATCGTTTCTGGGAAGCGAGAAAAGCGTTGAACACAAATTCGCAATACCATCATGCACGAGCGGTATGATGGTTCATCAAATGTCAGGTAGATAGCAAGAATACGCCTGCTAGTGGCATCAATTAACAATGTAGCCCAAGGTCTGCCCAAAGTCCGACCTGTTCGGGAACAAACTAATTCAATATCTAGTTGTGTATGGTCAATATGACAAATTTCAAAAGGACGGTCACCATGACGAGGTGTGGTAAATTCTAATTCCCAGTAAAAGTTTGATTTTTGATAAGCAGCACGAGAACCGAGCCGTTTTTTGGTCTGTTGGTAGCCAGAACGCTGTTTAATTCTAGAAGAAAAAGCAACATAACTAGGTAAATGTTCAATTCGACCAGCTTTCTCCCATTCTTGACTTAATACTCCATATACTGCTAGTTTTCCACGTTGTTTAAGAGTCTCATAATGAGATTCGATAATTTCATCAATAAATTCCCACGTCTCGGGTGAGATTTTCGGGAGACGATTACCTTTAGCGGCGTGATTATCTATTAACCCAATGTAGCCCCAAGAATATTTTTGTTCAGCAGCTTGAAATTTGGCTTTCCAATTCCTAATAGTCCGCAAGGGGACGGTTTCATTTTCTCGCTTCTGTTCATGTAGATAAGGTTCAATGATTTGATAGCGGTTATTCGCTGCTGTTAAAGCTTCTGGACTAGCTTTGAGAAAACGCTCTAATGCTTCTGGGTGAATTCCTATTTTTTCAGGAAGTTTTAGACCAATAATTTCGCCTCGCTGCACCAATAGATCAAATTCCGAATGTGTTAAATGAATCAGGGAATTAGATGAGCGCAGTACAATTTTACTCTCTCCATTGTGTAGCACTGTTAGCGGTTGACCATCCCAACAAAAAGAAGTTCCAACAGCTACATCAATAATTTGTAGGGAATTAGCCACTGATAGGTTTTGAGTAACGCTCGTTGGGCTATAAGCAAGAGCTATTTCTTGATTGCAAAATATATGTACTTTTTCTGGTTCAGCAAGAGGAGCAGCGCTGAGGTCAATGTACAATTCTTCAGTAGCTAATAAGGCGTTGATATCGTCTGGGCTAATATTTTGGTATTGGAGTAGCTTGAGATAAGTAATTCCGGGTTGAGATGATACTAGACTTTTAATAAAAGTGGCTATTTCGCTTCGGATTTGATATTTTTGTTCGGCATAACTTTTGAGAAACTGACGATTTCTATACTTAATCCAATCAATTTCTGCGTCAGAACGAATCCGGTAGTAACAACCTAAAAGGAAAGCCTGTTGTTCAGCTGGCGGACAAGTCCAGTGTCCATCTTGGTTTTTGACGTATCGGTTAGGTTGTAACAGAGATAAATTCTCCAATTTACCTTGAGGTTTCCACTCTTCAAAACCAGCCGATTGTTGTCTAATAACGAAAAAATCTGGTACGTGTGTGACTGTGACCAATTGCCCTTTTTTGGTGAGACATTTTAGGGTTAATCGATAGGGTTGGTCATAAAATTCCAAGACATCTTCTGAATACTCATACTCTTCAATACCTGGAAGTTCGACTTTGTGCGACTCAAATTGAATTACTTTGCCCATTTTTTGGCTACAGTAATTGCCACTAACGTTACCGCCAAGGGCTTTTACTTGTCTTACTGGTTCTGTAGAACGGATTTGAGAAATGACTTTTCTTGCCTCCTCTGGTAATTTGAGGCGGCAACACCACTCTTCAAACTCAAGGGTGTTAAGCATATTAATCTCGCCTACCTAGAATGGACTTTTGGCAAGCTTTTACTTCCATTCTGGATTTTCGGCAATCTTACCATTTAATTACTTCGGTATCGAAACGATCGCACTCTTATAACAATTGGCAATTCCAACCATCGGTGGCAGCAAAGATAACCGTGTGTAACTCTATTTAAACTATAATTTTGCCTTGAGTTCAAAATCATGGTGAAAGCTTGCCGTTTGTCCTGAATACTTTGTAAGTAAATATGGGGTACAGCCGGGATAGGTGAAAATTGGGACACGTTGTAAAGTTTTGTAACATCAGCATCGATTTGCTTAGTTTCTTGATATATAGGTTTTAAGTATTTTTGATCCTTTGGTGTATTTGGGGTAAAGACAAGATACGCGCAAAATTTATCACGATGTAAAGTTGTGTAAAGTAGCCATGTATTGATGTCTTTCAAACATTCAAACATTGCCTAGTTTGGCTCATTTTAGGCAATGTTATGAGCGCAACTGAGTGGAAGAAAAGGGTTTTAGCCTTCTTTGACAAGAGCCTTCAGCTTCTGTTTTCGGCAATATTTTCTAAGTTGGGACAGATAAGCTCGAAGTGTTCACTAGGCTGAAAGCCAAACTAGGCAGACTTTTCTCTCATATAGACAAAGGCGATCGCGTGAAATTTGTTACAAAAACTTTACATAGTGATAAATTTTGCGCGTATCTTGTCTTTACCCCTATTTCCCTTTAGCTATTTAAATAATTTTGAGGAGAATTAAATAATGAAAAGAATTTTAAATCACTCAACAATTGCCAGTCTAATTATATTGACATTTGCATATAACACCAATGGAAAATTCATTGCATATCATCATTTAGAGAAAAGTTTATTCCAGGACAAAACTACAATAGCCGCAACATGCTGGTCAGATGAACTTCAAGATTGGGTGAAGTGTCCATGACCGCGATCGCAACGAGAAAATCGCAGGCATCGTAGACTGACTATTTGGCATTGAGCCAAGATGGACGTATTGATTAATTGATAACAGTTCGCAATAACTTCTGAGTGGCTTATCTATCAACGGAGTAATGGGGTTTGTGGCGTAGTAGACTGTCCATAATATGTCGCGTAAACCGGACACTACCACCAATCATAAATGAGGCTACCACCCCCAACTCGTCTACCAAACAAGCATTACAGGTCTAGAGAATACCTTACACCAAGCGAGGTGCGATCTCTCCTCGATGCCGCACTTGAGCGCAAAGCTCGTTATGCTCACCGTGATTATACACTGATGTTGCTCATGTTTCGCCACGGTCTGAGGGTGGGGGAAGCTGTAGGGGCTAAGTGCGGTTTAAGATGGGATGCGCTGATGTGGGCCGAACGCCAGATTTTCATCACCAGAGAAAAGGGCAGCGATTCTGGGGTGCATCCCTTGAGAGATGATGAGTTAGTTTTGCTCAAAGAACTCAGAGAGATGTTGCCTGACAGCAAATATATTTTCGTTTCCGAGCGTGGTGAAGTCATGTCCACTGATGCGGTGCGAAAGCTGCTTGGGCGACTGGCAGCACAGGCTGGGCTTGATATCAAAGTTCACTGCCACATGATGCGCCATGCCTGCGGTTACTATCTGGTGAATCAGGGTTACAACACCAGGGAAATCCAAGATTTTTTAGGGCATCGGGATATAAAACACACTGAAAAATATACCAAGCTGAATGCTCGACGCTTCCTGAATTTTGATTGGGGTGATTTGTAAAATTTTAATTTTATCAGTATTAATACGGAAATAATCTCAAAAAACTTAGATATTTTAAGTAGAAATCACCAATTAATTAGAAGCATTTTCTTTTATAGTACTAGCTAAAGTTTAGCAATTCTTTAAGAAGATGTCAGATATTACTAGCTCAGGTAAAAAGCTTTACAGCATTCTTAAAGAAGCTTGGGATGAAGATGGAAATAAACATACAGTAAAGGTCTGGGCTAAAGTGCTAGGAGCAGATGCTTCTAATCTTGCTGACCTATCCATTAAAATTGGACAATTAATAGTACTTTTGAATGATGTAAGGAATGACATTAATAGTTTAGATATTACCAATTTTGATAAATTTATAAAGCCAATTGATAAAATCCAAATATTCTTTTTAAGTAACCAAATATTTCATCAGAATTGGTTAGATATTAAAGGACAGATAACAGAAGAAACTTTAGACTTAATCGATGCTTGTGGAGATTTATTAGCAGCCCAATCTAAAGGTGTTAGAGAACTTTCACCCACTGAATTAGAAAAACTGCAACAAGAAATTAGAAACTTGCAAGATGAGATTCGTGATTCAGATATAGAGAAAGAAACTAAAATTTTTCTTATCAATGAACTTAGAAAAATTGAAGAATTAATTCTCCACTACCGAATTAGAGGCTCAAGTGGTCTGGCGAAAGTTAGCGAAGAAGTAAGTGGAGGAATATTTATCAAGTGGGTTGAATTGTCAGAAAAAGCCAGAGAAGTGGCAGGAAAAGTTATGAATTTTGCAATAAAAACTAATAGTATGATTAGTGTAGCTGAAAGATTATCTAAGCTGCCTGAAGGCTTAAAGGAAATTCTGCCACTTTTACTACCAGGAAACGGTAGATCAAGCTGACTTCAGTTGACAATACATAGATTTGGTTGAAGATAAAATTGTACTCAAAGTTGATGGCTCAGTCAGAACTAAATTCACAATCTTTTTATCTTTTTGAGTCAATCGATACTCTCTATCAATTTCTGAGTCTCTGGATGAACCTGAATATTCAACTTTTCAAGTTGTTCTCGCAAATAGCCATCACAAATAATCACATCATCCCAATACCCTGAATACTCAACAAAGCTCTTACCCCAAAAGTCATGAACCATATAATCAAGAACTTCAAAAGTAAACTTTAACGTCTCGGTAGAAGCATCCAAAGCCGGAGGAGCGAAATGAACAATCTTATTTCGCAAATTCCCGAAATCCTGATACCTGTTTAGTTGCTTGATTCTATACCCAGTTGAAGCCCAAAGAACTTCAGGCAACTCTGAGTACATTAATGTCCTACCGTACTCAAAAAGCTCCTCGATACTCAACATATCAGTTGTGGTACTGGATTTAGGATAAGACTTAAATATTAAAAGTGGATGTTCTTCAGCGATTCGCGCCTTTATAATTATTTCTGCTCCATGCGCTGCATGAACTACCGACAACACATGAGCGAAAGGTCTCATCATTTCGCTAAAAGTTGCATCATAGATAGCTCTCCCAAGTATATGAAAACCAAACTCCTTCATGTGTTTTGAAACTTGCTTTGTTTCAGGATGCACGTGATTGTTCTTGCTTAAATGGGAAACGTTTATTTTATGAAGCTTATACAGCCACAATAACCCCAGAAGATTGGCGACAGATGGATAGGGAAGATATATCAAACCTTGCTCTTCCAGGGGATGAGCCTCATCTGAAAAATGGACTTTGGAACGGATAAAGTCGGGGTATATCGGTATTCGGTATGACGACATCAGGGCGCTTTCGCCCCCTGTAAGGCATTCAACCCCAGATTAACCTGCAAGCGATCGCGGTCGTTGGCGGAAAAAGGGATTAATACGACATCGAGTTCAAAGCGCCGACTGTACAGCTTTGACACTTAGATCAACTAATTTCTATTTCCTGATCTACCAGTCAAAGCTTACGTGTTATAGCTGTATGAGTCAGATAATCTAGATTAAAGAATAAATAATCAAGAATATAGAATATATTATGTATAATATTTGCCACACAAGCAAACTGAGTCAAATCTAAACGTGACCCAAAAACTGGCTGTCTTCAACATGAAAGGAGGGGTGGCGAAATCGACCACCGCTTACAATTTAGCTGTGGGCCTGGTCAAGTTTAAAAAGCAGAGGGTATTAGTTATTGATATCGACCCACAAGGAAACGCTAGTGCAGCACTAGGGATTCCCATCTGGCAGCTAGAATTTCAGCTAAAAGATGTGTTGCAGCACAAGGTTCCGCTAGCACAGGTACTGGTGACAACTGCTAGTGGTGTAGATGTAATACCATCTAACATCTTGCTGGCAGAAGAAGAAATTCCAATATCTGGTCGTCCAGGCAGAGAACTGCTACTCAAAAAAGCGATCGCTCCAATATTAGATAAATATAATTTTGTGCTGATAGATTGTCCGCCTAACGTGGGTGTGTTTGCCATCAACGCACTGATGGCCAGCGATGGGGTAATCATCCCAGTAGACATGAGCTATTTGGGATTGTTGGGCGTTCAAGGAATTGAACACGCCCTGACTTTGGTTAGAGAGCAGCTAGATCATCCCATTGCGATAGCAGGTGTGCTGGCAACTCGGTATGACCGCAGGAACAATCTTAGTAAAGAAGTTTTGGATGCCCTAACTGAGCATTTTGGCTCAAAGATGTTTAAGACGGTGATTCCTGAGACGGTGAAAATCCGAGAAGCACCTTCTCACGGGCAATCTATTTTTGAGTACGACCCAAACGGTGTAGGTGCTTCTTCTTATCGGGAATTAGTTAATGAGGTTTATAAATGGCAGTAAATAAAAATAAGTCGCGTTCAGTTCTCGGTGCTAATCCTTTAGCAAAAGGAGTTTTCAACAAAACTGAGGTTGAAACTGAGCGACAAGAAGAAATAATCAATAATCTTGATTCTAGATTCTTGATTAAAGGTGATAGAGAAGCAGTGAATTTGCGCCTGCCCATCGAACTGAACGACTGGCTCAACGATCTACTAAAAAAAGGTAAGCGCAAGCATGGTGCTAAAGTACCGAAGGAAGTTTGGGTGCAAGCTGCTTTGGAATTGTTCAAGGCAATGCCCGTAAACTGGGAAGAGATTGATTCAGAGGAGAATTTGCAGTCAGCACTATTGAATCTAGAAACTAGAATAAAGAATCTAGAAAATATTTCAGCATAAGCTCTAAGGAACATTCCAAAGGTTTTTATGAACAAGATGGTAACGGTTGTATTTGATGGAAATGTTTTGCACCCAGATGCGCCCTTGGATTTGACACCGAACACGCGTTATGTGATTACAATTCTTGAATTTAAATCCCCATCCCCAGATGGTGATGCTTGGGATGTGCTGGAGGCAATGGTAGGAACTGTTGAGGCATCTGAGGACTGGTCTAGTGAACACGATCATTATTTGTACGGGACTCCTAAGAGCAATTTAGGCAATCCATGAGTAATGAGCGCTTGTTTTTGGATACAGTATTTATCCAGGCTTTGTTGAATAAACGTGACCAGTATCATCATCAGGCTAAAGCATTTCTGCCAAGAGTACGAGCGGCAATGGCTGTTTGGGTAACAGAAGCGATATTGGTAGAAGTTGGTAATGCTTTGGGTGCTGTCAATCGCCCAGGGGGAGCGCAATTTATCCAGCAGTGTTATAACACTGCTAATTTACAGGTGGTAACTGTGGATACACCATTGTTTAACCGTGCTTTACAGCTTTATAACGAGCGTCCTGATAAAACTTGGGGTTTGACAGACTGTATTTCTTTTGTAGTGATGTGGGAACAAGGTTTGACAGATGCAGTTACTGCTGATCTACATTTTGTTCAAGCTGGGTTTCGGGCATTGTTGCGCTCATGATTGATGAACGCAATGATTACTACTCAGATAAAAGTAGCATTTATGCCCCCTACTTAATAGGCAAAGCGACTGCTCCCTAAACTTGTGAGCTTTTTTCACCCCAGTTATGATGAAGTACGTTGCTGATGATTGGAAGACCATCAAATGCTATTTATGATCATTGAGCGATTTAAAGACAATGATATGCTGCCAATTTATCAACGTATTCGGGATGAAGGCAGAATGTTTCCTGAAGGTCTTAAATATATCGATAGCTGGGTAGAACCGAATTTTAGTAGATGTTTTCAGGTGATGGAGTGCGATGACTTACGCTTACTTCAGGAATGGATTTTGAAGTGGCGCGGCTCAGGAGCGACTTTTGAAATTATTCCGGTAGTGAGTAGCAAACAAACCCAAGAACTTATTGCGCCTCTGCTTGATGGTTTGTAACGGCAAAGTTATCTGCAAGCAACTAGGCACGTTAAGCTTGAAGAGACTTGAAATTTTTGCTGATTGCTTAACCATAATAAATAGCTTCCCGTGCAGATTTCATATCAAGCCAACTTGCGCGAACGCGTTGCTCCCGGCACGACCGCACAAGGAAGTTATGCGGTAATGGCAATCCCAAACCTTTACTACAAATGAATGACAGCCTTTACTTTTAACCCCCGTTGCTTAAGAGTTTTTCTTACATCAGGGTGGCTTGTTTGTTCAGAGTACAGTACAGACTTTGCGCTAATAAACCTATTGCATATAAAAAACCCTGGAGAAATGCCAATATCGAGATTGCAATTTATCCAGGGTTGTAAAGTATGTATTTATGTCTCGTAAAAACGTAAACTTAGTATTCCCAAAAATTTTGGGATTTGAACGTTACATAGATGTGATCTTCATGGGGGCTGCCAAAATCAACCACAGAGTATATACTCTTCTCTGCGGTTTGAGTAGTTTGACATGGTTGAAGTGATCGCTAATTTTTCGCTGGTTTGACAGTCTAATACATCGTTAGTTGGTCTGCTGGGTATTAAAACTAACCAAAATTAGCTAACTGTATCAAAGCGATAAATGGCTCACTACAAACGTTTCCACAAGCTATGTCTGAGCATCTCTCTTACGCAGTTGCGGCTATCTTCATGAAGACTCTCCAAGATAACCAGACAACCTTATACATTTCAACAAGATCAACAAACTAAATGTAGAATTAATACTCCGCTTGAACTGGATTTTTTTTCAAATTAAACTCTTTCATTCTCATTTACTTTAGATTAACTTCATAAAGTTTCGTTTTTTAATTCAGTAGATACTCGTTTTAATAATTCGGTAAATATTGGGTTATCACCTGCTAAAAAAAAAGCATAAATTTATCTTAATATTTTCCGACTTATTATCTGTAGCCCCGAAGAGATTTGCATCCTCTCAACATTGAATTTATGTATCTACCATCAATACCAGTTAAAGAAATTATGATAAATTAACATAAAAAACGTTTGCATAAAGCTCTTAGACAGAGTAACTAACCGGAATTTGAAACAATCTTGATGTTGCTGCTTTAGTAAAGAAAGCGAAGGGCTAAATAATTTTTAAATAATCTGTACTGAATTCTGCAACAAATCATCATTATTTTTCAGGAAAATGGCATTAAGTCATGTGCCATTATGATGGACGATGTATTAAAACCTGGAAATAGAGAGGGTAGCCAATATGACATCAAGTGAATCAAATTACAGCAACGCTTTTCAAGGGGATGGTATTCATCTAAGAATTTTTGAACCAAATTTTATAGTGTTATCCATACCGGAGAATTGTCCCAATTCTAGTACCTTTGTAGAAATTTGTGTTTATCTTATCAACAATACACCAAACCCCTTGCGCCTCAACTCAAACGAAACCTTAATTACTGAGCTTTTGACATCAGATGGTCAAGTACTGCAAGGGGAAGCGGCTCCAGATGAACTTACTTACAGAGTTCAAAGAAACGTGGGTTTTCAACAAAGTTTTCGATTTAGGCTGTCCCAATTTATATCAGGCTTAGTTCATTGGTTTTTCAGAATTCCAAAAAGAGAATTTTATCCTCGTTTGGTCGAATCGGGACGAGGCATACCTGTTACTTTAATTTTAAAGCTATTTTGGCAAAATAACTTGTTACGATTTCAAGTTAATAACAGCCCAAGCTATTCACCAATTATCTCTAGCCTTCTTGAGGAATCTTGGTCTTTTGAAGCTCTTCAACTGGGTACATATCAACTTCGGTTTGTATGGAATAGCGTTTCTAGCAATAATGAATCTGGCTCTGATATAGAAATAACAGAAGGAATAAGTTCAGGGCAATTGGCAACTCAATTCGTGAATCTTCGCCTTGTTGAACCTGTCGGAGATGACAACAGTACAGTAGAAGTCGATGGTATCCACTTTGAAACTTTAGTGCCAGAGCGGATGCTGAATCTTCCAGATAAAAAGCACCGGATCGAGATCCCTGTGCAGTTGGGTATCCGCATTACCAATAACACCTCCAACCCAGTTCGCTTCAACTTTTTTAATACTTTGATACCCCAGCTTATAGGAGTCGATGGTCAAGCACATTTACGGAGGTATTTTCGGCGTGGTACTAAAAGACCATTAGAATCTGATTTTCCACTAGTTATGCCAGGAGAAAATGTAACTTTCTTTCCATATACTTCATTGTCCTGGAAAAAGTGTGACCAGTTTACTCTTAACATTGCTTTTGGAGATGGGGGCTTTTGGAACTTTGAATATCTAAAAGCAGGTATTTATGGAATTCATTTCATGTACAAGAACAAAGATCCAGAGGTAGAAATATATGACCGAGAAAGTATGAATACGAACTTAATAGAAGATATTTGGATGGGTATAGTGTCTATGCCCAAAGTAGAGTTTTGCTTAGGTAAGTTTTGAAATGAAACAATATAAAGACTGCCATTTACAAAAATATTAATACTATTTCAGTAATTTAATACTTACAAAAGGTGCAACCATGTTATCACGCTTAAATCCTCTTCTTCTATTGACAACGACTCTGCTTGCCACGCTACAAAGTCAGTCAAGTTCTGCTGTCCAGATTAACAATCCATATGGAAGACCTATAATAAAGAGCTTTGAAGATCCAATAACACAAACAGCAGGCTTAGTACAATTACAAGCATGGCCATTTTATGATCCACGGTCTTTTTTAGACTTTGGGAAAGTTGTAGAGGTAAAGCCGGGAGGCACAGATAAATTAGTAAGCTTACTCAGGTCTGGATGGCGCGAGCCTGAGTGGGAATTTGTGCGATTAGGTGGTTTAGATGGTAGTTTTGACATTCAAGGATATAATCCCTGTACTCCTATTTTTTTGGATTTATGTGGTGGAAAAGTGGATAGAAGTGGAGGAGTTGGGGCTTATTTCAGGATTAATTACAAACCCGAGGGAGATGACCCTAGAGGAAATAGTGTCCACTGGATTCAAAGAGTTATAGATAATTATGATGGATTTGAAAGAGATGAAATAGATAAGCCTATTTGGCAGATAGAAAATCCTTACTATGATACAAATGGGGCTGCGAGACCAAACTATTTCCTAGATATTCCCTACAATTATCCTCCTCCTAATAGACGCACCTATTTCTATGCAGAAGTTTATTTAGTTGAGGAAATCAAAAATCCTGTAAATCAGCAAAAGACAGTTAACATTTATGACGGAGTGAGGTGGGGTTGGGAATACATACCAGCTAATACGTTTAAAAAGTATTCAGGTACCCTATTATCTGGTATTCAAAATGATAGATATACAATAGAAAACCTTCTTCCCGGTTCCAAGTTTTATGCTTATACAAATAATGATATACCTGGAAATCGCTGCAATCCAAACACGTACTTAAATACTTACGGTAACTATGACGATAACAGTAGTCCTGTAGGAAATGGCTTTGCTTCTGCACTAACAGGTACTGTGTCTAGTAATGGCACTATCAATCTGGATGTCAGTACTCCTGAAGGGGGTCGTCGTGGCGAAGATAGAGGCAACTATGAACTTAATGTCATGGTGTTTGGCGAGGAAAATTTTTCAGACGAACAATTTCAGCAATTTACTGCTGGAAGTAGTGGTGGCGGTGGATTTCAGCAATTTACTGCTGGAAGTACTGCTGGAAGTAGTGGTGGCGGTGGATTTGGTAACGAGTTGCGAGGTCGGACACAGGATGATCCTATCCTCTCCCATGCGACTGAGGGAAGCTGGCAAGTCTTCCGCAATGTTCCTGGTTGTCGCTGGTATGATCCCCACACTCCCTATGGTTTTGAATTCCAAGCACTAGATGACACACTGTTTACCGAAATTCTTGACTTCCCTGTTGGTGACGACGATAGATTTACTGTCTCAGTAGGAGACAGAATACTTGGTGAATTTGGTGCAGAAGACAGCATAGACTTCACATCATTATTTGGTTCTGGTATTTCCAACTTCAAAATCACTGGCATCGATTCTTTATTGGGTTCAACAGAAGAAACTGCTTTCCCCATTCAACTAGCATTTAATGATCGATACGGTAGTTTCAAAATGCGCCCATTTTCTCAAGAAAGTTCTCCTCAGTCTGTCCCCGAATCAACATCTGCATTGGGACTATTAGCACTTCTTTCGTGGGGAATAATAAAGGCGATAAAAATTCGCCTTGAAAAATAACCGTGAACCGTATCTACACCCTGCTATTTTCCCTCAGCATCATTCTCATCAACCCAATTGGTGCAATGCGTGGGGAAATCTGGACTCAACCAAAAGTATTTGCCATTAGCCTTATCTGCATACTTAACTTTTTAATGCTCTGGGAAGACAGGGAAAACCTAAAGCTGCCCCAAAGTTGGAAAATTAACAGGTTGCTGTGGGAAATATTTTTGGGAATTGGGTTGATTGCAACTCTCGCTAGTCCTTTCCCCTGGCGTTCCTTATTCGGTCAAGAACAGATGGGCGATGGCTTGCTGTACTGGGTACTAATCGCCATCTTCACCCTCAGCAATAACTTATTACTGAGACTGCACCCAGAACTAGCCCGTTCTCAACTGCAAGGTTTAGTGATTGGCGGAGTCATCCTTGCCATCAGCATATTTCCCCAGGTGATTAACTGGCGTATTGATTACACTATCACAAGCGGTCAACTGCTCCAGTCCAACATTCTGCGGAGTACCATTTTTCAAAATCAGCAACCGATTGGCTTGTATTCTCATCGCGGTCATGCGTCATTTGTACTAGCAGCAGTAGCAATTATGACACTTGTTGGTTGGCAATGGCAATGGATAAACACACGCCTTGCTGCAATCGCTGGTATCATAATTATCCCAGCTTTACTACTCACTCAAACCAGGGCGGGATTATTAGCCTTACTGGTAGCAACTCTCTACCTATTAGGACGCAAGCATTATAAGCTTTTATTCCCTGCAACACTGGTATGTCTGCTCATAATTGGCATTGCTACCAGCACTAGGCAGATCAATAATGCACCTTTGATCAGACAAATTACATCAGACCGAGTTTATCTGTGGGAAATGGCCAACCGTGGAATTAGTCAGCGTCCCTTACTCGGATGGGGAATGAATGGTTTCGGCGCAGTTTATCCATATATTCGCTACGGGGGAACAATAGCCAAAGTGATTCGTTTGGATGATTTTAGTTTCGACTACCAAGATAAAAAGGGGCAGATACAAACGGCACAACTACCCACAACCAAAGCGCATAATCTAATTTTAGATACAACTTTATCAGTAGGTTTACTGGGGATGGCATCCTACCTTACCCTGTTAGGATGGTGTCTGTGGCAGGTTATCAAATCACCTTACCGGGGAATTGAAGCAGTCTTCATTGCCTACTTCGCTTTTACCTTCACTTGGTTTGAGTGCGCCCAATTTACCCATCTAGCTTGGTGGTCGCTCAGTATATCTGGAATGTCCCGTGTCCCGAAAATCACACCTTA
>VFQR01001429.1_pt1 | contig 18370 bp, 13 predicted proteins | sample 3512321 | NCBI WGS metagenome assembly VFQR01 (sample SAMN10412374, study PRJNA504923) | tailings metagenome | isolation source: Relicate 3 Philex TSF1 revegetated site | place: Philippines: Tuba, Benguet | collected 2017-08-29
AACCGACACCGTGTCAACCCTCAGCCGAAGCCCGAATGTCGGGCATCAGCCGAAGGAACACAGCTGGTCGGAGCCCAGACAGGGAATCGAACCCTGGACCTTTTCATTACGAGTGAAATGCTCTGCCGACTGAGCTATCTGGGCGTGGCGCGCATGCTATCCGCCGCCGACGTCCACCGGCACCGTGATGGCCGGCTCGCCGCCGGGCCGGGCGACGCAGAGGAGGGCCTCGCCGACCTCCAGGCCGGTGGCCGCCCGCAGCGCCCGTGCATACGCCACGAGCTGCGCCCGGTAGCGCGCCGCCAGCACCTCGGGAGCCACGAGCGCGTGGTCCGTCTTGAAGTCGACCAGCACGAACCGGCCGTCCTCGATCCACACCGCGTCGATGATGCCGTACAGGCCCTCGTCGTCGACGAGGGCGCCGACGTACATCTCCCGGCGGACCGTCGCCACCCGAGCCGCCGCCGACATGCGCGCCAGCACCTCGCCCGCCAGCACCGAGTCGACCAACCCGGCGACGTAGGACGTGAGGTGGTGGGGCACGTCCTCGGCCGCGCACTGGGCGGCCACCAGCTGCTCGAGCCCGCGCCGGGGATCGTGGAGGTCGACCACCTGCAGCACGCCGTGCACCGCCCGGCCCACCCGGGTGCCGTACCGGCCGATCTGGTCGGGCAGCGCCAGGTGGGGCCGGGGCGGCTTGCTGTGGCGGCTCTCCACCGGTGGCGCGCCGGCCTCCGCCGCCCCCGTCCCGGCCTCGGGGACCTGCTCGCCCCCGTCCGAGGTGGGCGCGGCGGCGTCCGGTGCCGGCTCCGGCTCGGGCGCCGCGGGAGGCGGGTCGTCGACGCTGTGGCGGACCACGGTGGGCGACCAGCTGGAGCGGAACCGCCAGTGCGCCCCGCGTGCGGGCGCACGATCGTCGCGCTCGTCGAGCTCGACCACCCCCGGCCGGTCGACGCTGCGCACGGGCGGCAGCTCGAGCGGGCGGGCGTCGGGGACGTGGCGGCACAGCTCGCGCGCCGTGCTCGCGGCGCGGTGGTGGGCGCACACGACGAGGTGGTCGCGAGCCCGCGTGCACGCCACGTAGGCGAGCCGCGCGGCCTCCAGCTTGGCCACGGCGTCGTCGGCGGCGAAGCGGGCGATGGCGTCGCGGTGGGCGAAGCGCCCCATCTTCACGAGGGCCCGCACCCCGCCGGCACCGTCGGGCTCGAGCGCGGCGCGCACCAGCTCGCCGCCTCCGCCCTGGCGGCCGAGGCCGGCGACCACGACGATCGGGTACTCGAGGCCCTTCGCGGCGTGGATGGTGAGGATGTGCACGGCGTCCTCGTCGGTCTCGTCCGAGGTGACGTTGGTGCGGTCCTGCTCGTCGACGCGCAGGTCGACCCACGCCAGGTACTCGCCGAGCGAGCCGCCCGTCTGCTCGTACCACCAGCGCGCCTCGTCGAGCACCAGGCGCAGCCGGCGCCAGGTGGTGGTGGCCGCGCCGTCCACGACGGCCGCGGCCACCGACAGGGTCTCGTCGGCCACCCGGCGCAGCAGCTCCGGCACAGGGGTGTGGTGCCTCGCCCGGCTCCACCTGCCGAGGCGGCCCAGCGCGTCGAGGACGGCGGGATGGCCGTTGCGCTCGTGGGGGCCGTCGTCCCAGGGCAGCCACCAGCTGCCACCGGCGCGCCGGTGCTCGACGAGCTCCACGTCGCTGATCGCGAGCACCGACGTGCGCAGCGCGGTGACGACCTTCGCCGGTGATGCCGTGTCCTGCACGGCGCGCAGCACGCGCAGCAGGTCACGCACCTCGCGCGTGTCGTAGAGGAGCGCGCCGCCCTCCACGACGTAGGGGATGCCGGCCCGCCGGAGCGCCGGCTCGAGGTGCACGAGATCGCTGCGCTGCCTGACGAGCACGGCGATGTCCCCGGCGGTGGCCGGCCGTTCCCCCTCGTCGCTGCGCACCCGCCACGACCCGCAGGCGTGCTGCACGGTGCGGGCGATGTCGCGCGCTTGGCGGCGGCTGACCTCCTCGGCGGACGCGTCGACCGGGCCGCCGATCACCGCGACCGTGGAGGGCGCGTCGGCCACGTGATGGTCGAGCGGCGCGAACGGCACCTGTCCGTCCGCCGCGCCGCCGGCGAACCAGGGCGCGAACACCTCGTTCACCCACCGGATGATCGCCGGCCGGGAACGGAAGTTGGTGCTGAGCTCGAGCGCGGTGATGCCGGGCGTGGCGCGGAGGTGCTCGAAGAGCGCCACGTCGGCGTCGCGGAACCCGTAGATCGACTGCTTCGCATCGCCCACGGCGAACAGCACCGGCCGGTGCGACGGCGCACCGTCCGGCCCGTCCCACGGATCGGTGAGGGCGCGCACGATGTCGTACTGCACCACGTCGGTGTCCTGGAACTCGTCGACGCAGAGGTGGTCGATCTCGCCGCGAACCCGGTGGCGCACGTCCGCTCGCTCGGCGAGCAGCCGGCGGGTGAGCACCAGGATGTCGTCGAAGGACAGCTGGCCGCGCCGGTACCTCGCCTCGGCTTCCCGCAGCACGATCGGCACCAGCACGTGCAGCAGGTGCCCGAGCGCGCACTCGTACACCGCCGCCTGCATCCCGGTGACGAGCGACTTCACCTCGGCCCTGCGCTCCTTCCACGCGCCGCCGCCGTTGGTGCGGAGGTCGACCAACGGCACCTGGGCCATCGCCGCGACCATGTCGGGCGCGGCCGTGACGGCATCGGCACCAGCGCAGATCCGGGCCAGGAGGTCGGGGAGCTTCGAGTCGGCCGGGGCCTCCGCGGCGATCGAGCGCAAGCGTGCGGCGATCTCCCTGCACGCGTCGTGCCAGGGCGCCGGCACGTCGAACGCCGCTGCGGCGAAGCGGTCCCACTGCTGGTCGACGAGCGCGACGAGCGCATGCAGCGTCTCGAGCGAATAGGTGGCCACGAACAGGTCGACGGCCTGGCGCAGCGCCGGATCGTCCAGCGCCGCCACCTCGTCGAAGAACTGGTCGCGGATCCGCCCGATCCGCTCCGCGGCGTCGGCACCCTGGAGCAGCTCGTCCTGGGTGGTGAACACCGGCGGGAGGCCCGCCTCGAGCGGGTGGCGGCGGAGGATGCCGAGGCAGAACGAGTGGATGGTGCCGACGCGCAGGTGCTCGACGTGGTGGACGAGGTGCTCGGGCAGCCGGGTGCGCAGCTTGTGCACGAGGTCGCGGGCGGCGCGATCGGTGAAGGTGATGGCCACCACCCGCTCCGGCGCGGCACCGGGCCGGTCGAGCGCGGTGGCCAGCCGGCGGATGAGCGTCTCGGTCTTGCCGGCGCCGGCGCCGGCAGCGACGACGACGGGCTCGTCGACGCAGGTGGCCGCGTGATCGCGCGCGGCCTGGTCGACGAGCAGCGGCGCGGCCTCGAAGTGCAGGGCCAGCTGCTCGGTCACGACAGCACCCGCTGCTCGGGGCCGCCGGGTCGGTCGCCGCCGACGTCGTCGTCCGCGTCGGCCAGCTCGCCGGCCCACTCGATGCGCCGCTGGTTGAGCTCGCTGGCCCCGAGGCGGTCGGGTGTGCAGACGTCGCAGCCGAACGCGCCCACCGGACCCGGCTCGAAGCGGCCAGCGGCGATGCCGGCGGCGATCTCGCCGAGGCGGGCCTGCAACGCGGCGCCCACCTCGTCGTCGAGCTCGAGGACCACGTCCTCCTGCGTGCTGGCGTGGCCGGTGAACCGGTACGCCGAGCGGGTGACGCGCTCGCCGAGGAACTGCTCGGCCGCCCAACCGTAGAACGCCAGCTGGAGCTTGTCGCCGCTCGCGCCGAACGGCTCGAGGGGGCCGATCGAGGCGAACGGGTGGCGCTTGCCGCTCTTCACGTCCATCACCCGCAGCGAGCCGTCGGGCAGGCGGTCGAGCCGGTCGATCGAGCCCGTGAAGTGCACCTCGTGGCCGCTGGGCGCGCGCCACACGACGGCGGGCCGGGCGCCGCCGAAGCGCCGACCGAAGGAGAGCTCCGGCTCGAGCGGTGTGCACGGGTCGGCCCGCTCCGCCTCGATGCCGCGTCGGAGCGCGGCGAGCATCTGCGTCCTGCGCGCCCGCCACATCTCGGCGTGGCCGAGACGGTGCTCGCGCAGCCACGGCGCGGCGACCTCGTCGAGGAGCTGCGCGGCCAGGGCGCACATGGCCTCCACGTCGTCGTCGGTGGCGATCCACGGCCCGTCGGCGTGCGGGTGCTCCCCGATCCACCGCCGCACCAGCTCCTCGACCACGAGGTGGACGAGCGTGCCCTTGCGCCGCGGCTCGACGTCGGCCAGCCGCTCGGGGTCGACGTCGTCGACGGGGGCGTCGAGCACGCGGGTGACGAAGTAGCGCAGCCCGCACCCCACCCACTCCTCGAAGGAGGTGATGCCCACCTCGCGGGGCAGCCCTTCGGCGTCGAGGCGGGCGAAGGGCACGAGGTCGCCGAGCGGGCCCACCTGGCCGTCGTGGTCGCCCGGTGCGTCCTGCAGCCGTGCGGTGACCGCACGCTGGCGGCGGCCGAGCACCTGGTTGCCGCGCTGCCGGTCGCGCACGAGCCACTCCGCCTCGGTGAGCCACGGGGCGTGGGGGTCGTGCAGTCGCGCCGCGTGCGACGCCAGGTGGTGGTGCTCCGCCCCCGCGGGGAGGAGCGGCGACGGGTACAGCTCGCCGCCGGCGCGGACGTCCCAGCGGGCGAAGGTGACCGTGACCGAGGCGCCGGCACCGTCGAGCGCGGCGTCGAACCCGCGCCGGTCGCGCAGGGGCCGGTTGGACGGCCCGGTGAGCACGCCGAGCGGTTCCGGCCCGTGCTCCGCGGTGAGGACGAGGTCGTCGGGCGGCCGGCCGGGCAGGAGGTGCTCGTTGGCGCCGACGACGAAGACGTGGTCGGCGACCATGCCCGCGCCGCCGACGACCTGGTCGACGAGGACGCCGGCGCCCTTGCTCTCCGAGGTGGCCACGTCGGCGTCGAGGCCCGCCTCGACCACGTCGCGCAGCGTGCGCAGCGAGAACGGCAGTCCCAGCCCGTCGATCTCGCCGAGCTCGGTGAGCAGCGACTCGACCTGCTCGGCCGCCTCCCGCTGCCACGGCGCGTAGGCGGCCCACCGGCTGCGCCGGGTCTCGACGGTGCCGCACTGCGCGGCGAACCACCGCGACAGGGCCTGCGCCGCGTCGGACCACGTGGACGAGGCGCGGAGTGCGTCGCGTCGGCCGCGCTGGCGCTGCACGAAGTCGCGCAGGCCGGCGTGGTCGCGCGCGTGGCGGTCGTCCTCGGCGAGCTCCAGCGCGGCGAAGGCCGGCCAGTCGCGCTCGTCGACGACGCCGTACCTGGCTGCCACCCGCGCCCAGGCGTCGGCGCGGCCGGTGCCGCGACCGAAGGGGGCCAGGCGGGCGAGCTCGACGAGGGTGGTGCGGCGGAGCCCGTCGACCGCGAGCGCGAGGAGGAGGCGGAGCACCTGCCCGGCCGTGGAGCCGCCGAGGCGTGGTGTCACCTCACCACGGGCGGCCACGCCGGCGGCGGCGAGCGCATGGCCGATCGCGGCGCGGTGGGGGCCCTGCGCCGGGTAGAGCACGGCGATGCGGTCGGCGACCACGCCGGCATCGAGGAGGGCGAGCACCTGGCGGACGACCTCGCGGACCTCCTCGTCGTGGTCGGGGCACGACAGCACCCGCGCCGGCACGGGCCCCGGCTCGTGCAGCGCGTGGGCGGCCTCCACCGGCACGGTGCCGCCGAGGATGCGCGCCACGTGGGCGGCGACCGCCACCTCCGCGTGTCGGGCGCTGGCGGCGACGACGATCGTGCGCGGCGCGCGGCGGGCCAGCGCGGCGAGGAACGCCACGTGCGCCGGTGGGAACTGCTGGGTGACGACGACCACCAGCGGTGTGGCGCCCGGGTCGGTCGTGGGGCCGGAGCGAGGTGCGGTGGCCCTGGGCGTGGCGGTGAGGGCGGTGGTCGCCGTGGTGAGGACGAGCGCGTCGTCGGCGGCGCCGCTGGCGAGCAGCCGGGTGCGCACGGCGGCGACCACCCGGCACAGCGCCTCGGCGCTCTCGCGGCCACCGGCCAGCGAGGCCAGCGCGGCATCGGGGTGGGGGAGGGTGAACACACCGCCGAGGGCGCGGACCGCCCGCACGACGGCGTCGTGGGTGGCGGGGTGGGCGGCGCACGAACGGAAGGCGGGCGGGCAGGTGGCCGGGTCGCCGAGGACGTGCTGGACCGCGGCGAGCACGGCCACGGGTGGGGCCGACCGCGTGTGGGCCAGCTCCGGCGCCGCCAGCGCTCTCGCGAGGCGCAGGGTGCCCCCGATGTCGAGCCCACAGGCCCCGCCGGCGAGCGGCAGCGAGCGCCGCAGGGCGTCGACGGTGGCACCGTCGGCGGCGACCACGCGGACCGGCTGCAGCGGATCGGCGCCCTGCAGCTCGCGTGCGGCGGCGGCGACGGCGCGCACGAGCGCCCACCCCGGGCGCACCCAGCGCAGCTCGGCCGCTGCGCCGGCCTCCGCCGCCGGGCGGTCCGCCGTGCCGGTCACGGCTCGTCGCGGCCGACGTAGTAGCGGCGGTGCCAGATGCCCGACGGGTCCTCGCCGGCGACGGGCATCCGCCACGTGACCACGCGCGTGGTGGGCGCGTCGAGCGCCACCGCGCACAGCGCCCGCGGCTGGTCGGCGGTGCCGTCGACGTAGGCGTCGGCCCAGTCCTCGCGCGTGTAGCGCTTGGCGATGCGGCGGTAGAGCGGGCGCCACGCCTCGTCCTCGCCGGGCGGGTGGCGCACCTCGACCACGCCCTGGAGCACGACCTTGCGGTACGGGGCCGCCTCCTCGTCGATGCAGACGGACACCCGCGGGTCGCGCAGCAGGTTCTGCCAGATCACCGCCGGGCGACGGGGCGTGAAGCAGACGGCGCCGTCGTCGACGACGAACCAGAGCGGGAGCACGCGGGGCATGCCGTCGGCATCGGTGGTGCCGATCCGGGCGAGATGTCCGGGCTCGGCGAGGAAGGCGTCGACCTCGTGCGGGCTGAGGGTGGGCACGGGAGCGAACCTACCGCGGGGGTGCGACGCGCCTCGTCGGGCCTCCCGTGCCGTCCCTCGGGCTCACACCGCCGGCAGCTCGAGCAGCAGGGCCTGGAGGAGGAGCGCCTCGTTGGGGTTGCGCTCGAGCGCCTCGAGGGCCTGGTGGATCCTGCCCACCGCCCGCACCGCACCGTCGGTGCGCACCGTCGTGCCGTCGGCGAGGGCATCCCGATAGGTCCCTGCCATGGCCGCCAGCCCGCTGCGCAGCTCGTCGGTGCGGTACCGGCGGACCTCGCGCTTGTGGCGGTCCTCGAGCTCCTTGCGCCCGCTGCCGCGCTCGCCGGCCGCGGCGACCCGGGCCTCCAGCTCGGCGAGCTCCGTCTCGTGGAGCGGCGCGAGGAACGCCGCCGCTTCGTCGGCCATGCGCACCACCTCGTCGGCGAGGGCGGCGACCGTGGCCCCGGTGCCGTCGAGGCGGCGGGGCACCGAGGCGAACGCCCGGCGGCGGGCGGTGAGGCCGCTGTCGCCGACGAGCACGCGCGCCCGCTCCAGGTTGCCCGCGGCCGCCGCCGCCGCCTCCTCCGCCAGCGCCGGCTCGTGGCCCTCGGCCACCAGCTGCGCGGCGATCCGCTCGGTGGGCACCGGCCCGAAGTCGATGCGCACGCACCGCGAGGCGATCGTCACCAGCTCGGTCGGCACGTGGTCGGCCAGGACCACGAACATCGTCGCGGGTGGCGGCTCCTCGATCGTCTTGAGCAGCTTGCCGGCGGCCACGTCGAGCAGGAGGTGGGCCTCGTCGATGACGAGCACGGTGCGCCGGGCCTCCACCGGCGCGAGCGCGGCCAGCCGGACGACGTCGTCCACCTGGCCGACGCTGAGCGACGCGCCCACCCGGCGCACCTCGCGCACGTCCGGGTGCTGCCCGGCGAGCGCGAGGCGGGCGTCGCGGTGCGCCGGGTCGTCGTCGCCGGCCAGCACGTGGGCGGCGAAGGCCCTGGCCGCGGCGTCCTTGGTGGAGCCCGGCGGGCCGACGAAGAGGTAGGCGTGGACGGGATCGGCGGCACTGCGCCGGAGGCGGGCGACGGCGCGATCCTGTCCGACGACGCCGCTCCAGACGCTGGCCGGGGCGCCGGCCATCACAGCCCGAGCCGGTCGCGCACCGCGGCGCGGACCAGGGAGGCGACGTGGTCGGTGGAGCCGGCACCGTCGACCACGCACCAGAGGTCCGGCTCCTCCGCGGCCAGGTGGCGGAACCCGCTGCGGACGCGCTCGTGGAACTCGTCGCCGGCGCGCTCGAAGCGGTCGAGCTCGCGGCCGTGCATGCGGGCGTGGAGGACCTCGGGTGCCAGGTCGAGCAGGACCACGAGCTCCGGCCAGCAGCCGTCGACGGCCCACTCGTTGATCGAGCGGACCTCGTCCACGGCGAGCATCCGCCCGAACCCCTGGTAGGCGAGGGAGGAGTAGACGCTGCGGTCGCTCACGACGTGGCGCCCTGCGATGAGCGCCGGGCGGACCACCTCGGCCACGTGCTGCGCCCGGTCGGCGGCCACGAGCAGCGCTTCCGCCCGCGCGGTGAGGTCCACGACGGTGGTGTCGTGGAGGATCTCGCGGACCCGGACGCCGATGGCCGTGCCGCCCGTCTCGCGGGTGAGCACGGCCTGGAGCTCCGCTGCGAGGAGTGCCGCCTGGGTGCTCTTCCCGCAGCCCTCGGCACCCTCCAGGGCGATGTAGCGACCAGGGCGCATCGGGGGCGCACGCTACCGGCCGTCACTCGTGGGAGAGCGATCTTACGATACGAGATACCCCTCCCGCTCTCTGGTACGGTCGTCCGCCGTGTGGATCGCCGTCACGCTCGCCGCCGCGTGCTTCCAGACGGCGCGCACGGCGGCGCAGCAGCGGCTGCGCGCGCTGCTCTCCGTGGGTGGCGCCGGCTTCGTCCGCTACCTGTACGGGGCGCCGCTCGCCCTCGCGGCCGTGGGGGTGCTCGCCCTGGCCGCGGGCGGCCTGCCGGTGCCCGACCCGTCGTTCTGGCCGCTCGTGGCCGGTGCAGGCACCGCCCAGGTGCTCGGCACGGTGTGGATGATCCGCGCCTTCGACGCGCGCGACTTCGCGATCGGCACCGTCTACACGAAGACCGAAGTGGTCCAGGTGGCCGTCTTCAGCACGGTGGTGCTCGGCGAGCCGCTCGGCCTCCTCGGCTGGCTGGCCGCCCTGTGCTGCTTCGCCGGCGTGGTCGTGCTGGCCGCCGGGCGCACCGGGGCGCGGGCGCTGGTGCGCTCCGGCGTCGACCGTGCCGTGCGTTTCGGCCTGGCGGCGGGGGCCGCGTTCGCGCTGGCCTCCGTGGGCATCCGCGCCGCCACCCAGGCGGTGGACGACCCGGCGAGCAGCTCGGCGCTCACGCGGGCGCTCGTCACGCTGGCGGTGATGAACACGATGCAGACCGCCATCCAGGGCTCGCACCTGCTGTGGCGCGAGCGCGACCAGCTCCGCCTCGCGGTGCGGCACTGGCGCTCGAGCGCCGTGGTGGGCGTGCTCAGCGTCTGCGGTTCCGGCTGCTGGGCGCTCGCCTTCGCGCTCCAGCACGCGGCCAAGGTGCGCACGCTCGGCCAGGTGGAGCTGCTGATCACCTTCGGCGCGGCGCGGTGGTACCTCGGCGAGCGCCACGGCCGGCGCGAGCTGGCGGCGGCGGCGCTCGTGCTCCTCGGCGTGGTGGGCGTGCTCGCGGCCGGTGCGTGAGTGGTGCGGCGGCTGTGGCACCCGCTGCGGTTTCGGGCCTCACCCGCGCGGGTAGCCGGGATCCGATGCCAGGAGCTCCGTTGCGCGACGCTGGGCTCGTGAGCGGCACGTCCGACCCGCAGCCCGACGGGCACCACTTCGTCATCGCCGCCAACCGCCTCCCGGTGGAGCGCACCGCCGACGGTGGGTACCGCTCCAGCCCCGGCGGGCTCGTGCGGGCGCTGATCGGGCTGCTGCGCGAGCGCCAGGGCGTGTGGGTGGGCTGGAGCGGCACGCCCACCGCTGCCGACGCCGCGCCCGACGAGCACACCCGGCCGTTCACGATCGACGGCCTCGACCTCGTGCCGGTGCCGCTCGACCAGGACCAGCTCACGGGGTACTACGAGACCATCTCGAACGGCGCCCTCTGGCCGCTGTACCACGACGCCATCCGCCCCTCGCTGTACGACGACGAGGCCTGGGACGTCTACCGAGGCGTCAACCGTGCCTTCGCCGATCGCATCGCCGCGGCGGCGGCGCCCGGCGCCCTCGTGTGGGTGCACGACTACCACCTGCAGCTCGTGCCGGCGATGCTGCGGGCGATGCGGCCCGACGTGCGCATCGGGTTCTTCCTGCACATCCCGTTCCCGCCCCAGGAGCTGTTCATGCGGTTGCCCTGGCGCGACGAGATCATCGAGGGCCTCCTCGGTGCCGACCTGATCGGGTTCCAGCGCAGCGTCGCCGCCGAGAACTTCTGCATCCTGTCGAGCCGGCTGCTCGGCGCCGAGGCCGAGGACCACACGGTGCAGGCCGCGGACGGGCGCCGCGTGCACGTGGGGCCGTTCCCCATCTCCATCGACGTGGCCGAGATCGACGAGCTCGCCCGCCGGGCCGAGACCGACGCGGCGGCCGAGGACATCCGCAACCGCCTCGGCCGGCCCGAGGTGGTGCTCCTCGGCGTCGACCGGCTCGACTACACCAAGGGCATCGAGGAGCGCCTGCTCGCGTTCCAATCGCTCCTGCGCGCCGACGGCCCGCTCGACGGGGTGCGCCGGCCGTCGCGGGTGCTGATCCAGGTGGCCGTGCCCAGCCGGGAGACCGTGGGCGACTACATGACGCAGCGCGAGCGGGTGGAGCAGCTCGTCGGGGCCATCAACGGGGAGTTCGCCACCCTCGGGCACCCGGCGGTCCACTACCTCCACCAGAGCCTGCCGCTGCACGAGCTGGTGGCGCTGTACCGGGCGGCCGACGTGATGCTCGTGACACCGCTGCGCGACGGCATGAACCTGGTGGCGAAAGAGTTCGTGGCGTCTCGCTGCGACGAGCGCGGCGTGCTCGTGCTGAGCTAGTTCGCCGGCGCCGTGGACGAGCTGGGTGAGGCCGTGGTGGTGAACCCCCACCACCCCGACGCGCTGGTGGCGGCGCTGCAGACCGCGCTCGAGATGCCCCAGGAGGAGATCGGGGCCCGGATGCGGAGCCTGCGGGCCGCCGTGGCCGCGAACGACGTCCACGGCTGGGCGACCGACTTCCTCGAGCAGCTCACCGGCGCGGGCGCGCCGTGAGCGTGGCGACGGCCGGGCCGACGAGCCGCGACCCGATCGAGCTGGCCGCGCTCCTCGCGGAGCTGCCGCGGCCGGTCCTCGTGGCCACCGACGTGGACGGGACGCTCGCCGACATCGCGCCCACGCCGGAGTCGGCGCGTCTGCGCGACGGTGCGCTCGACGCGCTGCTCGCCATCCGCCGCGCCGGCCAGCCGGTGGCCGTGCTCTCCGGGCGGCCGATCCGGGAGCTGCGCGAGCAGTTCGCCCTGCCGGACGACCTGCTCCTCGTGGGCTCGCACGGGGCCGAGCCGGGTCGCGAGCCCGACCGCACGCCCGCCGAGGATCAGCGGCTGGCCGAGGTGACGGCCGTGATCGAGGCCGCGGCGGCCACGCTCCCGGGGGCGCGGGTGGAGCGCAAGCCCTTCGCCGCCGCCCTGCACGTGCGCCGCGCCGACGAGGTGGCGGGCGCCGAGGCCCTCGTGGCGCTGCGCCGCCGCCTGGAGGAGATGCCGGGGCTGACGTTCCTGGCCGGCCACAAGGTGCTGGAGGTGTCCGTGCGGGCCACCAGCAAGGCCACGGCGATGGCCGACCTGCGTCGGTTGCTCAGCCCCGCCGCGGTGGTGTTCGCCGGCGACGACCGCTCCGACGAGGGCGTGTTCGCGCAGCTCGGGGCCGGCGACGTGAGCGTGAAGGTGGGCGCCGACGAGACCGTCGCCGCGCACCGGCTCGCCTCACCGGCCGACGTGGTGACGATGTTCGCCCGCTTCGCGGAGCTGCTGCGCGGCTGACGGCCGGCCCCGCCGTCAGCCGGAGCGCTTCGGTGCCTTCTTCGCCGCCTTCTTCGCGGCTGCCTTGCGCGCCGGTGCCTTGGCAGCGGCCTTCTTCGCCGCCGGCGCCCGCTTCGCGCCGCGACGGCCGGCCGGCGCACCGCCCTTGTCGGCCAGCGCCTCCCGGCGGATCGCCAGCAGCTCGAAGGCCCGCTCCGGCAGCATCGCCTCCAGACGGTCGCCCTTGCTCAGCGACGCGTTGGTCTCGCCGTCGGTGACGTACACGCCGAAGCGACCGTCCTTCGCCACCACCGGCCGCTGGCTCACCGGATCGACACCGAACTCGCGCAGCGGGCCAGCCGGCGCGGCGGCCCGGCCCCGCCGGTACACCTTCGGCTGGCGGAAGATGCGCACGGCCTCGTCGAGGGTGATGGTCAGCAGCTGCTCCTCGCTGTCGATCGTGCGGTAGTCCTTGTCCTTCTGGACGTACGGCCCGTACCTGCCGTTGTTGGCCAGGATCTCCACGCCGTCGTCGGGATCGTGCCCGAGCGAGCGGGGCAGCTGGAGCAGCTGCGCGGCGTCGTCGAGGGTGATCCGCTCCAGCGACATCGTCGTGAACAGGCTGGACATCTTCGGCTTGTCGAGCCCCGGCGGCAGCTGGTCGGGCGTGCCCCACTGCACGTACGGCCCGTACCTGCCGCTCTTCGCGAACACGGGCAGGCCCTCGAGCTCGCCGATCGGCTCGTCGCTCTTCGGCTGCGCCAGCAGCTCCAGCGCCTTGGCCACCGTCAGCTCGTCGGGCGGGAGGTCGTCGGGCACGCTCGCCGTGTCGTCCCCGCGCTTCACGTAGGGCCCGTACTTGCCGGGCTTCACCACCACCACGTTGCCGTCGGGGTCGGTGCCGATCGGGAACGTGTTGATCTCGGCCGCGTCGATCTCGTCGAGGTTCTCCGCGACCAGCTGCTTCAGGCCGCGCAGCTGCTCGTCCTCGTCGCCGAAGTAGAAGTCCGCCAGCCAGTCCTGCTTCTGGCGCTCGTTGCGGGCGATCGAGTCGAGGTCCTCCTCGATGCGCGCCGTGAACGCGTAGTCGACGAGCTCGTCGAAGTGCTTCTCCATCAACCCGACGACGGCGAACGCCGTCCAGGTGGGCACGAGCGCCTGACCCTTCTTCCACACGTAGCCGCGGTCCTGGACGGTCTGGATGATCGAGGCCCAGGTGGACGGCCGGCCGATCCCGAGCTCCTCCAACCTCTTCACGAGGGAGGCCTCGGTGAAGCGGGCCGGTGGGGAGGTGGCGTGGCCCTGCGGCGTCAGCGAGTCGACGGCCACCACGTCGCCCACGGCGAGCGGCGGCAGCAGGGCCTCGCGCTCGGTGTCGGCGTCGTCGTCCACCGACTCCACGTACACCTGCCGGTACCCGGGGAAGGTGATCGTCGTGCCGCTGGCCGCGAACTCCGCGTCGGCGCTGCGGCCCGCCATGGCGGCGGTGGCGCCCACCCGCACGGTCACGGTGGTGCCGGTGGCGTCGGCCATCTGCGACGCGAGGGTGCGCTGCCAGATCATCCGGTAGAGGAGCAGCTCCTGGCCGTTGAGCTCGTTGGCCACCGCGTCGGGGGCGCGCAGGGGCGTGGTGGGGCGGATCGCCTCGTGAGCCTCCTGCGCGTTCTTCACCTTGCCGGAGTACTGGCGTGGCGACGACGACAGGAAGGCGGCCCCGTAGCTGCGGCCCACCTCGGCACGCACGGCCGCGAGCGCCTCGGCGCTCAGCACCACGTTGTCGGTGCGCATGTAGGTGATGTAGCCCCGCTCGTAGAGGCCCTGCGCGACCCGCATCACCTGTGCCGCGCTGAGGCGCAGCTTGCGGCCGCCCTCCTGCTGCAGGGTCGAGGTCATGAACGGTGCCCGCGGCGAGCTGCGGTACGGCTTCTCCTCCACGGAGCGCACCGTCACGTCGTGCCCGGTGAGCGCGTCGGCGAGGGCTCGCGCCGTCGCCTCGTCCACCACGGTCACGTCCTGGCGCGGCCGGCCCGACGCGTCGAAGTCCCTCCCGGTGGCCACACGGGTGCCGTCGAGGCCGACGAGCGTGGCGGTGAAGGCCGGGCGGGTGGCGGTGAGCAGCTCGACGTCCCAGTAGCCGGCGCTGACGAACGCCATCCGCTCCCGCTCGCGCTCCACCACGAGGCGCACCGCTGGGCTCTGCACGCGACCCGCCGACAGGCCGCGGTTCACCCGTCGCCACAGCACCGGCGACACCTCGTAGCCGTAGAGGCGGTCGAGGAGCCGCCGCGTCTCGGCGGCGTCGACCAGGCCGTAGTCGATGCCGCGGGGATTGTTCACGGCGTGGTCGATGGCGGCCTTCGTGATCTCGTGGAACACCATCCGCTTCACCGGCACCTTCGGCTTCAGGTGCTCGAGGAGGTGCCAGCTGATCGCCTCGCCCTCGCGGTCCTCGTCCGTGGCGAGGTACAGCTCGGTGGCGTCCTTCAGTGCCGCACGCAGGTCCTTCACCACCTGCTTGCCGCGGTCGGTCAGCTCGTAGGTGGGCTTGAAGCCGTTGTCGACGTCGATCGACAGGCCCTTGCTCGGCAGGTCGGCGACGTGGCCCACGGAGGCGCGCACGTCGAAGTCCGAGCCCAGGAACTTGGAGATGGTCTTGGCCTTCGCTGGCGACTCGACGATGACGAGGGGCCTGGGCATCTGCGTCTCACTACGGCACGCGCAGGAGGGTTGTCAAGCCACCCCCGCCGCGGAGCCGGCGGTCGCGGCGTCCTCCGCCCCGGCCGGCTGCGTCGTCGCCCCGGCCGGCTCGCACAGCGCGCGGCGGGGGTCGATCGCCACCCGGACCCGGTCGCCCGGGGTGAGGTGGGCGGCGAACGAGCCCGCCGTGTGCACCGTGACGAGGCTGTCGAGCGTGTCGAGGCGCACGGCGACGGCGGTGCTGGCCCCGTGGAACGTGGTGGCGGTGACCGACCCGGGCAGACCCCCCTCGTCGACGAGTTGGAGGTCCTCGGGCCGCACCAGCACGCGCACCTCGGCGCCGGTCTGGTGGACCCTGGCCGCGTCCGTGGTGAGGGCCATGCCCGCCACCGACACCGCGTCGGCACCCACCACGGTGCCGGCCAGCTCGTTCATCGAGCCGACGAAGCGGGCCACGAAGGTGCTGGTGGGGTGGCGGTAGACGTCGGTCGGGCTGCCCAGCTGCTCGAGGCGGCCGTGGGACATGACGGCCACGCGGTCGGAGATCCCGAGCGCTTCCTCCTGGTCGTGGGTGACGAACAAGGTGGTGATGCCGAGCTCGGTCTGGATGCGGCGGATCTCGTCGCGCAGCGTGAGGCGCACCTTCGCGTCCAGCGCGCTGAGGGGCTCGTCGAGCAGGAGCACCTCCGGCTGCACGGCGAGCGCCCTGGCGAGGGCGACGCGCTGCTGCTGGCCGCCCGACAGCTGGTGCGGGTAGCGGTCCGCGGTGTGCGTCAGCTGTACGAGCTCGAGCATGTCGCTGACCCGCTGGTGCCGCTCCGCGCGCTCGAGGCGGCGGGTGCGCAGCCCGAACTCCACGTTCCCGGCCACGGTGAGGTTGGGGAACAGGCTGTAGCTCTGGAACACCATCCCCATGTTCCTCCGGTGCGCCGGACGCCGGGTGATGTCGGTGCCGGCCACGCGCACCACGCCGGTGTCGGCGAACTCGAAGCCGGCGGCGATGCGCAGGGCGGTGGTCTTGCCGCAGCCGGACGGGCCGAGCAGGGAGATCAGCTCGCCGTCGTGGACGTCGAGGTGGAACGACTCGAGCGCGACCGTGGGACCGAAGGTCTTGCGCACGCCGACGAACTCGAGCGCGCTCATGGCTTCGTCGCCGGGGCGAACGGCCGGCGCGGCGAGGTGCGCGGCCGGGTGAGCAGGCCGAGGGCGACGAACAGCATCACCGTGGCGAGCAGCGCGAGGAGGTTGAGGCCGTAGCCGGCCTGCGGCTCGCGGCCCACGTAGATGCGCTGGAAGATCGGGAGCGTGTTCTTGAGGAGCACGTTGGCGATGGTGTACTCGCCGATCACCACCGCAGCCGTGAGGAACGAGGCGGAGATGATGGAGGTGCGCAGGTTGGGCACGAGGACCCGTCGCACGGTGGTGAGCCAGCCGGCGCCGAGGCTGCGCGAGGCGTCGACCAGCGTGCGCAGGTCGATGGCCCGCAGGCCGGCGTCGAAGGCCCGGTACGTGAAGGGCAGCGCGAGGACCATGTAGAACGGCACGAGGGAGTAGTCGGAGTCGAGGAACCACCTGGCCCGCGGCTTCACCACCTGGATGCCGGCGACGAGGGCGATGGCCGGGATCATGTAGGGAAGCACCGTCAGGAACTCGATCACCGGCCGGGCCCGGGGGAGGCGCAGGTGCACCCAGATCGAGGTGGGCAGGAGCAGGAGCAGGGTGAGTGCCACGGTGCCGGCGGCGAGCTGCAGGCTGAGGCGCAGTGCCGGCCAGAAGCGCGGGTCGGAGAACGCCTTCGTCAGGCCGCGCAGCGACCAGTTGTCGAACAGCGTGGACCAGCCGAGGCGGACCGTGGGCACGTTCTGCAGGGAGTAGCGGGCGAGGGTGAGCAGGGGCGCGAGGAAGAACACGGCGCTGACGACGAGGACGAAGGTGGGGACGATCCGCCCGACCCACCGCCGCTGGCGCCCGACGGGGCGGGGCGGGGTGGGCACCTCGGCGCCGCTGTGGGCCCCGGCCTCCACCACGCCGAGCCCGCCGAACGAGCCCGACATCGGCGCGCTCACGAGCGCCACCGTTCGGCTCGCTTGCGCAGGAACCAGTACATGGTCATGCACACCCCCATGATGATGATCATCCACGCCGCCAGGGAGTAGCCCACGGCGTCCTGGCCGACGCTGATGTCGCCGCCCAGGAAGAACCCGAGCCGGAGCGGCACGATCTTCGAGTTGTCGGTCAGCACGCTCGCCGTGGCGTAGGCGCTGAAGGAGTTGGCGAACAGCAGCAGGAACCCGCCGAGCAGCGACGGCGCCAGCACGGGCAGCCCCACCCGGCGCCAGTAGGTGAAGGTGGTCCCGCCGAGGTTGGCGCAGGCCTCGCGCCACGACTGCTTCAAGCCGTCGATCGCCGGCAGCGTGATCAGCACCATCAGCGGGATGTTGAAGTAGGAGTAGACGACGATCAGCCCGGCGGTGTTGCCGAGCGAGAAGCTGCCGCCGTACAGGTCCCAGCCGAAGTGGGCGAGGATCTTCGTGAGCACGCCCTGGCGGCCGAGCAGGCTGAGGAACGCGAACGCCAGCGGCAGGCCGCCCATGTTCGCGGCAACGCCGGAGAAGGCCGCGACGAGGCTGCGCAGCCAGCGCGGCCGCGTGGCCGTCGCCGCCGCGTAGGCCAGCAGGGTGCCGACCAGCACGCCCACCGCGGCGGCACCTGCGGAGAACTGCACGGAGAAGCGGAAGGCGGCGAAGTTCTGCCCACTGAAGCCCTCGCGCATCGCGTCGAGCGACCATCCCCCGTCGGCCGAGCGCAGCGCGTTGGCGAACACGCTGATCGCCGGGATGAACAGGAACAGCACCAGGAAGGCGAGGAACGGCACCAGCCCGAGCCATGCCCATCCGCGCCGGACCCGCCCCGCGGCCGCGGGGGCCGCGCTGATCGCGCGGCCCCCGTCGGTCACGAGGCTGTCGCCGGTGATGACGGTCACGGCCGTCCCCTGCGGTGCGCGAGCACCGCCAGGTCAGGCATCCGCGACCATCGGGCCCCAGTTCGCCGTCAGCGCTTCGCGTGCCGCAGCGATCTGGGCCGGGGTGAGGAACTCCACGTCGTCGAGCAGCTCCTCGGGCGGGAGGTTGACCTTCATGTCCTCGGTCACCAGGCCTCGCTCGGTGAGCGAGACGATGCGGGCCGGCACGGCGCCGCCCTCGAGGTAGCCGAGGGCACCCTCGTCGGAGAGGATGTGCTCGAGCCACAGCTTCGAGCACGCCTGGTGCGGCGAGTCCTTCACCACGCCCTGGGCGTAGAAGCCGCCGTAGATGCCGTCGCTCGGGAAGTTGACCTCCACGTCGAGCCCTGCGGCCTCCAGGTCCTCGCGCAGGCCGGGGATGTTGTAGCTCCAGTCGATCGCGATCGGCGTCTCGCCCGAGAGCACGGTCTCCTTGGTGACATCGGTGGCGCCGAGGTTCCCGGACTTCTTCAGCTCGGCGAAGAACTCGATGCCCGGCATGATGTCGTCGGGGCCGCCGCCGTTCGCGATGCTGGCCGCCATCACCGCGGCGAACGCCGCACCGGACTCGCGGGGGTCGCCGTTCAGGGCCACGAGGCCGCGGTACTCCGGCTTCTTCAGGTCGGCGAAGGTGGTCGGCGCGTTGTCCACGATCGTG
>VFQR01001430.1_pt1 | contig 18367 bp, 17 predicted proteins | sample 3512321 | NCBI WGS metagenome assembly VFQR01 (sample SAMN10412374, study PRJNA504923) | tailings metagenome | isolation source: Relicate 3 Philex TSF1 revegetated site | place: Philippines: Tuba, Benguet | collected 2017-08-29
GGTTGGTGAAGCCGTACTCCCGGATCGATCCCGCGATCAGCGCGACCTGCGCCTCCGAATGCGTCCGGGCATTCCGCGCGTAGGGGATCAGCTCGCCCACCGCTCGGTGTTCGATGTGGAGCTCCCGCCCCGATCTCCGATCGACCGCAACCGCCATTGCCTGCCTCGCCCGTGACCCCCGCCTTCGGAATTACGCGGGGGTGTCTTTGCCTTAGGCGGAGTATATCACGAGAGATAAGCCATTGTAATGATGACATTAATTGACACCTGCACGCAGAAGCCGCCATAGGGCGACACGCAGATCGGCGGGCCGAGGAGCTTCCTTCGGGTTGTTCACCGGCTGAGTTCATGTCAAAGAAACCTTGGGGACGCACTTCGACCGGGACTGCACCGCGAATTCGCCGGTGCTCAGCGAGGGTCAAAGATCTTGGACCAAGGCATCGACGAAGGGTCCAAAGCCACCATTCTGCTCGTCGAGGATGAGCCTCTCATCCGCGTCGATATAGCCGAGGGATTGCGCATCGCAGGGTTCGTCGTTCTGGAAGCCGCCTCAGCCGATGACGCGCTCGATTATCTGGCAATCGGCAAGCGGGTCGATATCGTGATGACTGACATCCAGATGCCTGGTGAACTCGACGGCCTGGATCTTGCCCGAATTGTACTTGATCAGTTCGAGGACATTCCGGTCGTGCTGACGTCGGCCTATCACCTGTCGGACACACTCGGCCTGCCGTTCATTCCGAAACCCTACGACGAGCGCGACGTTGTTGATGTGTTGCGAGCTGAAATAAACGGCAGGAACACGACCAATGACCAGCGAGGGCAGCGCAAACGTAGTGATGGTGGTTGACGACGAGGTTCTGGTGCGCAGCGAACTTGCCGCCTACCTGCGTGACTGCGGCTACAAGGTCGTAGAGGCGGCGAGTACCGATGAAGCGATGGTCATCGTCAGGGAAGAGGGTTTCCGCCTCGACTCGATCCTCTGCGATATCAACGTCGGCGGCAGCATGAATGGGTTCCAGTTCGCGAGGTGGGTTCGGGAACAACGTGGCCTCGACGTGCTGCTGGCAGGGGATCTCGACAAGGCGACGAGTGCAGCAGCGGAGCTTTGCGATGAGGGGCCACATCTGGGTCGGCCCTACGATCCCTCCACCGTCGCGGACAGGATCAGGCAGCAGTTGGCGGCACGCGACAGGAACAGGCTGGAGAACTGATGAACACCTACATCATATGACCGGTGGCGTGGGTGATCTGCGCGCTTCTCTGGCACATCCAACTTCCCAGCAAGAGCGGCGGCAGTGACAGAAAGTGACGGTTTTTCCATTATCCACCGTATAGGTGGACTCAGACCCCTACGCCCGATAGTCTATTTTCTGTCACTTTTTGTCACTGTCACCTCAAGCGAAGCCCTCGAAGACCGCGGCTGCCGTTGCTGGCTGCGTCCGTGAACCCCCGCATTTTCAGCTCCTTGACCAACGTGCGCTTGGACCACGCATCCAAGCCCTGGCGGTCGGACCATTGGACGAAGCGCTGCATGAGATCGTCTGTCGAAACGATCGCGTGCAGATCGGCGCGGGTCTCGTCCTGAAGGAACTGACGCAGCGTGTCTTCTTCGTCGAAGTAGGCTGCCGACGCAGCCGCAATGGCCGGCGGAACGTCGAGGCCGCGCCTCTGCCACTCTACCGCGCCATCGATGCACCACCTGAGGATCGCTGGCGCCTCCTGTCGAAGTTTCTCGCCGAGCGAGCCGTCGCGCTTCGCCTCAGGGATCGTCACGCGGAACGGCACGAGAACTACCCGGCTCCGGATCGCCTCATCGACGCCGCGGAACGAGGGCTGGGTGTTGCCGGCGATCATGAGCGTCAGCTGCGGCTCGAACTCGAAGAAGTCCTGACGCATGAACCGCGCCGTCATCCGGTCGCCTCCCGTGAGGTCCTTGATCGTGGCCTCGTCCCAGGTCTTGCCTCGGGGCAGTTCGGAGGCGATGGCCAGTCGCGCTCCCTGCAGGCTGGCAAGATCCGTCGGGTGCCGCTCGGTCTGCGAGTTCAGGAAGGTGGAAGCGGCCACGCGGCGCCCGTAGTCGCCCCAGATGTCGAGAAGGGTGTTCAGGAACACCGACTTCCCGTTGCGACCGGAGCCGTGCAGGAAGAGCAGCTTGTGCTCGGTCGTGGCGCCGGTAAGGGCATACCCGGCGGCGCGCTGCAGGAAGCCGATGGTCTCCTCGTCGCCGTCCATGATCTCCCGCAGAAACGATGTCCAGCGCGGCGCGCTGGCACCGACCTCGGCGGGCTCGCACGTCGTCTGACGGCTGATCATGTCCTCCCGCCGGGCAAGGCGCAGCACGCCGGTCCGCAGATCCACCGTTCCGCCGGGGGTCCCGAGAAGCAGCCGGTCCGCGTCGAACGCCTCGTGCGTGGCCGCCGACGCCGGGTTGGCGCGTGCGAGGTTCACCACCGCCATGACCGTCGTCTTGTTGCGGAGAGTCTTGCCCTGCTCCCGCGCCCAGTTGCGCGCACCCTGCGGATCGAGACCACCCGGTCCGGCCCCAGCCCCTGTCGCCTTCTTGTCCGCCCAGTCTTGCAACTCGACGGCGCGGGTCCTCAGGTAGGCCCGCGCACGGGAGACATGCTCGAGCGTCTCGTCCCGCTGCCAGCACGTTCCCGTCCAGAACAGCCACCGGTCCCAGATCGCTACGTAGCGGGCGTTCGCGTCCCAGCTGCGCTGTCCCAGATCGAGCGCGAGTTGATCATGCGAGAGGTCCGGCCGCTCTCGCTGCAGTTGGGGAGGGTTGCGGGCGCGGGGATCGACGGCAGAGTGGCGGCGGGCAATCGCCCCGAGGTCGGCGCCGTTGTCGCGCGCCCGGCTCGCGACAGTGCGCAGGGTAACGCCCCCTCCCAAGCGGAACCCTCGCCACTTCGCGGTGACCTCTCCCGGCCGGAAAAGTGCACCTCGCGCGGACCATGCCTCGGCGATGGCCAGTCCGTCGTCACCACCCCCGAAGTGATCATGCAGAGCCTGAAGCACCTCTAACCAGGCGTCGTAGCCCTCCGCATCCGGGTCCAGCCAGGACAGCAGTTCCTCCACCTCGGACGCAGAAGCGGTGTCTGCGGCATGATGTCGGACGCCTGCTTCACGGTCGCTTCGCATTGCATTAGCGCCGCCCTTCCGCGGTACCCAGTCCGGCACCGGCGCAGGATCGAGGTCCGTCTCGAAACGGTAGGTCCCGCCTTCGAAGGTCGAGGGTTCGAGCAGGATGTAGCCGCGGTGCTTGATCTCGACGCCGGCGCACAGGGAGCCGGCGTATTGGTCGTCGGCCTTCGCGCGGAAGATGTAGTGCCTGCCGCCCCTGGGGCTCGCCTGCACGAGCGTCCGCGGCAGCGCCTTGTCGGAGATGAACCTCTCCCACGCGCACTCCGGCTTGTAGAGGTCCGGATCGAGCGCGACGAGGCCCGAGGCAGAAAGGTTGAGGCCAATGTTGGCGTCGGGCCACTGTCGCCACCACGACCGAATGGTCTCGGTGTCGGCGGTCGCCCCGTTGTGCCCGTTCGGCAGCAGGTGCGTGGACCTACCTGTCGCATCCCGCCCCTTGGTGTTGCACTTCACCGGGAAGATGTGCCAGCCGCGGCTGGCGTAGGTCAGCGCGGCCTTGAGACGCTCGTTACTGTCGAAGGCGGGGATCATACGGACACCTCCGCGTCCGACGGTCCGCACCGGTGCCGCGCTTCGTAGGCGAGAATGTCCCTCACGGGGTAACGGACGCTGCCGCCGAGGACGATCCAAGGCGGGCCGTAAGCTTCGGTCCTCCAGCGCTCGAGCGTCCGCCCGCTCAGGCGCCAGCGGGCTGCAAGTTCCGCCTGCGTGAGGAACTCGAGCGGATGGCTTGAAGGGAGGTCAGGCGCCGACTGCGCCAGCCGCCTGGCACCACAATCAACTGAGGCGTTGCTGTCTGCGGCAATACCGGGCGGTCGGGCCCCGGAGCCAAACGGCGCACTCATGGCGCCACCTCAGGGACGCAGCTCACGCGACGTAGGACGGCGAACAGAGGCGTGCCGTCCTCGGTCGTTTCGGCGTAGCTCACTCGGCACTCATCGCCTTGCCGGATGACGAACTGCAGATCCCAGAGGCGGAACAGGCCCGGTATCCGGCGGTAGGTGTCCATGTCGAACATCTTCTTCTCTCGACTGTCAGCCGCCATCTGCGGCCCTTGGACGGGGAAAGCCGGTTCACAACGAGAACTGGGACAGCCGACCGTCATCTCTCGACGAGATCCTGGCGCAACCGCGCGAGGGCGCGGCAATAGCGCTTGCGCGCCGCCTCGTGCCCGATGCCGAAGCGCTCGGCCACCTCGCGTTGGCTCAGGCCCTCGACCGCGACCGCCAGCACCAGAGCAGCATCTTGTCCGCGAAGGGACGAGAGTGCCTGCGCGACATGGCGGGTCAGGAGCGGATCATGGATTGCGGCTTCTTCGGTCGTGAGGTCCTGATCGTCGTCAAAGACAACGGCGGAGGCCGTCATCACCAGTTCGCGGATCGCCCGACGCTTGAGGTCGCGCTCGAGGTTGCGCAGGAGCGTGGCGGCGATGGCGTTCACGCGGGCAAGGTTCAGCGTCGCGATCGCGCAGGCGATCCCGTGAACCAGTTCTGCATGGAGCACCGAGGGCTCGTGAAAACGACGGAGTCGGCCGCCCACCGCATCGATCCCCGGCCAGAGGGCGAGGATAATGAGCTCCTTGGCGACTACCGCTTCGCCATTCTCCTGCTGTGCCAAATGAACGAGCGCTCTCAGGGCTTTGTTCTTCTCGTCCGGGTCACCCCTGCTGTGGAACCAGTCGAGAAGCGCCGCGGGATCGTGGTGTCGCGCGAGACAGGGCGCAGCTCGCCGCAGGGCCAGGTATTGGTCGAGAAATGAGCGACGGAGGGTATGGTCGAGGAACTGCGCATGGAGCGCACGCCAGGAAGGGGACACGAGACGCCGGGGCTGCGGCCGGGCGTCTCGCGCCTCTCGTACGGGCCTTGGGTTCGGGCGTCGTGCGCCTCTGGAAAGGAAGTTCGGGAGAGGTCAGAACGAGGTGCTCGACCTCAGCTCATTCAGGGTCCCGCAGCGGCAGATGGCGGTCGCGGGCAGGTTCGCCACGTACTCGTGGCTGGTCGTGAACTTCAGGTGGACCCGGTCGCCGTTGCGACGGCCGAGCAGCTTGAAGCAGCACAAGCAGCGCCAGTCGCGCATCGGGTGAGCGATGCCGCGCTCGACGGCGCGGTGACGGTTGATGGCGGGTTGTGCGGGCATGTGAGTGCTCCTGACGGTTGAAGGAGCGCTCTCGTCGCAGAGGGAATCGGAGCTAGTCAGTCATGCCAACCGGAGCCGGATCGGAGCCGGTCGTCAGGTGGCGATCTCCCAAGGCCCTTTCGGGCCGAGACTCCTCAAGAAGTCAGCCTTTAGTTTGTCCCACAGAGGCTGCTTGAAGATGTTTGCCAGCGATTGGCCTTCGATACCCTTGAGCATGTCCGCCGTTTTCATTCGCGGCGACCCCGCGTTGTGATTGTCGACAAGCCGCTGGATCACGATGAGTCGGTTCGCCCCGATGATGTCGATGGAACCAGCGCCGGGCACGAAGAGCGTGCCAGCATGGTCTCCCGACCGCTCCAGCCGGACCGTCAGACCGCCCTGTGCCAGCGCGCGGTCACGACGAAAAATGGATCTCAGGCTCTCGACGTTGGCTACGAGAGATGTTGCCTCGCTCCCGATGTGATCATCCAGCGGCGTCAGGACGTTCGCCGCGAGGCAGGACCCGAACGAGCGACCGGATTGCAGCACGAGCCCAATGCCCAGATTACTCCGCGCTCGAAGATCGGTGTCGGTCACACTGCGGATCTGCTCGTCATCCAGACCACGGGCGAGCCACACGGGTACATCGCGATCATCAATCCTGAGCATGCCAAGGCCGAACAGGTGCGGGTTGATGCGCTGGACGGCAGGGAGATCGATAGTGTCGGCCAACTTCAGTTGGAGGTGCTGCTCGACCCACCCCTCCCGTACCCTGTAGCGGCGGTAGCGGTCCGAGGATGTGCCCGGGGCGGCTTGTCCCTCTGCAGCCGCCAGCGTGGCTTCGCTTTTCCCCACGACCACCTGAGCCACCATCGGACCGACGCTTTCCTCATCGTCGATCAGGTCGTCGCCCTCCCAGCCCGCCGGTACCAGAAATCCGACCTCTTGGAGCAGACCGACATCGACGTTGCGTGTCTGAAGCCAACTGCCGGTCACGGTCTCAGCGCGGCTGTCCCAAAGGGCAAGAAGTGCAGGCATGGCAGCAAGGCTTTCGGCAGCGCTCGGCTCGCGGCCGTCCCGCAGGATGCCCCAGTGTCGGAGCAGGCGATGCCCCAGAATCCGCTCGGTCGGATCGTCAAGGCTCATCAAGCTGCTCGTGTTCCTGTCCGAGAGCGTGAAGTCCAGCGTCAGCTCTTCTCTCCGCTCGGCACGCCGATAGCGGACCACGATCTCGATGAACCGCACTGCGAGAGCGGCGCTGATGATGCTTCCGAGGGCGATGTGCCTATCCAGCACCGGGCCGATTCCTGTCCTGATACCGCCGGACAGAGACAACCGAGTTGCGAGATCGATGATGCTAACGTCGGCCCGGATCACCTTCGCGTCGAGAATGATTGCGTCCGGGACATCGGGCAGGTCGAGATCGAACGACGCGAGGAAGCGCGAGATGTCGTAGGCTTGGAAGTCCACCGGCTGCCTTGACATTGGTTGTTCCAGCGCGGTCGTCACAAAAGTCTCCGCGATGATGTGGCGCAGCGCCCTTGTCCCGGCCCTCACATGCACACGTCCCGTCGACGGAACATACACGATCATTGCCTCGCCCGGTGGCCGGAAATAGAATCGCGAGCGTCTGCCTTCATCGTCGATCTCGCGCACGCTCGTCGGCGGATTGGGGTGGTAGAGCAAGTACATTTCGGCCGCGGGTTCCTCGTCTGCTGCCGGGATGTCGAATCGCTCGATCCCGTAGCCGTCGCCCCGATCAAGTTTGTCGCCAACTTCTTTGAGGAACGCTATAATTCCGCTGCTTTCAGCGCCCGGACCGCCCATCGTCGAGGGCTCGGCGGCGAAGGTTTGGTAGTGCCGGTCGTACCGCCGGTAGAGCCGAAGGTGCAACGTGTTCTCGGTCGCGTCGAACAGCGCCGGCAACCGGCAATAGGCCCAAAGGCTTCGTGCTAACTCGTCACGTTGGTCAAAGAGGTTTTTGTGGACAGCCGGATCGAGTGTGGTTTTTGAGAGGCCTTCCAGCGCGAACTGGCCGCGCGGTCCTGCCATAGTGACAATTCGCGCCGCCTCCGTCTCCAATGGAGCAAGCCTCTCCTTCTTCTCCTTGTCGAGCATCTGTCGCGCAGCCAAGAACCCCTCCGGATTGTCAGGTCCAAAGCAGTAGCGTGGGAGCCACTCGAGCCGACCGAATGCCTTGGAACTCAGAAACCCGGCGAGCAACTGTGGCTCAGCTTCGTCGAACAACCGGGAGAGATTTGGGCAGGTCCTGGTTGGCGCGCGCACCATGCAAGCCTCCGAAGGCGTAGAACGAGCAGATGATGTTCAAGCTGCATCCGTAATCGAATTCTTACAAGCACCTGTCCCATTTGGCACCGGACGCCGGCTTTTCTCCCCCAAAGGAGAGCCAAATGAAGCTTCCCAATCCCTTGCCCCCGCATCACCTGTCCCCGCTGGAGCGCCGCCGCGAGCTCTGCACGATCCTTGCGCGTGGGGTTGTTCGCCTCCACCTGCGCCAGTCAAGCGGACTTTCTGCCAACGCCGGAGATAGTTCGCTTCACTCCGCGCCCGACCGGAGCGGTCATGCAACCCGGACCAACCGGAGAACCGCATGACCAGCCAAGACCCCATCCCCGCGCGCCTCGCCGCGCTGAAGACCACCCCCACGCCGGTGCTGAAGGCGCAATGGCGCGAGCTGTTCGACAGCGACCCGCCGCCCTTCAACCGCCGCTACCTCGAGAGCCGCCTCGCCTACCGCATCCAGGAACTGGCCTACGGCGGGCTAAAGCCGGAGACCATCCGACGCCTCGAACGGCTCGGCGAAGAGCTTGATGGGGGTGATCGGACGAAGAGCCGCATCCGCGCCGATTACAGACCGATTGCTGGGACGCGCCTGATCCGTGAGTGGCAGGGCATCGAGCACGTCGTCACGGTCACCTCGGACAGCTTCACATGGGAGGGCCGGCCCTACAAGTCGCTCTCCGCCATCGCCCGCGCGATCACCGGCACGCGCTGGAACGGCTGGGTCTTCTTCGGGCTCAGGAACCACAGGCGGCGCGCATGAGCGAGAAGATCACCCGCAAGCTCCGCTGTGCCGTCTACACCCGCAAGTCCTCCGAGGAGGGGCTGGAGCAGGAGTTCAACTCGCTCGATGCTCAGAGGGAGGCCTGCGAGGCCTGCATCGCAAGTCAGCGGTCTGAAGGCTGGGTGCTGGTGCGAGACCGCTACGACGACGGCGGGGTCTCCGGCGGCACGCTCGACCGCCCTGCCCTGCAGCGGCTCATGGCCGACATTGAGGACGGCCTCGTCGACATCGTCGTCGTCTACAAGATCGACCGGCTCTCGCGCTCGCTCGCCGACTTTGCCAAGCTCGTCGAGGTCTTCGACCGGCAGGGCGTGACCTTCGTCTCGGTGACGCAGGCCTTCAATACCACCACATCCATGGGCCGGCTGACGCTCAACATCCTCCTGTCCTTTGCACAGTTCGAACGGGAGGTCACCGCGGAGCGCATCCGGGACAAGTTCGCGGCCTCGCGCCGGAAGGGCATCTGGATGGGGGGCAACCCGCCCTTCGGCTACCGGGTCGCGAACCGCAAGCTGGTGGTGGTGGAGGAGCACGCCGATCTCGTGCGGCGGGTATTCGACCGGTTCATCGAGACCGGGTCCAGCACACTCATCGCGAACGAGCTTGCCAGGCAGGGCGTGCTTACCCCGAAGGGCAACCCGATCGACAAGAAGCTCGTCTACCGCATCCTGAACAACCGGGTCTACATCGGCGAGGCTGTGCACAAGGGCGACAGCTACCCCGGCGAGCACGACGCGATCGTCGACCGCGAGATGTGGGACAAGGTTCACGCCATCCTGCAGGATAGCCCCCGGAAGCGCGCCGCCCGCACACGCGCCGACACGCCCGCGCTGCTGAAGGGGCTGCTGTTCGGACCTGATGGCGCGGCGTCCTCACCGACGCATACGCGCAAGGGCGACAGGCTCTACCGCTACTATGTGAGCCAGACCGTGCTGAAGCATGGTGCCGGGTCGTGCCCGGTGGGTCGTGTCCCCGCTGGCGAGATCGAGGCCGCCGTCATTGACCAGCTCCGCGCCGTGTTCCGCCAGCCGGAGATCGTTGCGGGGACGTGGAAGGCGGCGCGCGTCCATGCTGACGACATCACTGAGGCCGACGCGCGTGCGGCTCTGCAGCAGCTCGATCCGCTTTGGGACGAACTGTTCCCCGCCGAGCAGGCGCGCATCGTCACGCTGCTGGTCGAGCGCGTGGATATCGGCACGGACGGTCTCGGGGTCCGACTTCGGATGGACGGCCTTGACGGCCTCGCTCGCGAGATGCTTGCCCGCGGTATCGAGGCCGCCGCATGAACCGCGGGGCTCCCATCCCCGGCGCGGTGACGCTCCACGTCCCGTTCCGGATCGTGAAGCGTGGCGGACGGAAAGAGATGCAATTGCCGGATGGCGCGATGCTGTCGCGCCGGACGGACAGCACACTCGTCAAGGCGCTGGCCCGTGCTTTCCGCTGGAAGAGGATGCTCGTGTCCGGCGAGTTCGCCACCATCGCCGAACTGGCCGAGCGCGAGGGGATCGCGCCTTCCTATCTCACCCGCGTCATGCGCCTGACGTTGCTCGCGCCGTACATCGTCGAGGCGTTCCTCGAAGGGAAGCAGGGACCAGAGCTGACCTTGGCCAGGCTGATGGACGGGTTCCCAGAGGAGTGGGAGAGACAGCATCTCGACACCTTCGGCGCGTGAGGTTAGTAAACGTATGATTTTACCGCCGAATGCATGAAGGTGCGGCCGCAAGATGGCGGAACGAATGACAAAAGAAAGCGAGATCGAGCAGGATCTGATTTCAAAGCTGGCAAGCTTGAACTACTCGCGGCGTGACGACATCAGGGATCGTGCCGCGCTGGAACGCAATTTCCGCCAGAAATTCGAGTCGCTCAACCGCGTAAGACTGACAGACAGTGAGTTCGAGCGGCTAGTCGGCGAGATCGTGACACCGGATGTATTCGCTAACGCGGAGCGGCTGCGGAACTGGAATACTTTTGAGCGAGAAGACGGGACTCCGCTTCATTATCAGCTCGTGAATCTGAAGGACTGGTGCCGGAACACCTTTGAGGTGGCGAGTCAGCTGCGCATGAACACGCACAGCAGCCATCACCGGTATGATGTGCTTATTTTGCTCAACGGACTGCCGGTGGTGCAGGTCGAGCTCAAATCGCTCCGGGTTTCGCCTCGGAAGGCAATGCAGCAGATCGTCGAATACAAGAACGATCCGGGGAATGGCTATGGCAACAGCCTTCTGTGTTTCCTACAGCTGTTCATCGTCAGCAATCGCAGCCAGACCTGGTATTTCGCCAACAACAACAACGAGCATTTCCTGTTCAATGTCGAAGAGCGCTTCCTGCCGGTCTATCGTTGGGCAGCGCGCGACAACCGGAAGGTCGAGCACCTGGCGGACTTCGCCGAGCAGTTCCTTGCCAAATGCACGCTCGCCGAGATGATCAGCCGCTACATGGTGCTGATCCAGAACGAGCGAAAGCTCGTCATGATGCGCCCGTATCAGGTCTATGCCGTCAAGGCGATCGTCGATTGCATCCACGAAAATCGTGGAAACGGCTACATCTGGCACACCACCGGATCGGGCAAGACCTTGACGTCGTTCAAGGCATCCACCCTGTTGAAGGACAACCCCGACATCGAGAAGTGCCTCTTCGTCGTCGACCGCAAGGATCTCGACAAGCAGACGCGCGAGGAATTCAACCGCTTCCAGCCGGGTTGCGTCGAGGAGAACACGAATACCGAAACCCTGGTTCAGCGGCTCTTGTCCGACGATTACCGCAACAAGGTGATCGTCACCACCATCCAGAAGCTCGGCCTTGCGCTCGACGGCACGAACAGGAAGCAATACCGCGAGCGCCTGGAACCGCTGCGGAACAAGCGTGTGGTTTTCATCTTCGACGAATGCCACCGCTCGCAATTTGGCGAGAACCACCAGGCGATCCGCGAATTCTTCCCCAACGCCCAGCTCTTCGGCTTCACCGGGACGCCGATCTTCGAGCAGAACGCCGGCTACAGCCGGATCGAGGGGCGCGAGGCCAGTCTCGTCACGACGATGGACATCTTCGACAAGGACCTGCACACCTACACCATCACTCACGCCATCGATGACGGGAACGTGCTGCGCTTCCATGTCGATTACTTCCGGCCCGACGGCGCCGCCGTGAAGCCCGGCGAAACCCCGGCCAAGCGCGCGGTGGTCGAGGCGATCCTCGAAAAGCACGACGCGGCGACCAACCAGCGCAAGTTCAACGCGCTCTTCGCGACCGCCTCGATCGACGAGGCCATCGAATACTACCGCCTGTTCAGGGAAATTCAGGCCGCCCGCGCGGCGCAGGATCCGGAGTTCATGCCGCTCAACATCGCCTGCGTCTTCTCGCCCCCGGCCGAGGGGAACCGTGATGTCGCCCAGCTTCAGGAAGACCTGCCGCAGGAGCTCGAGGACAACCGCAAGAATCCCGGCCGCAAGAAGGCTGCGCTGGCCGAAATCATCGCCGACTACAACGCGCGCTACGGCACCAATCACGATCTGGCGAATTTCGACAGCTACTATCAGGACATCCAGAGCCGCATCAAGGATCAGAAATACCCCAATGCCGACCTGCCGCGTGGGCGCAAGATCGACATCACCATTGTGGTGGACATGCTGCTGACGGGCTTCGATTCGGCCTATCTGAACACGCTCTATGTCGACAAGAACCTAAAATACCACAGCCTGATCCAGGCCTTTTCGCGCACCAACCGGGTGCTGAACGATTCAAAACCCTACGGCAACATTCTCGATTTCCGCGCCCAGCGCGCGGCGGTGGACGAGGCCATCGCGCTTTTTTCCGGCGAGGCGCCCGAGCGCGCCAAGGAAGTCTGGCTCGTCGATCCCGCGCCCCAGGTCATCGAACGGCTGGCCGAGGCCACGCGCAGCCTGACCGAGTTCATGGCAGGCCATAGCTTGCCCGCCCGCCCCGAGGAGGTGAGCAACCTCAAGGGCGATGCCGCGCGCGCGGGTTTCATCGAGCGCTTCAAGGAGGTCCGGCGGCTGGCCACCCAGCTTGAGCAATACACCGACCTTGCGCCCGAGCAGAAGGACCAGATCCAGGCGCTGATCCCCCGCGACGACCTGCGCGCCTTTTCCGCCCGCTATCTGGACCTGGCCAGGCAGCTTCAGGACAAGGCCCGCAAGTCCGACGACCCGGCCGCGCCCGGCGCCCAGCTCGATTTCGAGTTCGTGCTCTTCGACAGCGCGCTGATCGATTACGACTACATCATGGGCCTGATCGCCCGCTTCAGCCAGGCCGAACCGAAGCGGCAGAAGATGACGCGGGCGGAACTCATGCGCCTGCTCGCCTCCTCGGCCCGGCTGATGGAGGAACGCGAGGATCTCGAGGCCTATGTCGCCACCCTGGCCGAGGGCGAGGGGCTGAGCGAGGCCGACATCCGCAAGGGTTACGAGCGTTTCAAGGCCCAGCGCCAGGCCGAGGAACTGGCCCGCATCGCCGAACGCCACGGGCTTGACGTTGAGGCCCTGCAGGGCTTCGTCGATATGATCTTGGGGCGGATGATCTTCGACCCCGACGCGCTGACCGATCTGTTCCGCCCGCGGGGTCTCGGCTGGAAGGCGCGGGCGCAGGCGGAACTGGCGCTGATGGAGGATCTGATCCCCTGGCTGAACCGCAAGGCCGAGGGGCGCGAGATTTCGGGACTCGAGGTCTATGATGTCCGATGACGGCCTCAGCCCCCACCTGCGGTTCCCCGAATTCCGCGATGCCGGACCGTGGGAGGTGAAGCGGCTCGAGGAGTTGGTAGCGACCATCACGCCGCCGAAAAAGCTTCAGACGACGGAGTATCAACAGAGTGGTCAATTCCCGATCATTGACCAGTCGCCGAAGGACATTTGCGGATGGACCGACGACGAGTCCGCGCTTGTCGATGCCGATTTTCCGGTTGTGGTCTTCGGGGATCACTCCTGCGTCGTGAAACTGGCGGAGTCCTCGTTTGCTCAAGGCGCGGACGGCATCAAGATCCTTGCACCGGCCGATGACATCGACGGTCGGTTCCTTTTTCTGTCTCTTGAGGCAAATCCTGTTGAGCAAAAGGGCTACAATCGCCATTTTTCCGATCTCAAAGAAAAGCTCATTCCGTTTCCGCTCAAGGCTTCAGGCGAACAACAGAAAATCGCCGATTGCCTGTCGTCGCTGGACGATCTGATCCGGGCCGAGGGTGCGCGGCTGGGGGCGTTGAAGGACCACAAGCGCGCTCTGATGCAGCGCCTCTTCCCCCGCATCGGCGAGACCACCCCCCGCCTGCGCTTCCCCGCCTTCCGCGATGCCGGGCCGTGGGAGGTGAAGCGGCTGGGGGATGAAGGAATTGCCGATTTCGTACGTGATCGAATAGCCGTCGTGGATATCACTGCGGGTCATTATGTCAGCACGATAAACCTTCTATCCGACTTCGATGGGCTCTCGGAAAAACCAGAGACGCCGCCACCTGGCAGCGCAATCACATACCGCGCGGGCGACATTCTCATATCGAACATTCGCCCGTATCTGCGAAAGATTTGGGTGGCAGACCGATCGGGCGGCGCCTCGAACGATGTCGTCGTCGCTCGTCCCGGAAAGAAAATCGTGCCGAAGTTTCTCGGACATTTACTAATGTCGGATCGATTCATCTCTTACATAATGGACGGCGCCAAAGGGGTGAAAATGCCTCGTGGAGACCTTGAGCAGATTCAGGGTTTTGAGGTGCCGCTTCCCTCCCTCCCCGAACAACAGAAAATCGCCGACGGATTCACCGCCCTCGACGACCTGATCTGGGCGCAGGGCGAACGGATCGAGACGCTCCGGTCCCACAAGCGCGGCCTCATGCAGCAGCTTTTCCCGCAGGACATTGGCTAGACCATGCCCGACGCCGGACCCTTCGCCAAGCTCGATGAACTCGCCGCGCATCTGCGCCAGCAGATCGCGACACAGAACAAGAAATGCACCCTGATCTTCGCCCATAACGGCACCGGCAAGACGCGCCTGTCGATGGCCTTCAAGGACCAGGGCAAGACCCGCGACGCCGATGGCACCGTCACGGCCCGCGACACACTCTATTTCAACGCCTACACCGAAGACCTGTTCAGCTGGGACAACGACCTGACCCACGACCGCAACCGCGTGCTGCGGATGAACACGGCTTCCGCCTTCTTCGACGGGCTGGCGGAGCTCGAGATGGAAAACCGCATCCGCCCGATCTTGCAAAGATACTGCGATTTCGATCTCTCAATTAATTATGCTGAGGGCATAATCACCTTCTTTCGAGATGAGCGCGTCTTGAAGGAGGACGGTTCTTTCGAGACCATTCGTCACGACAACACCAAGATCTCGCGCGGCGAGGAGAACCTCTTCATCTGGTGCTTCTTTGTGGCCGTGGCCCAGCTCGCCATCGACGGGCAGGAGGCCTATGACTGGGTGCAATACCTTTACATCGACGATCCGATCTCGTCGCTCGACGAGAACAACGCCATCGCCGTCGGCGCGCATTTGGCGCGGATGCTGAAGGGCCAGGAGCGGCTGAAGGCCGTCATCTCCTCGCACCACACGCTGTTCTTCAACGTGCTGTGCAACGAGCTGAACAAGCCGTGGCAGTTCTATCTCAGCCGCGAGGCAGCGGGCTGGGTGCTGCGCGACACAGGGCAGACCCCGCGCTTCTACCATGTCGCTATGCTGAAGGAACTGCACGAGGCGGCGCAGGCGGGCAGGCTCTTCACCTATCACTTCACCATCCTGCGCAGCATCATGGAGAAGACGGCGACGTTCCACGGGTTCAACAATCTCGGCGATATTCTGAAGCGCGACCCCGATGACGAGGACGGCATTCTGCATTTCCGCTATGTCCAGCTTCTCAGCCACGGCGGCTATTCGCTGTTCGAGCCAACCGAGATGCAGCCGGAGAACAAGGACATCTTCCGCAGCATCCTCGCGGACTTCATGACCGATTACCGTTTCAACCCGGCGCTGTTTCCGCAGCCCGCGCCAGAGGGAGCCACCCCATGACCGAACAGGACCAGATCAGGCTGGGCCGCACGCTCTGGGCCATCGCTGACGAGCTGCGCGGGGCGATGAACGCGGACGACTTCCGCGACTACATGCTGTCGTTCCTGTTCCTGCGCTATCTGTCCTCGAACTACGAAGACGCCGCCCGGGCCGAGCTCGGCGCCGACTGGCCCGAACTTGCCCCAGGCGACCGGCGGTCGCCCCTTGCCGTCTGGTATGCGAACAACCCCGAGGATGCGCCGGACTTTGAGACGGTCATGCGCCGCAAGGTGCATTACGTCGTCAAGCCCGAATTCCTCTGGACCTCCATCGCTGAGATGGCCCGGACGCAGAGCGATGCGCTGCTGCGCACCCTGCAGGCGGGTTTCCGCTTCATCGAGACCGAGTCTTTCTCGTCGAACTTCCAAGGCCTCTTCTCCGAGATCAACCTCGACTCAGACAAGCTGGGCCGGACCTATCCGCAGCGCAACGCACGGCTGTGCACGATCATCCAGAAGATCGCCGAGGGGCTGGCTGAATTCCCTGGCGACCGCGACCTTCTCGGCGACGCTTACGAATACCTAATCGGCCAGTTCGCCGCCGGGTCGGGCAAGAAGGCCGGAGAGTTCTACACCCCACAGCAGATTTCCACCATCCTGTCGCGCATCGTGACGCTCGACAGCCAGGACCCGGCGCTCGGCCCGCGGGCGAAGCTGAACCGCGTCTACGACTTCGCCTGCGGCTCGGGCTCGCTTCTCCTGAACGTGCGCAGGAACATCGGCAAGCACGGGATTGGCAAGATCTACGGGCAGGAAAAGAACATCACCACCTACAACCTCGCCCGCATGAACATGCTGCTGCACGGCGTGCGGGATACCGAGTTCGATATTCACCACGGCGACAGCCTGGAAAACGATTGGGACATCCTGCGCGAGCCGAACCCGGCGAAGAAGGTCGAGTTCGATGCGGTCATCGCCAATCCGCCCTTCAGCTACCGTTGGAGCCCGACCGAGGAGATGGAGAAGGACTTCCGCTTCAGGGATTACGGACTCGCGCCTAAGTCGGCGGCCGATTTCGCCTTCCTGCTGCACGGGTTCCACTTCCTCGCCAAGGACGGCACCATGGCGATCATCCTGCCGCACGGCGTGCTGTTCCGGGGCGGGGCGGAGAAGAGGATCCGCACAAAACTGCTGAAGGACGGCAATGTCGACACCGTGATCGGTCTGCCCGCGAAACTGTTCTATTCGACCGGCATCCCGGTCTGCATCCTGGTACTCAAGAAGTGCAAGCGCACCGATGACGTGCTGTTCATCAACGCGACCGAGCATTATCAGCCGGGGAAGCGCCAGAACGCGCTCCTGCCCGAGCATATCGACAAGATCGTCGATACCTACAGCCAGCGGAGGGAAGAAGATCGCTATTCGCGGGTCGTGAGCCTTGAGGAGATCGAGAGGGAGCACGACTTCAATCTGAACATTTCCCGATACGTCAGCACGGCCGAAGTCGAGCCAGAACTCGATCTCGGGCTGGTGCATCGCCAGCTGGCCGACCTGCAGGAGCAGGCTCAGTCTGCGGCGAGAAGGCACAACAGCTTCCTTGAGGAGCTTGGCCTGCCGCCCCTGCCTTTCGGGGCGACAGCTCGGACGGAATAATCGTGCTCCGTGCAGGACATGCCAATGCCGAAGGAGGCCGCGCCGGGTCTCCGCTGCAGTCGAAGCACCTGCAAGCTGCGGTGATTGGCGAAGGTTTGATCCGGGTCGCGTAACCGACCGTGCCACCGGCATCGAGTGTTCAGCCCGCACCGACGGTTTTTCAATTGAAATCAATATGATGAGAAGAATTCACCAAATCCGCGCAGTCAACAGGTCCGGAGAATATCGGCCCTGAGAGACCGTTTCCGGGCCTCCCGGCACCCATGCCGGTGCTCAGCCCCTCTCGCATAAACCTCGAAAACAACGGAAAAATTCGACCGTAGCCGGATCGGGAGAACGGTTTTGCTAGGGCACGTGGCGCTGGCAGACAAATTCGAACCAGTCTCAGCTAGGACAGCGACGCTGTCCCTTGGGCCGTGCAGAGACAGCGCCACTCGGCAAGAGCGGCGGCGCGATTGGCCTTGAAGAAGTGCCCGTTAGAGAGGCTGCGTCCTTGGTTGAAATTGTTGGTGACGGAGGCGTGGACGGACGAAAACTTCCGCAAGGTTCGCATGCGCCGGAACCGGAGCATCGCCCGCTCCCGCCGTCGGAATGGCAGGTGCGAATTCTCCGCCCGGTTGTTGAGCCAGCGACCGGTTTCGTGTCTACCCTCGACGCCCAGATCCTTCAACGCTGCGCCGTAGGATCGCAACTTGTCCGTCACGTAACGCTCGCACGGACCGTGCCGCCGCATCGCTTTCTTGAGGAATTTCAATACAGCCTTCTCGTCCCGCGTCTTTGTGACGAAGCCTTCCAGCACCTCGCCCTCGTGGTCAACGGCGCGCCACAGGTATTTCCGTTCTCTTGGCTCGTCTTGAACCTATTGAACGGGCTGGGTTGGGACATGGCGATAGGCTACCGAACCCCCTGCCCCGCCTCAAGCCGAGTTCCTCTGACGCTGCCTTCGTTGATCCACAGGCCTAGAGCCGTTGCTGATCGATGGTACCCGCTGGCTAGACCGACCGCTTCCTTTTGCGGCCCCACCCTAAGAGACCCCCTGCGAACACCCCGAGCAAGGGCAGCGTCGCCGGTAGCGGGACAACTGCGGGCGGGTCGACATCGGGCTGTATGGGCGCATACGTAAGTCCGCGAACACTGTAGCCTGGGCCGATATTGATGCCCGAGAAGTCGCCGCCCACGGCGGGCGGGGAGTTGATCAACGCGTCGTAGGTCGCATAGCTTGCGATAAAGACCTCACTGCCAGCGCCAGTGTCCGCCCTGGACTCGAGGAGCAGTCGGAACATCCCGTCATAGGCGAGTCCGCGAACACTGTAGCCTGGGCCGATATCGATGCCCGAGAAGTCGCCGCCCACGGCGGGCGGGGAGTTGATCA
>VFQR01001431.1_pt1 | contig 18339 bp, 18 predicted proteins | sample 3512321 | NCBI WGS metagenome assembly VFQR01 (sample SAMN10412374, study PRJNA504923) | tailings metagenome | isolation source: Relicate 3 Philex TSF1 revegetated site | place: Philippines: Tuba, Benguet | collected 2017-08-29
CCCTGCGCGGACAAATTCCACGCAAAGTCGCCGCCGACAAAACCGATCATCATCGGAAACTCGAACGGATGCGCAATGAAATAGATGTCCTGCTTGCCGGGCATCTCGAACAGCACGTCTTCGAAAGGTTTCAGCCCGAAACGCTCACCGTCGAGCAGCAAGGGAATCTTCGCGAGCAGCGCCATCGGGATGTTGTGGATCGCCGTCTCTTTCCACTCCGGCAGCACCGGATCCCACTTGATATAACCCGATTGCAGCGCGCCAGTGGAGCATGTCACGATCGCATACTTCGCGCTTACCGTGCCTTTCGGCGTCTCAAGCTGCACACCCTGGCCGCTGTATTTGATCTTCTGCACCGGCGTTTCCAGCGAGACCGGAACGCTCTCGCCGAATTTCGCGACCACCGCGCCGAAGCCCTCCTTGACGAGGTAGTTCGGCTCAAGCTCCGCCTGATCGTCGTAGTCGCGGATCGAAAGATTGTGAAAGTCGACCGCCATATCCATCGGACCCATCAGGGTTGCCGTGGCCTGCTCTTCCTTCGAACGGATCGGCCTGATCTCGGAGACCGCACCGTCGCGCGCTTTCGCCGCTCTGGAGTTCGCTTTAACGATCTCGTCCTGAATTCGCTTTACGCTCTTGATCTGCGCGTCCGAGAATTTTTCGCGGCCATACCAGACATGATCGATGCTGTCGTGGTGCTGCTGCAGGGTAAAACCGTTCGCCTTCGCAACCGGCAGCATCGGGTTGCGGTCGGCCGAGTGAATCCAGGCACAACCGCGATCGAACGGAATCCCGGGGAAGGTCGTGGTGTCAGTGTTCGCGCGACCGCCGCGGCGATCGTCGGCTTCCAGCACCACAAAGGTCTTTCCGGCCGCGGCTAGCGTCCGGGCGGCCGACAATCCAGCCGGGCCCGAGCCGACAATCGCCACGTCCGGATTGGCGGGGATGCCCTGCGCAAACGAAATGTTGCTCGCGAACGGCGTGAACGCCGTTGCACCCAGACCCGCGAGGAAATCGCGGCGCGTCGGATTGCGGAAGTTCATTGGCTTCTCCCCCTGAAGCGTTGTCTAGGCCTGTACTTTATTCCGAAGCGTCACGAGTTCTTCCGCCGCGGTCGGATGCAGCGCGACAGTATTATCGAAGTCACGTTTTGTCGCGCCCATCTTCACAGCAATCGCGGCAAGCTGCACCATTTCGGCTGCACCCTCGCCGACGATGTGCACGCCGAGGACTTTCTCCGACTTTTGCTCGACCACGAGCTTCATCAACATCGCGGTATCGCGGCCGGAGAGCGTTGCCTTCATCGGCTTGAAGCGTGTGCGGTAAATGTCGAGCGCCTTGCCGGCTGCCTTGGCGGCGGCTTCCGTCAATCCGACCGTGCCGATCTCCGGCTCCGAAAACACCGCGCTCGGTACGTTGGCATGATCCGCATTCCAGGGGTTGCCGCCAAACAGCGTATCGGCGACCGCGTGACCTTCGCGGATCGCGACCGGCGTCAGGGCGATGCGCGCGGTGACGTCGCCGATCGCGTAAACCGAGGGAACGCTCGAGCGTGAAGTCTCATCGACGGCAACCGCACCGGCGGCGTTCAGTTTCACGCCCGCGGTTTCAAGCCCGACGCCCTTCGTATTCGGCGCGCGGCCGATCGCGAGCATGACCTGATCCGCCTCGATCGCGGCGCCATCGGAGAGAAACGCGCAGCGGTGCGAACCATGATCTTCGATCTTCTGAATCGTATCCTGCAGCCGCACATCGATCCCGCGGGCGACCATTTCGCCGCGCACATGCGCACGCACATCGTCGTCGAACCCGCGGAGAATTTCGTCGCCGCGATGCACGAGCGTCACCTTGCTGCCGAGCGCTGCGAACAGGCAGGCAAACTCGACCGCGATGAAGCCCCCGCCCTGAATGACGATCCGGCGCGGCAACGCGGCGAGATGAAACGCCTCATTCGAGGTGATTGCGAGTTCCTTGCCCGGAATGTCGAGAAGGGTGGGATGCCCGCCGGTCGCAACGAGGATGTATTTTGCGCGTACGCGCGCTCCGGTTTTCAGAATGCGAACGGTATTCGGGTCTTCGATCACCGCGCGGCTGTCGATGATCTCCGCTCCTGCGCCACCGACATTCTTCCGGTAGGCGGCCTCAAGGCGAGCGATTTCCTTGTCCTTGTTCGCAATCAGCGTGGGCCAGTCGAACTTCGCGCCTTCGACGGTCCAGCCGAAGCCCGCAGCATCCTCGAACTCGTGTGCAAAGCGGCTTGCGTAGACCAGCAGCTTCTTCGGCACGCAACCACGGATCACGCACGTACCGCCCATGCGGTATTCTTCGGCAATCGCGACCTTCGCGCCGTGGTTCGCTGCAATTCTGGCTGCACGCACTCCGCCTGAGCCGCCGCCGATCACAAAGAGATCGAAATCGAAATCAGCCACCGCAGGCCATCCTTCTCAAATTGTGCGCGTCTTGTAGCGGCAAAAAAAGCCGGGCGGAACAATGTCCGCCCGGCCCGAAAATCACAAGAAGGAGATCGGCGCTTAGATGTTGTGGCCCTTCTTCTTCATCTCCGCCTTGAGGCGATCGGCGGCGTCCTTGCTCACCTTGCCGCTCCACTCCTGAAGCCGGCTCATGGTCTGCTTGCCGAGGTCTGCGGTCGTACCGACAAACTTCTTGCCCGTCGGCGACTCGTAGAATGCGATGATGTCCTTCAACTCGGCTTCCGTGAACTTCTCGGCGTAAACCCGCGCGAGGATGCCGGTGATTTCCGACTTACGCTTTTCGAAGTCGGGCAGCATCGTGCGCAGTGATTCCGAGATGTCCTTGTCGAGATCCGGATTCTGCTGGACGTACTGGTTGTAAATCTGGGTCAGGATCGTCGGAATTGCACCGTCGAACGAACGCTGCGCACCCTGAATCTCGACGACCTGCTGCGCCAGCTTCATCTGGCCGGCGCTCGGGGCCTGTGCCTGTGCGGCCGAGCCGAACCCGAGCAAGGCAACGACCAGTGCCCCCGCCCTTGCGGCGCGGATTACGAAAGAAAACATCTCCAACTCCTTCCCGTGAATTCCTAGGGCCGTTCTATGACACGGATACCCTCGCTTCCCGCGAGGATGGCCCTTGTCGCCAACCCGATAAACAGGCCGTGTTCCACGACGCCGGGCACTTGCGCAAGTCCTCGGGCAAGTGCGGCTGCGTCGGGGATTCGCCCGAAATGTGCGTCCAGAATCACGTGTCCCTGATCCGTGACGAAAACATGGCCATCGGCCTTTTTGCGCAGTTTCAGGTCGCCGCGGCAGCCCGCCTCGGCCGAAACCGCAACAATGGCCCTCCGGGTTGCTTCCAGCCCGAAATCCACGGTCTCGATGGGCAACGGGAAGCGGCCAAGCTCTTTCACGGCCTTGCTTTCGTCCGCGACCACGATCATCTCCCGCGAGGCGGAGGCGACGATCTTCTCGCGCAACAGGGCGCCGCCGCCGCCCTTGATCAACTGCAGCGACGGATCGAGTTCGTCGGCACCGTCTACCGTCAGATCGAGTTCCGGGGTCTGGTCCAGCGTCGTCAACGGGATACCTAGTGCCTCTGCCTGCAGGCGCGTCGCCTCCGAGGTCGGCACGCCCACGACCGCAAGACCTTGCCGCATTTTCTCGGCGAGCAGGTCGACGAAGTGCGCGGCGGTCGAACCGGTACCGAGGCCGAGCTTCATCCCCGGCTTTACATAGTCGAGCGCGCGGCGGGCGGATTCGCGCTTCAACGCATCGGCATTCATGAAAGCTCTCGTCGCGGGAGTTTCGTGCGCCGCTTGTAGCAGCGCCGTTTCGCACTCGCCACTGGCCGCACTTTGCGCTACCCAGTTTTCCATGCGCCCTACCGTCGTTTTCGATCTCGATGGCACGCTCGTCGATACCGCGCCCGACCTGCTGCGGGCGCTCGATTTCGCATTGGAACGCGAAGGCCTGAACTCGCCCGAAGACCACGATGCCCGCAATTTCATCGGCGGCGGCGCGCGCGCGATGATCGAACGGGCGCTCGCACACTCGCAGGTGAGGCTCGGCAAGGAAAAGGTCGACGCCCTGTTCCGGCTGTTCCTCGTCCACTACGAAGACCACATCGCCGATCACTCGCGGCCGTTTCCCGGCCTCGAGGCGGCGCTCACGCGGCTTTCGGACGAAGGTGCCCTGCTCGCGGTCTGCACCAACAAGATCGAGCGCTATGCGGTGAAGCTCCTGCGCGAACTCAAGCTCGAGGACCGCTTCGCGTATATCGCCGGAGGCGACACCTTCGACTACCGGAAGCCCGACCCGCGGCATCTGATCGGGGCCATCGAACGGGCGGGCGGTTCTCCCGACCGTGCGGTGCTGATCGGCGATTCCGAAACCGACGTCATCACGGCCAAGGCCGCCGAAATCCCGGTGATCGCGGTTTCCTTCGGATACACGGAAATCCCGCCCGCCGCGCTGGGCGCCGATCGCCTGATCCATAACTATGAAGACCTGACCGCTGCGGCGATGGACCTCCTGGCCCGGCCATCGCTTGCTTGACACCCCATCGGGGCGTTCCCTACACAGCCTGCCGAGGCGGGCGCGTAGCTCAGCGGTAGAGCACTCCCTTCACACGGGAGGGGTCACAGGTTCAATCCCTGTCGCGCCCACCATTTCCAGACCGGCCGATATCCAAAAATTCGATGCGCGCCGCGGCATATAGCCGGCGCTGCATCTGTCGCTGTCAGTAGAATTTTTGCCGGTCGGGAAAGAGCGCGCCGAGTTCGTTGTCGTGCGTCCATACCACGCGGCATTTGCGCGTTACGCTGCGGCTGCGGTTGCGCGGGTCCTCATCGGGCGTGAACGACAGCACAAACTCCGAAGGGATATTGTCCTGCGACTCTTCCTTCGCGGGAAGGTTCAGCCGGGCGCCGGTATCGGAGAGATCGCGCACGGTACAACTGCAGATCGGCTGGAAATCGGGCCAGTAGATCTTCGCCGGCCGCCGCATCCGCTTACGCTTGCTTATTCTCTTTTCCATGAGGCAGGAATTTTCTTAACTTGCTCGCTTTTCCATGAGGCGCGAGATCATGACCTGCAACTTTCGCTGTGCAGAAAGCTCGGAGAACAGAAGATAGGACTTCTCCGCTTCTTCCAGCGTGGCGCCGGAAAGACCGTGGTTCGAGAACCCCGCGGCAAGAATCGCCGCCACGGTCGGCCAGCTCATCCTGCCGGCCTTGCAGGCCACCAGCAGGCCGACATGATGATCGTCTTGCAAAAGCGTCGCGATGAAATCGACGGGCGCCCTGCAGAACAGCGCGAGCGTAGCCGACACTTCATCGAATTTCTTCTGCTGCGCGAAACCCATCAGCACACGCTCGTTCAGCTTGCCATCACGGTTCAGGCGCTTCACGACGCCTTCCGCGGCAGCAAGGTCGCGATAGCCGAACGCGCCGAGGCCGAGTTCCTCGGCCACCGACATCATCGCTTCCTGGATCTTTTTCTGCTGATCGGGATCGGCCGCCGCGAGCAGGCGCGAGCGCACGAGATTGGTAGCCCGCATCAGAAGCTGCTTGAGCAGGGGAAGCGGAATGTCGATGCGCAGGCCGAGATTCTCCGACAGTTCATCGTCGCCCTCGGCCTTCGTCACGATGCTCTTGTAGCCCTTCTCGGAGAAGCGGGCTCCGGCATTGCGGGCAAGCTTGCCGACCACACGCGGATCGCCGCGGTCGATGAGAATATCGGTGATCGCCTCGCTCAACTGCGCGCGGATCGCGATCGCGAGCAGATGCGTCTGGCTTTTCGATTTCGCGATCTCGATGAGGTCTTTCTCGTCGATGCGGTCCGACTGCGACAGCACCGGTCCGGCAACCGCGATGTTGTCGTCATTCGCGAGCAACGAAATCATGTTCCGTGGCGCGTTTCGCACCGGCGCGAACTTCAGGCTGATCTGCGCAAGCACGCGCTCTTCGATGCGGCGAGCGAGATGGGTCAGAATCTCGTCGAACACGCCGACCTGTTCTTCATTCAGGCGAGCGGCGTCGCTGAGGAAAAGATCCGTAATGCGCCGGAGCAAAACCACACGACGCTCGGGCGCGCCGCCTTGCAGCGCGTCCTCGAGTTCCGACATCAGAGCAAGCGTGAATTTCATAAAGCACTTACTAGCCGCAAAGCCGCTAATGAGCGCTTAATCCGAATGGTTAGCAACACGCGAGAAAGGCTGAAGCCCTTCGCTAAAATTTACCTACAATTGTATCGAACTCACTCCGCCGGCGGCGTGCCGTGGGTGTGGAAGCTTTCGATCGTCTTCAAGCCCCACGCCTGCCCCTTCTTTCGTTCCGTTTCGGTCCAGGTGACCGTCTTCCAGTCCGGATCGATGATAAGGCGTGCGCCGGCGTTCGCCACTTCGACGCGATTGCCCGCAGGTTCGTACACATAAAGAAAGAAGGTCTGCTGGATCGCGTGCTTGTGCGGGCCGGTTTCGATGAAAACGCCGTTCTCGAGGAATACGTCCGCGGCCCGCAGCACGTGCTCGCGCTGGTCCACCGCGTACGTGACGTGATGGAAGCGCCCGCGCGCTTTCGTGTGATCGCGCGTGTAGGCGACGTCGTAACTCTTGTTGTTCACCGTGAACCAGCAACCGCCGTACGAGCCGTCGTTCAGCTGGATTTCCTCGGTGACGCGGCTGCCGAACGCGGCCGGCATGAACTCGCGTATCTTGCCAACATCCTGCGCGAGCAGATTGAGGTGGTCGATCCGCCGCACCCCGACGCCACGGCCGTGATAGCGCTGCGCCTGATTTTTCAAGGCAGGCTTCTCCGCCTCCGGCGCCTGATACTTCTTGGTATCGAAATAGATTTCAAAGACGTGATTGTCGGGATCATGGAAGCGATACGACTTCCCGTGTCCGAGATCGCCTTCGGTCCAGCCGATGCCGCAACCCATCTTTTCGATTGCGGCGACGCGGCGCATGAGCCCCTGCTCGCTCGATGCGCGATAGCCGATATGCGCAACGCCGGTCGTCTTCGAAGCCGTAAGCTTCAGCGAATGAAACTCATAGTCGTCGTAGGCGCGCAGGTATACGCTGTCGCCTTCGCGGCCGCTTTCCGTGAGACCGAGAACGTTCACGAAGAAGTCGAGACTTTCCTGCGGCTTGTTCGTCAGCATCTCGACGTGACCGAGATGCGCGATGTCGAAGCACGGCTCGCTGTTCATTTCCTGCTATCTCACTTTTTCAGGTCGTCGAGGCTGTCGACATATTTGAGGCCGGCCTTTTCGAGGCCTTCGCGCATTTTATACATGTCGAGACCAAGTTCGCCCTTGCCAAGGCGGGTGCGCTTCTCATCCTCGTTGGCCAGACGTGTCTGGGCCGCCTTCAGCACTTTCTCCGCATCTGCGCGCGGCACGAATACGACACCATCTTCGTCGGCGACAACGACATCACCGGGATGGACCGCGGCCCCTGCACAGACGACCGGAATGTTCACGGCGCCGAGCGTCGCCTTCACCGTGCCCTTCGCCGAGATCGCTCGCGACCAGACCGGAAACTTCATCTCGCGTATCGGCCGCACGTCGCGGCAACCGGCGTCGATGATCAGGCCCGTGACACCACGCGCCTTCAGCGAGGTCGCGAGCAACTCGCCGAACATGCCGTCTTCGTTGTCGGCGGTGCAGGCGACGACCATCATGTCACCGGGTTGGCACTGCTCGGCGGCAACGTGGATCATCCAGTTGTCGCCGGGCTGCGCAAGCACGGTGATCGCGGAGCCGGAGGCTTCCGCGCCCTGCCATACGGGCCGCATGTAATTCTTGGCGAGACCGACGCGCCCCATAGCTTCATGGACGGTCGAAACCCCGAGCTTGCCGAGCGCTTCGACGGCCGCCTTCGAAGCGCGTTCAACCTTGCGAACGACTACGGGCTGAAAGGTCACGACAGCGTCTCCACGACATCGGGGAACAGGCGTTGATAGGCCTCGCCGTACGTCATCGGCTTACCGGAATTGCGGCCGCCCTGCATGCCGCGGTTGAGCGCCACGCGGGTGTAATACTCCCAGAGATGTTTCTGCGCGGCGAGAATCTCGAACGCTTTTTTCTTTTTCTCCCAGACCGCGTCGATGTTCAGGATCACATTCGGCTTGAAATTGCACATCTCCGGCTGGTGCGGCTCAAACAGAAAGACCGGCGGTGCCGCATAGGCGCGCGACGGATCGGGCTTGTGGCCCGCGGCCTGCGCGATGATGCGCGCTTCCTGTGCAAAGCGCGTCGCTTCGGGATGATCGACGTTGTAGGGGTCTTCGAGCGAGTGCGTGAGCACGAACGAAGGCTTCAGTTCGCGATAGACATCGATAGCCCTGTCGAGCATCTTCTCGGTCGTGCGCAGCGGATAATCGCCGGCATCGAAGAACTCGATTTCCGCGCCAAGCGTTTCGGCGGCACGCATCGCCTCTTCCTTGCGCTGCGCCTTGACATCCTCCAGCTTCACGCCTGCGGTTTTCCACGCCCACTGGCTTTCGCCGCGTTCGCCGAAGGCGAGGCAGAGGATTTTCATGCGATAGCCTTTGTCCGCATGCAGCGCGATGGCTCCGCCCGCACGCCAAACGAAGTCGCCCGGATGGGCGGTAATTACGAGTCCGGTCTTTCCTGACATTTCCGATCCACTTACTCCGCAGCCTGCTTCGGCGCCGCCGCCCTAGCGCTGAGATGCGCGAAAGTTTTGCCTTCGAAGAGCTTGCGCGCCGTGCGCAAGAGCCCTGCCCGCACGATCACCGGGTTCGCGGCCGTTCCGCCAACCGTGAGATTCACAGTGAACTCGCCGGTCGGATGCTCGACCGACATCGACTTGTCGCGGCCCGGCGGAAGGGTCGCGATGCCTTCCGCGACCGACCCCGGCAGAACGCATGCCGTTGCGACTGTCACCGCCGCGAAAACGCCGATCGAGGCATGACATTCGTGCGGGATGAAGGAGCGTGTCGAAACGTGGCCGCCATGCTTCGGCGGCGAAATCAAAATCATCTTGGGGACGACCTTGCCGCTCACGTCGCCGAGATTCATGAGCTTGCCGGCGGGAATGCGAATTTCTTCGAGGCGCTTTTTCAGTTCGGCATCCTTGTCGAGCTGATCGCGCGGCTCATAGCCGGTCCGTCCGACATCGGCGGCTCGCATCACGACACAAGGCATGCCGTTGTCGATGAGCGTCACTTCGATTCCGGCGACCTGATCTTTCACGTTGCCGGTAGGAAGGAGCGCACCGCAGACAGAGCCTTCCGCATCGAGGAAATTGATGACGACCGGCGCTGCGGTTCCCGGCACGCCGTCGATCCGCGCATCGCCCTCGTAATTCACGACACCGCCCGGCGTCTCAATCAGCAATTCGGCAATCGTGCCGGTGTTGATGGTGCGGACCTTTACGGGCGTGACGCCGTCTTTCGCCTTGATGAGCCCACGCTCGATTGCGAACGGCGCGACACCGGAAAGAATGTTGCCGCAGTTCGGCGTGGTATCGACCATCGGCTTATCGACGCCGACCTGACAGAACAGAAAGTCGATGTCGCAATCCTTGTCTTTCGACTTCGAGACGATCGCGACCTTGCTCGTCAGCGGATGTGCGCCGCCGATGCCATCCACCTGACGCGGATCGGGCGAACCCATCACTGAAAGCAGAATCCGATCCCGCTCGGCGACATCCGACGGCAGATCGTCGGCGAGAAAGTATGCGCCTTTGGATGTTCCGCCACGGAACATCATGCAATTGATACCGCGATCAGCCACGAGGCTTCGCTCCCCTCGCCTGCGCGTTCGCGACCGCCAGCGCGAGTTCCGGATCGAAACCGAAATCGGCGAGCATCTCGCCAGCTTCGCGCATTTCCTCGGAACGGCGGATGCCGTGCGTCGCCACACGCTCCTTCATGTCTTCGGCAAGCGCGTGCCAGTCGATCGACGGAAACGTCTCGTGCAGGCTCGCGAACACGCCCTCCTGCACGCCGGCATGTGCGGAAGCCTTCGCGCAATCCACCAGCAACGCTTCCAGTCCCTTGATGATGATGCTGCGGCATAGCTTGGTCGCCGAAGCATGCCCGATTTCGGGAGAGATCGCCTTGATGTTGAACCCGATCGCATTCAGCCGCGCTGCTGTTTCCTCCGCGCGCTTGCCGCCCGCAAGAATAGGAACGCGAATACCGGGCTTCTTCACCGGCGCCATCACGGCGCCTTCGACGTAATCCGCACCCACCTTTTCAAGATGCGCGCTCGCGCGCTGTTTCGTGCCGGGTGCGGCCGAGTTGATATCGAAGAAAAGCTGCCCACTTTTCAGGAAGCCTGCCGCCTCTGCTGCAACCTTCTCCGCGTTCGCAGCGGTGACGGCGGACACGACCAGATGCGCGCCTTCGCACGCGGCACGGGCGCTCTCGCGCGCCTCGACCTTGCGCTCGGATGCGGCCCGCTCGTAGCCGCCGCGCTTTGCGGCATCTTCCCGGAGAATGTCGTACGTCGACAGCGCAAGAGCCGGGTGGTCCCGCATGTCGTCGGCAAAACGCCGGCCGACTTCGCCGAATCCGATCAACGCGATACGCAGCGTATTTTTGTCTGCACGCATGTGAAGCCTTCCGCGGAACTCGCGGTGAGCGCGAAATATCCGCCTCTCACTTCGACGAAGCAATTGAATTATAGCGAGAATCCGTGGCCCCCTGCGGGGCCGCATGCTGCACCCGCGTAGGTTTACGCTGTGCCGATTTGCACCGTTGCCGCAGCCCTGAATATATGGCGTTCAAAGCCGGAAGCCGGGGGCGGCAAACAGGCGGAAACAAAGGGACAACGATGCGACTGAAGGCACTTGCACTTGCCGTATTGGCGGCACTCATTCTCGTTCCCGGCGCGATGGCGCAGGACATGCGCGACCCCGTTACGGGCCAGTGGATTTCGGGCCGGGGCAAGAATCCGAACGCGGCACCGCCGCGGATGAACGGCATCTTCTCCATCTTCGGCGGCTCCGCCTCGGTGGATGCCAAATATGCGCCGGGCAGCATCGTCATCATGACGACGAAGAAGAAGCTTTACTATGTGACGGGTCCGGGCACGGCACTTGAGTACAACATCGGCGTCGGCCGGGCCGGCTTCACCTGGTCCGGAGTCCACAAGGTCACGGCAAAGAAAGAATGGCCGACCTGGACGCCGCCGGCGCAGATGCATGCGCGGCAGCGCGGCCTGCCGAAGCAGATGAAGGGCGGCGAAGACAATCCGCTCGGCGCACGCGCGATCTATCTCGGCTCGACGCTCTACCGCATCCATGGCTCGAACGACCCGGATTCCATCGGACAGGCGGACTCGTCCGGCTGCTTCCGCATGCACAATTCCGATGTGATCGATCTCTACGAGCGCGTCGCCGTCGGTGCGACGGTTTACGTCATCAACTGATCGCGAAGAACATCAAAAAGAAAGGGCCGGTTCGCCGGCCCTTTTTTCATTAGTGCATGTGCTTGTGCGGAACGCCCCCGTCCCGCGACAGCCCTTTTTCCGAAAGTTCGTCGAGGTAGCGCTGGAAACGCGCTTCCTGGTCGCGGCCGAGTTCATGCAGATACGACCACGTGTAGATTCCGGTCGAATGCATGTCGTCGAAGACCAAACGAACCGCGTAATTCCCGACGGGCTGCACTTCGAGGATCATCACGTTTCGCTTGCCGGGCACGGTTTGCCGCTCGTCGGGGCTGTGCCCCTGCACTTCCGCGCTCGGACTCTCGACGCGCAGGTATTCGGCAGGCAGCGTGAACTGGTTGCCGTCCTCGAATGCGACCACCATGGCGGTACGGTTGCTGAGAACCCTGACCTCGGTCGGCCAGGGAGCGCTGTCATCGGCCATCGGCTCCTCCAGGCTCCGAACCTAGCGATCCGTACGGCGGGAACAAGCCATGCGGCAGCGCGGCTTTACCGGTTTCGATTTCTTGGCCAGAGTCGCCTACTATCTGCGGGAAACGCCTGAAATCACAAGAAACCCGCTGAAAAAGCCGCCTGATGAACGAGATTCGACCGATTTCCGGAAGTCCAACGGCCTCGCCGGCCCTTGTCGATCCATTCGGCCGGCAGATCAGCTACCTGCGCGTGTCGGTCACCGACCGCTGCGACTTCCGCTGCGTCTATTGCATGTCCGAGCACATGACGTTCCTGCCGAAACCGGACCTGCTAACGCTCGAAGAACTCGACCGCATCTGCACGGCCTTCGTCTCACGCGGTGTCGAGAAGCTTCGTATCACCGGCGGCGAGCCGCTGGTGCGGCGGGATATCATGACGCTGTTCCGCTCGCTTTCGCGACATCTCGATAGCGGCACCCTGAAGGAACTCACCGTAACGACCAATGGCTCGCAGCTCGCGCGGTACGCGAAGGAACTTGCGGGCTACGGCGTCAAACGCATCAACGTTTCGCTCGACACGCTCGATCCTGAAAAATTCAAGACGCTCACGCGCTGGGGCGACCTGTCCAAGGTTCTCGCCGGAATCGACGCCGCGCAGGAAGCCGGCATCCACATCAAGATCAATGCGGTCGCGCTCAAGGGCGACAATGAAGACGAGATTGCGCCGTTGATGGAGTGGGCGCATGGCCGGGGCATGGATCTCGCGCTGATCGAGGTCATGCCGCTCGGCGATGTCGGCACCGAACGTGTCGATCAGTATTTGCCGCTTTCGCTGGTTCGCGCACGCCTCGCCGAGAAGTACACGCTCGAGGACATCGCGTTCCGCACCGGAGGTCCCGCGCGCTACGTCAGCGTGAAAGAAACCGGCGGCAGGCTCGGCTTCATCACCCCGCTCACGCACAACTTCTGCGAAGGCTGCAACCGCGTGCGCCTGACCTGCACCGGCACACTCTATATGTGCCTCGGCCAAGAAGATGCCGCCGACCTGCGCGGGCCGATGCGCGCCTCGGCTTCGAACGATCTGCTCTACACTGCGATGGACGACGCGATTGCGCGCAAGCCGAAAGGCCACGACTTCGTCATCGACCGGCGCACCAAGCAGCCCGCGGTCGGCCGTCACATGAGCCTGACCGGCGGTTGATGCCACGAACGGCAAAGTTCAAGCGGTGAACTCCAAACCCGGCGCAGGCGCGTTGTCTGCAAACCTGCGAAGCATCTTCTTCATGATGCTCGCCTCGGCGTCGTTCGCATCGAACGACATCAACACCAAAATCGCCGTGCAATTCCTGCCCGCACCGGAAATCATCGCAATCCGGGGCGGCGCGGCGTTCGTCCTCGCGCTTGCGCTGGTGTTCTTCGTCCACGGCTTCGCGCAATTGAAGACACTTGCGAACCGAAACCTTTTCTGGCGGAGCCTGTTCGAAGGTTCGGTCGGCCCGATGATCATCACCTGCTACGCTTTCCTGCCGCTCGCGACAGTGACGGCGGTCATGCAGGTCGGGCCCTTTCTCGCGATGATCGCGGGGATCTATCTCTTCAAGGAGTCGGTAGGCTGGCGGCGATGGGCCGCCGCATTCGTCGCGTTTGCGGGCGTGCTCCTGATCATCAAGCCGGGCGTGGATGCATTTCAGCCGGTTGCCCTGATCGTGCTTCTGATCGCAGCGGTCGGCGTAGGACGGGATATTCAGTCGCGCAGGGTCGGCAATGCCGTGCCGACCTTCGTCGTTCCGCTCGCGACGTCGATGATGAGCATCGCGCTTGCGTTGGCGTTGACGCCACTGCTGCAGCCGCTTGGCATCCGCGCGTGGGGGCCATGGCTTTGGCCGGACGCCTATTCGTTTGGGCTCTGCTGCCTTGCCGGATTCTTCCTCGTACTTGCGAATACGTTTGCTTTTCTCGCGTTCCGCTCCGGCGATATGTCCGTCGTCTCTCCGTTCCGCTACTTCTATCTTTTCTTTGCGGTGATCGGCGGAGTCATCGTGTTCGCCGAAATTCCCGATCGGGTTTCGGTACTCGGGATGGTGCTGATCGTCGTGGCGGGGATCTATCTGCTGCACAGGGAGCGGATGCGTGCACGCGCCGCCCCGGCCTTACATAATCCGCAGGACTGAAAATGAGCGATACGCGCGCCGCCAATCGCCGCGGCATGATCTTCATGGTTCTCGCAATGGCGCTGTTCGCGGCCAACGACGCGGGCACGAAATTCGCGGTGCAGGTGGTCCCGGTGTCCGAAGTGATGGTGCTTCGGGGCGTCTTCGCGCTTATTTTTCTGCTGTTCGTTCTGTGGTGGCGCGGCGAGTTGCGCGACAGCCCGAAGATACTCGATTGGCAGGTGAGCCTGCGCGGGTTCGCCGAGGCTGCAAACGGCGTACTCCTGATCTCCGCGCTCGCCTTCATTCCACTCGGAAATGTAATCACGATCATTCAGCTCGTGCCCTTCATCATGACGATCATCGCCGCCATGTCGCTCGGAGAGCATGTCGGCTGGCGGCGCTGGATCGCGGTCGGCGCGGGCTTTGTCGGGGTGCTCTTTGTCGTGAAACCCGCGACCGGCGCCTTCGACGCCGCGTCCATGTTCGCGGTCACGGCCACGTTTACGATCCTGCTGCGCGACATGCTTGCGCGCTCGATCGGCACGCGGGTCCCTGCCTTCGTGGTCGCGCTTGCATCCATCCTTGCCGGCATTGTCGTCGGCCTCGCAGGCACAACCTTTCAGGGCTGGCGTACGCCGGATACGGTAGCGCTGATGGGCTGTCTCGCGTCGGGCATATGCCTCGTGCTTGCACAATATTTTATCGTTCTCGCCTATCGCGGCACGGAACTCTCTGCCGTCGCACCGTTCCGTTATTCGATCGTCATGTTTGCGGTCGTGTACGGCTTCGTCCTGTTCCGTGAAATTCCGGATGTGTGGTCGCTGACGGGAATGGCGATCATGATCGTGGCCGGTCTCTACATGTTGCATCGCGAGGCGTCACGATCTCGCAATGCGACAATCGGGACCAAATAACGCCTGCGTAAAATACCTCGTTTACGTAGCGTTTCCGATGGTTTCCGGCGCATCTATTCGCGCCGCTTGCCTATCGTCCCCGCGCTTGATCGGTCGTTCCAAATGTCTATGGTGCCCTCAAGGAAGGGGTTGGAAGGGCTGCGACCAGCCGGAACCAACCGTAGTGCCCAGGGGGAATAACTTGCGCAGCTTACTCGCAATCAGCCGAGCGATTGACGCCGTCAATACGAAACTCGGCAAGTACATTGCCTGGCTCATTGTGTTGGCGGTCGCGGTTTCGACGGTCAACGCGATCGTCCGAAAGCTTCTGAACCAATCCTCGAATGCTTGGCTTGAGTTGCAGTGGTATCTCTTCGCCACTGTTTTTCTTTTTTGTGCCGCGTGGACGCTGATCGCGAACGAACACATCCGCATCGACATCATCAACAGCACCTTCTCGCGGCGCGTACGGCTGTGGATCGACATGTTCGGACACGTCTTCGCGCTCGTGCCTTTCTGCCTCATGATGATCTGGACCTCGATCCCGTTCTTCCTGACATCCTATCGCCTGGGCGAGATGTCGTTCAGCGCCGGCGGCTTGCCGCAGTGGCCCGCGAAGCTCCTGATCCCGATCGCGTTCACCGTGCTGCTGATCCAGGCCGTTTCCGAAATCATCAAGCGCGCGGCAATCATGCGCGGGTTGATTCCGGACCCCTATGACGGCCCGCAGGTTCACGCCGCGGAAGCCGAAGCCGAGCGATTGCTGCAGGCAATCGAGAAAAAGTCCTGAGTTAGAGCACGCCCGGAGCGCATGAGATGACAGCCTTCATCATTCACAACATGGCGCCGATCATGTTTGCGAGCCTCGTAGTATGCTTGCTGATCGGCTATCCGGTCGCGTTCACGCTCGCCGCCGTCGGCCTCGTGTTCGGCATTGTCGGCATCGAACTCGGCCTGTTTGCACCGAACTTCCTGCAAGCCATGCCCGAGCGCGTTTACGGCACGATGAACAACGACACGCTGCTCGCGATCCCATTCTTCACCTTCATGGGGTTGATCCTGGAACGAAGCGGCATGGCGGAAGACCTGCTCGACACCATCGGACAGGTGTTCGGGCCGATCCGCGGCGGCCTCGCCTATGCCGTGATCTTCGTTGGTGCGCTGCTCGCGGCGACCACCGGCGTCGTGGCTGCATCCGTAATTTCGATGGGGCTGATCTCGCTGCCGATCATGCTGCGCTATGGCTACGACCGCCGTCTCGCCTCCGGCGTGATCGCGGCATCCGGCACGCTCGCGCAGATCATCCCGCCGTCGCTCGTTCTCATCGTTATGGCCGACCAACTCGGCCGCTCGGTGGGCGACATGTACGAAGGCGCCTTCGTGCCCGGCCTTATCCTGTCCGGACTCTACGCCGGGTACGTGATGCTGGTGACGCTGATATTCCCAAATCGCGCTCCAGGCCTGCCGCCGGAAGCACAAACGTTGAAGGAAGACGGCAAGAATCGCCCGTTGCGAACGCTTACGAACCTCATCGGCGTCGTCGCAGCCGTTCCCGTTGCAACCTTCCTCATCGTTGCCGTCATCCTCTTCATCATTTTCGCGCTGGTCGGCGGCATCATCGGCAGCGGCAGCGACCTTGGCATGCCGCATTCGGTGAAAGAGTACGGCATCGAAGCCATCGCAGCGGTCGCAGCCCTCTACGCGCTCTATCTCGGCGTACGTTCGCGCGACTTCAGTTCACGGCCGCACGCGAACCTGGCGCTGCTCGTCATCCTTAGCGGCGCAATCGGCTATGGCGTGATGGCGCAGACGACCTACAAGGGCGCGGACTTCGTCGTGCTCTCGATGTTCGTCGGCATCATCTTCGCCTTTCTGGTGTCGGTCGGGGACCGCTATCGCGGTCTTGCCGGCGTCATCGGCGCGATTGTTGCCATGGTCGTCACCGCTTATGCCTACATGTACCACCCGCTCCCGGTCGCGACCGGCACGCTGGCGACCCTCGAACCGCTGCTCCGGGTCGGTGCGGCGGCCGCCATCGGCGCCGCGGCCTTCTACACAATTGCACTGGTGCTGGGATCGGTTCCGCTACTGAAGGAGCCGCTGCTCTCGGAGATGTCGCGTCAGGTCACCGCGGTCATGGTACCGCCGCTTGCGCTGATCTTTCTCGTGCTGGGCACCATCTTCATCGGCCTCGCGACGCCGACCGAAGGCGGGGCCATGGGCGCGGCCGGCGCTGTCATCCTCGCGGTCATGAAGCGCCGTCTGAACTTCTCGCTCGTCAAACAGGCCACCGAGTCGACGGCGAAGCTTTCGGCCTTCGTGCTCTTCATCCTGCTCGGCGCACGTGTGTTTTCACTCACCTTCTATGGCGTGGACGGCCATAAGTGGGTCGAAGAGCTTCTGGTCTCGCTGCCCGGCGGCCAGATCGGCTTCCTGCTGTTCATCAACGCGCTCGTTTTCGTGCTCGCGTTCTTCCTCGACTTCTTCGAGCTCGCCTTCATCATCGTGCCGCTGCTCGGTCCCGCGGCGGAACGCATCGGCATCGATCTGATCTGGTTCGGCGTCATTCTCGCGGTGAATATGCAGACATCGTTCATGCATCCGCCGTTCGGGTTTGCGCTGTTCTATCTGCGATCGGTCGCACCGAAGGAGTCCTATGTCGACAAGGTCAGCGGCCAGGTGACCGCCGGCGTCACCACCGGACAGATTTACTGGGGTGCCGTCCCGTTCGTCGTGATCCAGTGCATCATGGTCGTGCTCGTCATCATGTTCCCGCAGATGGTGATGCACTACAAAGGCACCGGAACCGGAATCGATCCGAGCAAGGTGAAGATCGAAATCCAGATGCCGGACGAGCCGCTCGGCCCGCCGAAGTTCTGATCCAGGACAACAAAAAACCCCGGAGCGACGCTCCGGGGTTTTTCTTTTCGTGGCTTGGCTCGATTACGAACGGCGAGCGCGGATTTGGAAGCCGTCGAACGCGTATTCCGCGACCTGCCACCAGAGGTACTGGTCGTTGCGGAACGCCATGTACGAGTCATGAATCTTCTTGAAGTCCGCGTTCTTCGCCGAGGTCTCGGCGTACACTTCGTTCGCGGCCTTGTAGCAGGTTTCCATGATCGCCGTGGAGAACGGCTGCAGCTTGGCGCCGCCCGCGATCAGACGACGGAGTGCTGCCGGGTTGCCGGCATCGTACTTCGCCATCATGTGGGTGTTCGCGGTCTGCGCGGCGCTCTCGAGGATTGCCTTATAGTTCTTCGGCAGCGCGTTGTACTTGTCGAGGTTCACCATCGCGTGAAGCATCGGACCACCTTCCCACCAACCGGGATAGTAGTAGTACGGCGCGACCTTGTTGAAGCCGAGCTTCTCGTCGTCGTAGGGACCGACCCACTCAGCGGCGTCGATCGTGCCACGCTCGAGCGCCTGGTAGATTTCGCCGCCCGCGATCTGCTGCGGAACGACACCGAGCTTCGCAAGAACC
>VFQR01001432.1_pt1 | contig 18316 bp, 16 predicted proteins | sample 3512321 | NCBI WGS metagenome assembly VFQR01 (sample SAMN10412374, study PRJNA504923) | tailings metagenome | isolation source: Relicate 3 Philex TSF1 revegetated site | place: Philippines: Tuba, Benguet | collected 2017-08-29
GATGGCGCGGCGGATCATCCGCTTCGTCTGCTCGTCCAGATAGGCGAAGTTGTAGCCGTCGGCGGAAAAGGCGCCGGATGTCGCGAGGGCGGTCATTCCGCGGCCTCCTTCAGGATGGAGTCGGACGATTCCGCCGCCCGCTCGGCGATCTCGCGGCGCATCTGGCGGATGAGGCCGAGCTCGGCCTGGAAGTCGACGTAGTGCGGCAGCTTCAGATGCTCGACGAAGCCGGTCGCCTGGACGTTGTCCGAGTGCATCAGCACGAATTCCTCGTCCTGCGCCGGCGCCTTAACCTCCTCGCCGAGTTCGCCGGCGCGCAGGGCGCGGTCGACGAGCGCCATGCCCATGGTCTTCCGCTCGCAATGGCCGAAGGCGAGGCCGTAGCCGCGGGTGAAGCGCGGAGCCTCGCTGGCCGAGCCCTTGAACTGGTTGACCATCTGGCACTCGGTGACGGTGATGTCGCCGAGCGGGACGGCAAAGCCGACATCCTCGGACAGGAACTCGACCTCCACCTCGCCGAGGCGGATCTCGCCGGCGAAGGGGTGGGTGCGGCCGAAGCCGCGCTGTGTCGAATAGCCGAGGGCGAGGATGAAGCCCTCGTCTCCGCGGGCGAGGTTCTGCAGGCGGAGGTCGCGGCCGGCCGGCAGGTCGAGGGGCTCGCGGGTGAGGTCGGGCACGGGCGCTTGCGGCTCGCCGGGCGGGTTGCGCTCGATGAGGTCGTCATGGCCGAGCAGGTCGGTGACGCGCGGCATGGCCGCATCCTCGGCCGAAGCGCGGACGGGTTCGGCAACCTCGCCGCCGGCCTCCAGCAGGAAATCGATGAGGCGGTGGGTGTAGTCGAAGGTCGGCCCCAGTACCTGCCCGCCGGGAATATCCTTGAACGTCGCCGAGACGCGGCGGGCGACCTGCATGGCCGCGGTGTCGATGGGCTCGGTGGCGCCGAAGCGCGGCAGCGTGGTGCGGAAGGCGCGGACGAGGAAGGCGGCCTCGACGAGGTCGCCCCGCGCCTGCTTGATGGCGATGGCGGCGAGGTCGCGGTCGTAGAGCGAGCCCTCGGTCATGACGCGGTCGACGGAAAGCGTGAGCTGCTCGCGGATCTGGGCAGGCGCGACCTCCGGCACAGCCGGGTCGCCGCGCCGGGCGTGGGCGAGAAGCCGGTGGGCGTTGTCGATGGCGCGCTCGCCACCCTTGACGGCCACATACATGGGTCAAACCTCCGAAGTGACGCGGGTGGTGCGGGGAAGGGCGGCGACGCCCTGCGGACCGGCCAGGATGAGATCGACGCCACGGGGAAACAGGGTATGGTTGGCGGCGAGCCGGGCGACGATATCGGTCGGAAGCCCAGCGACGGCGAGAATCGTCTCGCCCTTGATGCCGGGCCCGGCGAGGCGGAACCTCGGGCCTTCGGTGAGGCTCGTGACCTGCAGGACCAGGGTCGTCGAGCGGTCGGGATAGACGTCGGTGCCGAGTGCGAATCCGGTGAGATCCGGCAGCGCCTCGGGGGCCGCGACGAAGGCGAAGGCGGACTGCGAGGCTACCGAGACGATCCGCGCGCCGGTGTGGAAGGTCAGAAAGGTCGTGACCTCCGGCGCGGCCGCCAGCGGCAAATCCAGCCAGAGCGGCGTCTCGTAGTCGGCAAGCGCCACGGCGACCGCGGCGGCGACCGGCGTCAGCGGCGCAGGGGCTGCGGCCAGGCCGTGCACGGGCTGGAGCGTGCCGGGACGCGCCAAGGCGTTCATCACGGCACGGAAGGTCTTCTGGGCGTCGTGGACCGGGTCGGCGAAGGCGAGGGCGATGGCCATCAGTTGTCTCCGCGGACCATGGTGAAGAAGTCGACACGGGTGGCGGCGGCCTGCTCGCGCCTGCGGAGAGTTTCGGCAGCGAGCCGATCGCGGACCGGCTGCAGCAGGGCTTCGACGGCATCGCGCGTCGCCGGGGCCTGCCACAGCGCATCGGCAAGGGCGGCGAGGCGCGCCTTCTCCTTGTCGCGGCCGAGCACATGGCCGAAGCCGACCTCGCCGCCTGGCAGGGAGACGGCAGCGCGGGTCACGGTCGCCTCGCCCATGTTGAAGGGCGCGCCGTCGCCGCCGATGCGTCCACGCACCATGACGAGGCCGATCTCCGGCCGGCGCAGGAGGGTGACACCGTCCTTGGCGAGTGCGTCGAGGGGGGCGAGTTCCTCCACGGTCGCGCGGGCGACCGTCGCCATGCTAGCCTTGCGGCCGGCCAGGGATGAATCGTGCAGTTCGCTGTGATCTGTCATGATTTGTATATTGGTCTAGACGATTATGGTTTTATGACAGTCGGTAACGTCGGGCAAGCAGCGAGTTGCGCCGGGAGCCGATGGGGTGATGGGACGAAACCGCATATCGGCCGCGAGCCGTGACAGGCGGATGACGGGAGGCGGAATGCTGGCGAGGGGCAGGGGTGTCACGGTGTGGCGGCAGATCGCCGAGGCGATCGAGGCCGAGATCGCCGGCGGCGGTCTCGTACCGGGGACGCGGCTGCCGACCGAGGCGGCGCTGACGGAACGCTTCGGCGTCAATCGCCATACTGTGCGGCAGGCGGTGAAGTCGCTGGTCGACAAGGGGCTGGTGCGGGTCACCCAGGGCTCCGGCACCTATGTCGAGGCCAAGCCCCTGACCTATCCGATCGGCCGGCGCACACGCTTCTCCGAGATCGTGGTTGGACAGGCGCGCGATCCCGCCGGACGCCTGCTCGGACATCGCGAGACGGGTGCCAATGCCGAGATCGCCGAGGCCCTCGACCTGTCGCCGGAAGATCCCGTGGTCATGGTGGAAAGCGCCCATTTCGCCGACGGGGTGCCGATCTCCTGGGCCGTTACCGCCTTTCCGCTGCCGCGCTTCCGGCGCGTGCCGGAGGTCTATGCAGCGACCGGATCGATCACCGCCGCGCTCGCCGCCTGCGATGTGCCGGACTATCGCCGCGCCTCGACGAAGATCGGTGCCGCCATCGCCGACAGTTTGGATGCCGAGCGGCTGGAGATCGCCGAGGGTCGGCCGGTGCTCGTCATCGACAGCGTCAATGTCGACCCCGACGGTGTGCCGATCCAGTGGGCCCGCTCGCACTTCTGCGCCGACCGGATCCGCCTCACCGTCGGCTGAACGGACCCACGCTCAGGGCGCCGCGCGCTCGCCGATCAGCGCGAAGCGCAGCCGCGTCGAGATCTGGTCGATGATCGCGACCGTCACCAGGATCATCAGGATCAGCGCCGAGACGTGCTGGTATTCAAGGACGCGGATCTGTTCGGCCAGATGCAGACCGATGCCACCGGCGCCGACGATGCCGATGATGGTCGCCGAGCGGGTGTTGCTCTCGAAATAGTAGAGTACCTGGCTGCCGAAGATCGGCAGAACCTGGGGAAGAATACCGAAGCGGATGCCATGCAGCCTGCTGCCGCCGGTTGAGGCGATTCCCTCGGAAGACTTGCGGTCGGCGGCCTCGATGGCCTCGGAGAAGAGCTTCGAGAACAGTCCGAAATTGGCGCAGAGCAGGGCGAGAACGCCGGCGAAGGGGCCGAGGCCCACGACGCTGACCCAGATCAGCGCCCAGATCAGTTCGTCGACGCCGCGGATCGTGTCGACGATGCGCCGGGTGATGAAATGGAAGACGATGTTCGGGACGACGTTCCTGGCGGCAAGGAAGCCGACGGGAAGCGCGACGAGCGCGGCGGTGAATGTGCCGAGGAAGGCGATGGCCACCGTCTCGGCGAGCGCGTGCAGATAGACGAAGAACTTCGACCATGTGCCCGTGGAGGGCGGCAGCATGAACCAGAGGAACTGGCCGAGCTTGCCGAGGCCGGTGATCAGCTTCGCGGCGTCGAAATCGAGCACGACCAGGCCATAGGCGAAGAGGCCGGCGAGCAGGGTGAGGATGAGACCGGTGCGGATGCGGCGTGCGGACGGGGGATGGAAGACCTCGGGGTGGCGCTGCAAGAGCCCGTCGCGGTCGGCGCGGGCGGCAAGGCGCAGGGGGTGCTCGGCGGCTGGCGTGGTCATGAGCGGGAATCCAGGCCGATCAGGTGATGGCGCAGGCGTTCGGTCGCGAGGTCGATGACCATGACGGTCGCGATGATCAGAACGAGGATGGCCGAGACGTCGGAATAGTAGAACTTGCGGATGGCCTCGACGAGGTCCTGGCCGATGCCGCCGGCGCCGACGAAGCCCATGACGGCGGCGCCGCGCACGTTCACCTCGAAGCGCAGCAGCGCGTAGCTGGCGAAGTTCGAGAGCACCTGCGGCACCACCGCGAAGCGCATGCACTCGGCCCAGGTGGCGCCCGTCGCCGTCAGGCCGTCCACCGGCTTCATGTCGATGTTCTCGGCGACCTCGGCGAACTGCTTGCCGAGCGCCCCGAAAGTGTGGATGGCGATGGCGAGCACGCCCGGCACCGGGCCGAGGCCGAAGGCAACGACGAAGATCAGGGCGAAGACGATCTCGGGCACCGTCCGGCAGAATTCGAGCCAGCGCTTGGCGAGGAAGCCGATGGTGGAGTTCGGCGTCAGGTTGCGGGCCGACAGGAAGGCGAAGACGAAGCCGCCTACGGCGCCGGTGAGCGTGCCGACATAGGCGATGAGCAGCGTCTCCCAGAGGAGCTTCATCCACTTGTCGAAGCCCCACATCCACTCGACCAGGTCGAAAAGGACGAAGCGTCCTGCGGCGGCGCCCTGCTCGAGGGTGAAGATGCGGCCGAGGTAGTCGGTGAAGCGCCAGAGGTTGGTGAAGAAGGTGGTGGGACGGACCTCGGCGACGATGCCGGCGACGACATAGGCGAGGGCGAAGAGCCCGAGGCCGAGGTAGAGCTGGCGTCGTTTGGCGGAGACCGCCTCGGCATAGGCTCCACCGAGGGCGCTGAGCTGGTGATCGGGCAGGCGGGGAACGGCACTCGACATGGTGTTGGGTCAGCTCCGCCGGCGGCGCATCTGGTCGATGAAGCGGGAGAGGTCGATCATCACCTGATAGTCCTCGGCCTTGACCGGAACGTAGCCGGTCGCGTTCCCGTCGCTGATGCGCAGGAAGGCCTCGCGCCCCTTGTCGGCGGCATCGACGAAGGCCTGACGCACCGCGGTCCGCAGCGCCTCCGGAAGGGATCGCATCACGGTGATCGGCGAGCCCGGGATCAGATCGGACTTGAAGACAATGCGGAAGTCCTCGGCGCGCGCCATGCCTTTCGCCACCATGCGCAGGAGGTTCGATTCCCGCTCGGTGTTCCACCAGTTGAAGGCGGCGTCGCAGGTCCCCTGCGCGAGACCGATGACGGCGTTCTCGTGGCTGCCGGAGTAGACGACCTTGCCGAAGTGGGCTTCCGGCTCGATGCCGAGCTTGCTCATGGCGAAGCGCGGAACGTTGTTGCCCGAGGCGGAATTTGGATCGACCAGGCAGAGATTGCGACCCCTGAGGTCGGCGAGGCCCTGGGCCGGATCACCGGCCCTGACATAGAGAACCGAATAGTAGCCGATGGCGCCCTGCGAATTGGCCATGGTCACCAGCGGCTCGACGCCGTTCTGGGTGACGATGGCGGCGCGGGCATAGGCGGCCGGTCCCATATGCGCGAAATGGACCTGGCCGGTCCGCAGCCCCTCGATCACAGCGGCATAGTCGTTGGCGACCCGCATCGTGACCTTCACGCCGAGCGCCTGCGACAGGTAGGCGATGAAGGGAGCGTAGCGATCGAGGATACCGGCGGAGTTCTCGGACGGCGTGACCGAGAAGACCAGTTCGGGATGGGTCCGGCGCCAGTCGTCCTGCTGTGCCATGGCGGGCATCGGGACAGACAGGCTGGCGACGAGGGCCAGGGCGAGCCGGCGCGAAAGCATGGCGGTTGTCCTGGAAGCGTCTCTGGAAGGACAAGGGGCTCCCGTGCGGCGGGAGCCCCGGTTCAGGCCGTCAGGAGCGGGCGCGCCGCATCTGGTCGACGAACTTCTGCAGTTCGACGACCGGCACGTAGTCCTGATGGCTGACCTGTTTGAAGCCGAGGTCCTTGCCGTCGGAGAGGCGATCGAAGGCGGCCTTGTCCTTCTGCGGCGCCTCGATGAAGGCCTTCAGGATGGCCGCCTTGGCGTCGGCCGGCAGCGAGGTCAGCCAGGCATAGGGCGAGCCGGCGATGAGGTCCGACTTGAAGATGATCTTGAAGTCCTCGTTGCGCACCATGCCCTTGTTGACCATGCGCGAGAAGTTCGAATCCTGCTCGGAATTCCACCAGTTGAAGGCGGCGTCGCAGGTTCCCTGGGCGACTGCCGTGATGGCGTTCTCGTGGCTGCCGGCATAGACGACGCGGGAGAAGTGCTGGTCAGGGTTGGCGATGCCCATGCGGCTCATGGCGAAACGCGGCACGTTGTTGCCGGACGTCGAGTTGGGGTCGACGAGACAGAGGTTCTTGCCCTTGAGGTCCTGGATCGAGGCGGCGGTGCTGTTCGCCTTCACGTAGAGCACCGAATAGTAGCCGATCGAACCGTCCGAGTTGATCGTCGTGACGAAGGGCTCGACGCCGCCATTGGTGACGGTGTGGGCGCGGACATAGGACGAGGGGCCGTAGTAGCCGAGGTGAATCTGCCCGGCGCGCTGGCCCTCGATGACCGCCGCGTAATCGTTGGCGATGCGCAGCGTCACCTTCACGCCGAGTTCCTTCGACAGGTAGGCGTTGAACGGCGCCATGCGCTCGGTGAGGCCCGAGGCGTTCTCGGCGGGAACGACCGCGAAGACGAGCTCGGGATAGCGGTTCTGCCAGGTGCCCTGGGCAGAGGCGACGGTGGAGGCGAAGGGAAGGCCGGCGAGGCCGGCGACGATCTGGCGGCGGTCAAACATGGCGGGTGTCTCCGGGACCGGGTTGAACGAGGCGGAACGCGTCAGGCGAAGGCCGCCGCCGGCAGGGCCGGGGCGGGGACGGGAACAGGCGTGTGGCTGTCGACCACGTCGCCGGCCTCGATGCCGTAGAGATCGCGGGCGACATCGTCGGTGAGGGCGGACGGCGCACCGTCGAAGACCACGCGGCCCTGCGCCATGCCGACGAGGCGGTCGCAGTAGGATTTCGCGAGGTCGAGAGAGTGCAGGTTGGTGATCACCGTGATGCCGTAGTGGCGATTGATCCGCTGCAGCGCGTCCATGACGATGCGGGTGTTGCGCGGGTCGAGCGAGGCGATGGGCTCGTCGGCGAGGATCAGCTTCGGCTCCTGCACGAGTGCCCGCGCGATGGCGACCCGCTGCTGCTGTCCGCCGGAGAGGCTCTCGGCGCGCTGCGCGGCGAGAGAGGCGATGTCGAACTGCTCGAGGGCGGAGAGGGCGATGGCCTTGTCCTCGACGCTCCAGAGCTTGAGGAGTGCACGGGTCTGACCGACGTGATTGAGGCGGCCCATCAGCACGTTGGTCAGCACGTCGAGGCGGCCGACGAGATTGAACTGCTGAAAGATCATGGCGCAGGACTGGCGCCAGTCGCGAAGGTCCGAACCTGTGAGGGCGGTGACGTCCCGGCTCTCGCAGACGATCCGTCCGGCGGAGGGCTCCTGCAGGCGGTTGATCATCCGCAGCAGGGTGGACTTGCCGGCGCCCGAACGGCCGATGATCCCAACGAAGGCGCCACGCTGGATCTCGAGCGAGACATTGTCGACCGCCGTCTTCGCACCGAAGCGCCGCGTGATCCCGTCGATTGTGAGCATGCGGCAGCACTCCGCCCGTGACGACAGCGAAGGGCATGCCTTCGCGATGAAACGGCTCTAGGGCAGGGGAATTACAGTTTTGTGACGGATTCGACTGGCGGGCTTTTGGTTATCGCGGGTCGCGAATACTTGCGGATTGTCATGCAGACGTCATCGATGTGTCATCTGCACAGGCGAGCGGCAAGACGCCGCCTTCCATGCCCCAGGATGCCCGCCCCATGAGCCAGCTCGGCCTCGACCCCTCGATCCATCCGACCGCGATCATCCGCAACAGCCGTTTCAGCGCCTACACCGAGGTCGGTGCACGCACGGTGATCTCCGAGACGGTGATGGGCGACTATTCCTACATCGTGCAGGACGGGCAGATCGACATGTCGACCATCGGCAAGTTCTGCTCCATCGCCTCGCATGTCCGCATCAATCCCGGCAATCACCCGATGGAGCGGGCGAGCCAGAGCCACTTCCTCTACCGCGCCTCGCGCTATTTCGACGGCGAACCGGACGAGGCTGGTTTCTTCGACTGGCGACGCTCCCATGCCGTCACCATCGGCCACGACGTCTGGATCGGCCATGGCGGCGTCGTGCTGGCGGGCAAGCATGTCGGCACCGGCGCCGTGGTGGCGGCAGGCGCGATCGTGACCAAGGACGTCGCCCCCTACACGGTGGTCGGTGGCAATCCCGCACGGGTGATCAAGCGCCGCTTCCCGGAGGCCGTCGGCGACCGGCTGATGGCGCTCGCCTGGTGGGACTGGGATCACGAGCGGTTGCGGCAGGCCCTGCCGGATTTCCGGGCCCTGTCCATCGAGGCCTTCCTGGAAAAGCACGGCGGCTGAGCGACGGGCCCCGGTTCGGCTGATGGAAATTGTGCGACGCAGCATTGATCCAAGTCGTCGCGACGCCGACACGAAGCGCCGACATAGTTCGCTGCGGCGGGTTCCCGATCGCGACGGCTCTCCGTAGATTGCGGGATCGGCCTTCGCCTGCCCCGACCGACGGAGACCCAGCGCCATGTCCCTCTACCGTCTCGACCGGTTCTTCGCTCCGCGATCCGTCGCCATCGTCGGCGCGACCGACCGGCCCCATTCGATGGGTCAGGCGCTGATGGCCAACATGACGCGAGCGGGTTTTTCGGGCCAGTTGCTGCCCGTCAACCCGAAGCATGCGGAAGTGGCCGGCCTCCCGACTTTCGCCTCGCTTTCCGACCTGCCTCTGGTGCCTGATCTCGTCGTCATGGCGACGCCGGGTCCGACCATCCCCGGCCTCGTCGATGAGGCGGCGCGGCTGGGCGTTCCCGCGGCGGTGGTGATCTCGGCCCTGGAGCGGCAGGGCTACGAGGCTGCCAGCGGCCGCCTTGGCAAGGCCGTCCGCGACAAGGCGATCCGCCTCGTCGGTCCCAACTGCTTCGGCGTCATCGCGCCGCATGGCGGGGTGGATGCGAGCTTCTCCTCGCGCAAGACCCGGCCGGGCTCACTCGCCTTCATCTCGCAGTCCGGTGCCATTGCCGCGGCCATGCTCGAATGGGCCGAGGTCCGCCACATCGGCTTCTCGGGCGTGGTGACGCTCGGCGACCAGCTCGATGTCGATACCGGCGACTGCCTCGACTATTTCGCCGCCGACTATCGCACGCGCGCGATCCTCGTCTACATCGAGGCGATCAAGGACGTACGCAAGTTCATGGCCTCCGCACGCGCGGCCGCGCGCTCGAAGCCGGTGATCGTGCTGAAGTCGGGGCGCAGTGCCGCGGCGGCGAGCGCGGCGAAATCGCATACGGGCGCGCTCGCGGGCGCGGACGACGTCTACGCGGCCGCCTTCGCCCGCGCGGGCCTGGTGCGCGTCAACGACCTCGACGAACTCATCGCCGCCGCCGAGACGCTGTCGCGCTATCCCTCTTTCGCCGGCGACCGGCTCGGCATGGTGACGAACGGTGGCGGCCTCGGCGTCCTCGCGGTCGATGCGCTGATGGACCATGGCGGCACGCTCGCCAAGCTCGGCGCCGAGACGAAGGCGAAGCTCGACGCCGCCATGCCGCCGACCTGGTCGGGCGGCAATCCCATCGACATCATCGGCGACGCCGATTCGGCGCGCTACGCGGCGGCGATGGAGGCAGCCCTCGACGACCGCGACATCGATGCCGTGCTGGTGATGAACTGCCCGACGGCGCTGCTGCCGAGCCGCGACGCGGCACAGGCGGTGGCGAAGGTCGTCACCTCGCGCAAGACGCGCGGTGGCCGCATGAAGCCGGTCTTCACGGTCTGGCTGGGCGACCAGGAGCAGGCAACCGAGATCTTCGCCGAGGCGGGCCTGCCGAGCTACCCGACGGAGTCGGAGGCCGTGCGCGGCTTCATGCACATGGTGCGCTACCGGCGCGGCCAGACCGAGCTGATGGAGACGCCCGAGAATGCCGAGATCGTCGCACCCGCCGATCTCGCCGTGCTGCGCGGCGAACTCGATTCGGCGGTGAAGGCGAAGAAGCGCTGGCTCGATCCGATCCTCGTCGATCGCATCCTCACCGCCTACGGCATCCCGACCGTGCCGATCGCCGCCGCCCGCACGCCGCGTGAGGCTGGCGATTTCGCCGAGACCTTCCTCAAGACGGGCAAGGCCATCGCGGTGAAGATCCTGTCGCCGGACATCACCCACAAGTCCGATGTCGGCGGCGTTCGCCTGGGGCTGGCGACGCGCGAGGCTGTCGAGGCCGCCGTCGCCGAGATGCTCGAACGGGTGGCACGGCAGGTCCCGCAGGCGCGTATCGACGGCGTGATGGTGCAGCCGATGGTGCACCGGCCCGGCGCCATCGAACTCATCGTCGGCCTCGCCGACGATCCGACCTTCGGCTCGGTCATGCTGTTCGGTCGCGGCGGCAAGGCGGTGGAACTGATCAAGGATCGCGCGCTGGCGCTGCCGCCCCTCGACATGCGGATCGCCCGCGACATGATCGCCCGTACCCGCATCTCCAGGCAGATGGCCGGCTACCGCGACGTACCGCCGGTCGACACGGCGAAGGTGGCGGAAATCCTCGTCCGCCTGTCGCAGCTCGCCGCCGACCTGCCGCAGGTCGCCGAGATCGACATCAACCCGCTGCTGGCGGACGCATCCGGCATCGTCGCGCTGGATGCGCGCATCGCCGTCGGTCCGCCACGCGCCAAGGGGCTGGTGCGCGGCGGCCATCCGCGCTTCGCCATCCGCCCCTACCCGAAGGAATGGGAGCGCGACCTCGTCACCGACAGCGGCTTTGCCTGCAAGGTGCGGCCCGTCCGCCCCGAGGATGAACAGCTGTTCCGCGACTTCTTCCACCGCGTCAATCCGGACGACATCCGCCAGCGGTTCTTCGCGCCGATCAAGGAGTTCACCCACGCCTTCATCGCCCGCCTGACCCAGATCGACTATGCGCGGTCGATGGTGCTTGTGGCTCTCGATCACGACAGCGGCGAGATGCTCGGCGCCGTGCGCCTCCATGCCGACCCGGACAACGAGAACGCCGAATACGCCATCTTCGTCAGGTCCGATCAGCAGGGCCGCGGCCTCGGCCTGTCGCTGATGCAGATGATCATCGACTATGGCCGCCGGCAGGGCACCAGGCGCATCTACGGCCAGGTGCTGGCGGAGAACGTCCGCATGCTGGCGCTGGCCCGCGAACTCGGCTTCAGGATCGGGCCCGATCCGGATGACTCCGCCCTTCAGAAGGTGGTGCTGGAACTCGTCTGACGGGTGGGGACAAGTTCCGGACGGAATTCAGCAACCGCATGGCTTTGCGGGAAATGTTGTTTGCAGCGTCACGCTGCATGGTAGGATTTGTTCCAAGTTCCCGGACTTTGCCTCGATGGCGTCGCAGTCGCCTCCCGCATCGCCTGCGAGCCTCCGATGAACCGACCCTGCTCAGGCTGTCTCACGCTATCCGAGGCGAGGGCGTCAAAGCCGTGCACGGGACGCCCCTGAGCAGACGGGGATGGACAGCGGCGCGCTGCCAGCGAACCGGAGATGCGATCGCGATCACTCCGCGAAGATCTCGGCCGGCGCACCGAAGCGGTCCGGCCAGTCCTCCCACGCCACGTCGCTTGGGCAGAGCGCGTAGGCGGCGAGCAACCAGCCGTTCGGTCCACGTCGCAGGAGGGCGCCCACCAGATGGCTGGTGTCGCCCGCGCAGGGCGTGCCCGCCCATCGCATGGCCCGCCCGTCGGGTCTGCGAGGCGTCGCGAGCACGAACGCGAAGGCGCCACAGACCCGGGCGCGCTCCACGACGAACTCGACATTGGTCCGCAGGTCCCTTGAGACCGGCTGCCGCATGACATCGAGAGCCTCCCGGCGATCACCGCCGGTCAGCACGGCGCAGGCCGCCGTGGACGCTGGAGCGCTCGACAGCCTGTTTCCGGAAGGCGCCTCCGCCGCACCTGCCGTCACGGCGCCTTCGTCGCAGGCGGTGGTCCGCGGGTCGAAGCAGCCGCCGGCCCCCTTCGCGCCCCGGGGGCAGAGGGAGGTTCCCGCCTCGCAGATGAGGCCCTGGTCGCAGCTGGCGCGCCCGGGCAGGTAGCAGCCGCCCCATCCGTTGCGACCCGGTGCGCAGGTCTGGAAAGGCGGCTCGCACACCTGCGCCACGGCACCGGAGCTCATGGCTGCGAGGAGGACGGCGATCCAGAGGGCGTGCTTCATGCCGGCGCTTCCTTAGAGGTGCGAGGCAAAGTCGCCCTGTCGCGTGGATTGCTCAATGACCCATCTCAATGAGGACAGTCGGCAAGTGGCCCACGTTGCATCCCGCAAGAGGAGCGTGACATGACTCTGGTCCGACTGTTTTCCGACCCGCGTGTCCTGGCGATCGCCGGCATCGCTCTGCTGGCGAGCGATCCTGCCCTGTCGCAACAGCCTGCCGGCGCACCGCCGCCCCAGGTTCCGGTCGAGACCTGCACGCCGGGCAATTGCTGCTGGATCATGACCAAGGGCCTGAGCGGTGCGTTCGGCATGGCCTTCGACCAGTCCGCGGGCTCAGGCCACGCGGTTCTCGTGGCGTCGGGCTATGATCGATTGATCCACGGCCCGACGACGGCCAATGCCTGCGTCGCCTACTGGAACCGCCATATCGCCACCCGGCCGGGCCAGACGCCGTGGATGGCGATGCCGGTTGGACCCCTGCGCAATCTGCCGGCGACCCCGCCGCCCGCGGGACCGGGTCCCGTTGTCGGCGCGCCCCCGGTACCGCCATTGCCGAACGAAGCTCCGCCCGGCGTCGAACCTGTTGCCGGCGGCGAGACGGTGGCGCCCCCTCCCCAGACGGGCCACTGGCGCTTCGTTCAGGAGCAGGTGATCGAGGCGAGGACCAGCGCCTCGCCCCGCGACATCATCACGAACCAGATCACGGTGGCCAACGGGTCCATGTCCATGACCCTCACCACCGACCCGCATCTGGGCGAGGGGCCGTCGACCTGGGCGGCGGATGCACAGTGGTCGTGGAATTCGACCCGCGGCCTCGACATCCTCGTTCCCGGCGAGAGGCTGGCTGCCAGGATGCGTGTGGCCGACCGGAGCGTGCCGGAGCAGGTCAGCGGATGGCGCCATGGCCATGTCGGGATGTCCTGCAGCATCCGGTTCGACGACCCCGCGCTGGGCGTCGGCGCGACGTCGGCATCCGCCGAGACGATCCTCAACATCGTCGTCGGGGAGCAGAAGAGCACTACGCAGGACGGTTCCGCGAGGACCCCGGACGGGCCGCTCTGGGGCGGCCGCATGGCGCTGGTCGCCGCGTGTGGCGGCATCGGCAAGTATCAGCGCATCTATCAATGGGTGCCGCCGCAGCCGGCAGGCGCGACGCTGCAAGGCGCGGCGCAGGGTGGCGCCGGCCGGCAGGCGACAGCCAGTGCCCAGCCTGACTCCGGGGCGCCACCGGCCAGCGGGGCCGCCGGAACGGGAGCTGCTGCGCCAACGCCGGTCCTGCCGCCGCTGCCTGCTCCGCCCGCGGTCGCTGCACCGTCCGGCCCACAGCCGGGACCCGGTGGAGCCGCTGCGCCGCCTGCCTGGCCGGGCATACAGCCGCCTCCGGTCGCTTCGGCACCGCGGCCGGTCCCCGTCACGCCGGACAGCGCCCCGCGCCAGGAGCCGCCGTCCTCCTCGAGCCCCCCTGCGGTGCAGCGGGTGGTCGAACTGGTCGACAACTGGAATCCGGCGGCCTGCCAGTTCACCCGGCGGGCGGGATTTGTCCTTCACGCCCCGACCCAGATCGTCAACATCGAGCTCTGGTACAACTGGTCCGCGGGGGAGACGAGCGTTCCCTTCCAGATGCGCAGCGGCGACGAGGTCATCGCCCGCGGCGCGCTGGAACGGACCTCCTGCGATCCCTACCAGCCGTCGTGGTGCGGCGCGAGCGCGATGGTGTCGCTCGTGGTGCCGCCGGGCACCTACGCCGTCGACGTCGCCCGATCGCGCGTGTGCGCCAATGTGGGAAGCCGCAACAACGGCTTCATCAAGGTGCGTGGCATGCAGTGACGTGCCCGGGTCAGCGCCGTCGGGCCCATCGCCCACCCGGCTTGAGCGGCTGCCGTTCCTGATCGAGGGCGTCAATCGCGCGTTGGGCCTCCGCCGCATCGCTCGGTGAGCGCTGGTTCGCGCAGGGGATGGCGCGACGACTCCGGACAGGTTCTCACCGACCTTTGAGGAAGCCGCATTCCGATGCCGTCCATCCGGACGTGGGGTCGCCGGGGAGGCCCGGCTCGCGGGCCCGCCGTGCCCCTTCCATCGCTTGCACCCGCGCAAGGCCTGCTTGTCGGGCACACCGCTTGCCCCGAACTCCGTCAGCGCCGAGGCTGTGGGTGTCCGTCCCCCGAGGGAGTTCCCCCATGTCTGCCGCCATCGACGTCATCGACAACCCCGAGGCCCAGCAGTTCCAGGCCCGCATCGACGGCCATCTCGCCTTCGCCGAATACCGGCTGATCAAGGGCGCGATCATGTTCACCCACACCGAAGTGCCCGAGGCGCTCGGCGGCCGCGGCATTGGTTCCGCCCTGATCAAGGCGGGGCTTGCCGCCGCCCGCGAACGCGAGCTGAAGGTGATGCCGGTCTGTCCGTTCTTTGCCGCCTGGTTTGGCAAGCATCCGGAAGACCGCGACCTGCTGCATCCGTCCTACAGGACGGCGCTGGGGCTTTGAGGGGCCGTGCAGATGGGCACCCGGCACCGGGTGTCGATCGATACGGAGGTATCGCGCCATTGCCAGCAATTGGCCTCCGATCTACGTTTGCCGTCGTGATCCGAGCGGAGGAACGGCCATGATCTACATTGCGGCGGTGGGGGTCCTCGCCATCCTCCTGCTGCAGGCGACCGGCTCCATTCCGATGTCGAGCGTCGGCGGACCGATGACCATCGCCGCGGTCATCCTCACCGTCGTCCTCGCCGTGGGAATCCATGAGGCCTGGACGATGCGGCGCGGCGTGTTCGGCTGGATCATCAGCCTCGTCGTTGCCTTTTTCGGTGGCCTGGTGGGTGCCCAACTCGGCGGCTTCGTTGCGTCCATGACGCTGCCCTACACGGGCTCGCTGGCCGCAACGGGCGGTGCCGTCTTCGCGGCGGCTCTGGTGATCGGCATGCTGGCGGCCGTCGCTGGCGCCTGGGGCGCGCTTCAGGCCGTCAACCGCTTTCGCGCCACCCCTGCTCGCTGAGGCCGGACAGGGACCCCGCCGGGATCGACAGCGGTCCGCCGCCACCCCTTCGGCCGATTGGCCGTGATTTCGGCGCCGTGCCACTCTGGCCTCAGCCACGCGATCCCGTACGCGGAGAGACCGATGCCCCGCCACGCGCCCTCGACCCGCCTGATCACCCACGAGGTCTTCAACCAGCCGCCGGATTTCGCCGGGCGGAACCTGTTCACCTCGGACCCGATCCTGCGCCACTGGGCCGTTCAGGAGGGTGGCGACTGGGTTGACGCACCGCTGACGGCGCTCGGCGCGGCGGTTGGCTCGGAGGAGGTGCTGGCCTGGGGCGAGGAGGCGAACCGCTATCCCCCCGAACTGACGGTCTTCGACCGCTACGGCCGGCGCATCGACGAGGTGAGGTTCCATCCAAGCTACCACCGCCTGATGGACCTCGCCATGGAGCAACGCATCCACTCCATCGCCTGGGCGGAGAACCGGCCGGGCAGCCACGTGGCCCACTCCGCGCTGATGGCGCTGTTCTCGGAGGCCGAGCAGGGCACGATGTGCCCGATCTCCATGACCTATGCGGCGGTGCCGGCGTTGCAGCACCAGCCGGACGTCGCCGCCGCCTGGGTGCCCAAGATCGTCGGCGGCCGTTACGACGCGCCGCTGAAGCCCATCGCGGAGAAGCGCGGCGTCACCGTCGGCATGGCCATGACGGAAAAGCAGGGCGGCAGCGACGTGCGCGCCAACACGACGCGGGCTTTCCGCGACGGCGAGGCCTGGCGGCTCGTCGGCCACAAGTGGTTCTGCTCGGCGCCGATGTGCGACGCCTTCCTGACGCTGGCGCAGACGGAGAAGGGGCTGTCGTGCTTCCTGGTGCCGCGCTTCCGGCCGGACGGGGAGCGCAACAGCCTCCATGTGATGCGGCTGAAGGACAAGCTCGGCAACAAGTCCAACGCCTCATCGGAGATCGAGTACCACGACACCCACGCCGTGCTTCTAGGCGAGGAGGGAAGGGGTGTCTCCACCATCATCGAGATGGTCCACCACACCCGTCTGGACACCATTTCCGGCACCATCGGCATCATGCGGATGGCGCTGGCGCAAGCGCATCATCACGTCGGCAACCGCCGCGCCTTCCAGAAGACGCTGATCGACCAGCCGGCCATGCGGGCGGTGGTGGCCGACCTCGCGCTCGAATACGAGGCGGCGGCGGCGCTGACGATGCGGGTGGCGCGGGCCTTCTCGGGCACGGGCGACGAGGACAGGGCCTTCGCCCGCCTCGCAGTGGCCGCGGCGAAATACTGGCTGACCAAGCGCAACCCGAACTTCGTCTACGAATGCATGGAATGCCATGGCGGCGCCGGCTACGTCGAGGAGAGCCCGCTGCCGCGGCTGTTCCGCGAGAGCCCGCTCAACGCCATCTGGGAGGGCTCCGGAAACGTCATCGCCCTCGACATCCTGAGGACGCTCGGCCGGGAACCGCTGGCGCGTGACGCCTTCGCCGCCGAGGTGATGGCGGCGCGCGGCCAGAACGCGGTTCTCGACGCGGCGATGGAGGATGTCGCCGCTGATATCCGCCGCGTCCCGGCGGAAACCGATGCACGGCGCATCGCCGAACGCATGGCGCTGGTTCTCCAGGCTTCCTTGCTGGTCCGTGGCGCGCCCTCCGCCGTCGCCGACGCCTTCATCGCAACGCGCCTCGGCGACGAAGGCGGCCGTTCCTTCGGTGTGCTGCCGCGCGCCGCCGATGTCGACGCCATCGTCGGGCGTGTCTCGGCCTGACGGGGCGGTCTAGACCATCGGGCCGAATGGCCCTTTCCCGGTACCGTCCTAGGATGCCCTTTGGGAAACCTTGTATTGCGCGGTCCGCGTGCGGACGCGCGGCACCGTCCGGGGACAGGCGTCCATGCTCAGAGTGATCATCGTCTTCGGACTGCTCGCCGTGGTCGGCGGCATCGCCACCTGGCGGCCCGATCTCGCGGAGAAAGCCTATGTCCAGGCCCAGGCGCTGCTGCCGGGGGCCAAGCCGCCGCAGCAGGCGGCACAGCCGGCCGGGCAGGGTCGCCGCCCCTCCGGCCCGCCGCCCGTCGCCGTGACGATGGCGCGCGCCGAGAAGCGCAGCGTGCCGATCATCGTCGAGGCGGTGGGCACGGTGCAGCCGATCGCCGCGTTGCAGATCAAGTCGCGCCTCGACAGCCAGGTTGTCACTGTCCATGTCGCCGAAGGCGCGGCGGTGAAGGAGGGCGATCTGCTCTTCAGCCTCGACGACCGGGTGCTGAAGGCGCAGCTCGCCCAGATCGAGGCGCAGATCCTGCGCACCAAGGCCCAGCTCGAGCAGGCCACGCGCGACCGCGACCGGGCCATCGATCTCAATCGCCGCAATGTCGGCACCGAGGTCGCCCGCGACAACGCCATCACCAATGTGAAGGCGGTGGAGGCGCAGCTCGCCTCCGACGAGGCCAGCCGCAACAACATCGTGACGCAGCTGAGCTACACCCAGATCAAGGCACCGCTTTCGGGGCGCATCGGTTCGATTTCGGCCAAGCCCGGCGCCTTCGTGCGCTCCGCCGACACGGCCGCGATGACCACGATCAACCAGATCAACCCGATCTACATCGCCTTCGCCGTGCCGCAGTCGACCTTTTATGAAATGCGCTCCCTGCTGGGCGACGACGCCTCGAAGGTCACGGTGGAAGCCACCGTCGGCGGGCGGACCGCGACCGGTGCCATCGCCTTCATCGAGAACCAGGTCGACCTCGCCACCGGCACGGTGACCGCCAAGGCGCGGATGGAGAACGGTTCCGAGCAGCTCTGGCCGGGGTCCTTCGTGCCCGTCAAGGTGACGCTCGGTACCCAGGCCGACGCTGTGGTCATTCCTGCCGTCGCGCTGCAGACCGGGCAGAACGGGCCCTATGTCTTCACGGCCAAGGACGGCCGCGCGGCGGTGGTCAATGTGAAGGTGGCGCGCACCCTCGGGGACACCGTCATTCTCGCCGAGGGGCTGCAGGGTGGCGAGGATGTGATCAC
>VFQR01001433.1_pt1 | contig 18313 bp, 13 predicted proteins | sample 3512321 | NCBI WGS metagenome assembly VFQR01 (sample SAMN10412374, study PRJNA504923) | tailings metagenome | isolation source: Relicate 3 Philex TSF1 revegetated site | place: Philippines: Tuba, Benguet | collected 2017-08-29
AGTGAAGTTTTGGCATAAAACAAATGCCTGAGAGTCACCACTTTGGAACAGGTCGTCAGAGTTTCAAAAGAGGGCTTTCGGGTTGATGATACAGAGGGAAATGGAAGCAATGCTCCAGGCAATCATTCGTGGCAGCCAGACGTGGATCACCCCTGGGGCTTATCTTTCAGGTCGCTTCGTGCCGCAGCACCTGCTGCGAGGAGCAGCCATTGTGCTGGCGGCTTTTCAGTTCTGCTCGCTGGCCACGGCACAGATGACGGAAGAATCTTCCCGCCTGGCTGGTTACTACGGCTTTGGTCCGCTGGAAGTCATGAAGCTTGAGGATCGCTCGAAGTTTCTCCACTCGGGGGATCTGAATCATGATGGCTTGATCGATCTTTTGGCTGTCGATAACAGCCACAACCGGATCGATCTGCTGCTCCAGCGCAAGGAAACCACACCCCATGCTGTGGCATCGCGCGAAGTGAATAAAGTGCAGCAAAGCTCGCTGTTTGAGCATGTCAAGTTGCCTGTGGATCATGAGATTCTGTCATTAACAACAGGCGATTTTGACAAAGATGGCCGGACAGATATTGCCTATCTGGGTACACCAGACCAGTTGGTCATTCTTTACCAGCCTGAGAAAGGAACCTGGAACCGGAAGTTCGAGCAGCGTGTGGCGGATATGAGTACGGCGTCGTGGTCGCTCGCTGCGGGTGATTTGAATCAGGATGACCGGACAGATCTGGTTGTCCTGGGAGAGCGGGAGACGAGCTTGTTTCTGCAACTGGCTTCGGGGCAGATGGCACCCGTGCAGAAGCTGCTCAATACTTCTGAGAAGATGGGTCTGGTGCAGATTTCTGATCTCAACGGCGACGGCCTCGCTGATCTGGTCTACTTGGCCGGTGAAGGAAATAACCGCAAACTGGGCGTTCGCTTTGGTCGCGGGAACAAGACTTTAGGAGCCGAGTTTCTCTTTGACCTGGATCGTCCCCGTTCTGTGACGCTGGCGAACATTGATGCTCAGCCGGGGAATGAAATCGTCACGATTGATTCTCGCAATGGCCGGATTCGCTTATCGAAGATCGAAATGGAAGCCCGCAAAGCGGGTGAGCTTCCGGATCGACTGGTGCAGTTTGGTTTTGGCCCGGGGGGAACGGCCAAAGATCGCTCGGTTGCCATTGGTGACGTTGATCAGGATGGTCTGACAGACATTCTCGTCTCTGATGGAGCGGCATCGCGCGTATTGCTCTTTCGACAGGATCCTCGCTTCGGGCTCGATCTGGGAACTGGCTGGCCATCTCTTAAAGGTGCCGATCAGATTCGATTGGCGAATATTGATGGCGTCCCCGGCCTCGAAATGATTGTGCAGAGTGTGGCCGAAAAATCGCTGGGAGTGACTTCCTTTCGAGATGACCGAATTCCTTTCCCGGAGTTGATCTCGATTGATACTGAGCCTGTCGCAATCGAAATGGCCGATCTTGATGGCGATGGTCAGGTCGAGTTGCTGTTTCTCGAAGCGAGTAAAAGTGGACGTGATTACTCGAGCAAGCTGCGAGCACTGACACATAACGGCACGAAGTTTGTGCCCTTCAAGTTCGGAGATCAGGAGAGTTACACCGTACCACTCAAAGGGCGTGCCGAAGGGATGCTTGCGGGTGATCTCACGGGGAATAACCGATCGGAACTGCTCGTCTTTCAGGGTGCAGGAAAGTCGCCCGTGGTGCTGAGTTTCGGCGATCAGGGTGTGGTTTCGGAAATCAACTCGACTGGCCCGTTAGGCCCCGGCATGGCGGGAGCGATGGGGACTTCGATTGCCGAGTTCGGCAATGCCAAAGGATTGCTGATTTCGCAGGATAACCTGGTGAGGTTTGTGACGTATGACCAGGCCAAGGGCTGGCAGATTGTGATGCAGTACACGGCTCCGGAATCCAATGCTCGGCTGATGGGAGGGACAACGATTGAACTCGATGGACAGCCGGGACCCGAAGTCGTGCTGTATGACGGTGGGTTAAGCAAACTGCGTGTTTATCGCCAGGCACCGGAAGGTCTGGTGGCGTGGAAGGAAATCGACATGGGAGACTTCCCGTTCCTGCAGTTCAAGACCGGCGATTTTAATGGCGATCATCAGCAGGATCTCCTCGTCCTGGGGACTGATCGGATGGCAGTCCTTTATAGCGGCGGTGTCTCCCCCAAGATTGCCGAGCTGGGCCAGTTCGAAATGACACAGGAAAAGACCTATCCGGCGGATCTTGTCGCTGGGGACTTTAACGATGATGGCTGGACAGATCTGGCGATCATCGACACACGCAGCCAATACCTGCAACTTGTGCAGTACCGCCCCAGCACCGGGCTCGAGGCGGCTCTCAGTTTTCGGGTGTTCGAGCAGAAATCGTTCGATGATGACGAAGGTGGCAGTGGCGAGCCTCGCGAAGGGATTGCCGCCGATGTGACGGGCGATGGCCGGACCGATCTGATTCTGCTGGCGAAAGATCGCGTGCTGATCTATCCGCAGGATACGGTGGAATCGCCTGAGCCAGCCCGGACCACACAGAAGACATCTGCGAGTCCATCATCAACAGGAGCCCAGGCTCAACCTGCCAAAGCCAGGTAAACTCATTAAGGCTTTTCACCGCGAGCGATCCGTTCGTTGATTGACTTCACCAGTGCGGGGAGTTCGTGGATTGAATCGATGACGGCATGAGCCTTGGCTGCGAGGAATTTTTCACGAGCGTGTGCGATGGCTGTATCACGCTGAGAACCTGGGAGCTGTTGCCACTCATCGAGAGAGTAGCCGCACTCGCTGCTGGAATCGCAGACGCCCACACTCCAGACACCGGCGTTGAGCCCTTCTTCGATATCGAGCAGGGTATCGCCGACTTTGAGGACAGCCGAGGGAGGGTAGACGTTTAGTTGCTGCATCACGCGATAGACCATCCAGGGGGCTGGTCGACCCTTGGGGACTTCGTCGCCGTTGACTGAACAATCGGGAATAAAGCCCTGGGTTTTGGCTTGTTCGAGAACGAGTTGAGCTGCCGCTTCGAAGTAGCCGGTGGTGCCACCAATCTTCAGACCGGATTGCCGCAGATTCTCGATGACTGGCAGCAAACCGGGGACGAGTTCTGCCGATTGCCGGATCGTATCAAGCTGGATGGGTGCGACGGCATGATAGAGGCGATCGACATCGGCTTCTGTCCAGGGGCTTCCTTTGGCCGCCTGCCAGCAGGCAGCGACATCACTGATCCGCAGCATTTCACGGATGTGGTCTTTTTTGTGCATACCCATCGGGACACGAGCCTGGGCCGTCGTGACAGCAACATCTTCCCTGCGGAAGAGTTCCACAAAGGCCCGAACAGGTGCGAGCGAACCAAAATCAATGGTCGTCCCTGCCCAGTCAAAGATCACCAGTTGAATGCCGCTCGCCATCATCGCCCCACTTGCATCGCAAAAGATCAATGAAATTGATGTGCGGTTGATATTGACGATTCAGCAACTCTCAGTCAATCCAGTTGCCTGAGAGTCACAAAAAATTCACATATTGGATGAATAGGTGAGTGGCAACAGTATCGACTGCAAAGCAAGAACTCAAAGAACGAAGTATGGAAAAAGGGCTTGTCAGTTATCAGTTTGTTGTGGCCTGGGGACATTCTCGGGAGTGGCTGCACTGACAACTTCACTGCTATCGAGATTCATGACAAGTTGGCGGTGCCAGGCCCGGCGTTCCATCACCTTTTGCATGACGAAGGCCATGTTCGGGGATGGCTTTGCTCGCTCGCTCTCTTTGATCCAGGACATGTCAACTTCGGGAGCTTTGGCTGCGGAATTCACCGCTACACCAACCACTGTGACGAGAAAGATGCCAATTACGACCCAAACTTCAAATTCGTCTATGAAGAATGACGAACGTTCTTCAGGCTCCAACAGCCATTGCTGCACCAAATAATGTTGGTAGCGAACAACCAGGTAGATTGGAGTAAAACCTAAGAGCAACCACGAACTCTGATCGTTTGGAAATACGGCTTTCCATAAGAAAATATAGGAAAGAACGTAAACCACACCCATGAGCTTAATGAACAATTCATGCTGCAGTATGAACTTTGAGGTTCTACGCCATTGCTGGGAATTCATGGAAGAATCCAGAGTGATCAGGTTACATGAAAACGTTATTCAGTAATGATAAAGCCAACGGTTACAATTAATGAAGCTGGATGATTAATCAGTCCAAATGGTGTAATCACAAATTAGCACAACGTGCATCAATAGATGACATGTTCGTCGAAGTAACGGTTCAGTGAATTTCCCTCAATCGCTAAACTACTGCCTCAAAACCCGCGGGCAGCGCGGATGTCGAGGAAATCACGCAGGCGGTAGTTGATGCCCACATAATCAAGCTGTCGGCAGAGAGCGCGCACAGCGACACCCATGCCATCCGGGCCACTGAAGCCACCGAACTGGCCGCCCCCTTTGAGGTGGGGTTCGAGTTCGAGAAAGGTGCCTGGCAGGCCGAGTTTCAGCATCTTCTTTTCGATACGGGGAAGAACTTCCTTGAGATCGCGAAGAATGCGTTCGTGGCCCGAATCGCCGACATCGGCAGGGACGAAATTTTTGAGCCGCTCTTCATCGACAACGCCATTCCACTGCAGCTTCGGATCAATCTTGTAATCCTTGATGTGCATATAGCCATAGACGTCGCGCATGGCGAGGTATTCGGCAAAGCAGGCTTCGGGTGGCAGATTCTGGCTGGAGAGATTCCCGCCATCGAAGATGCAGATGAGATTGGGCTTCTTGACCGCTTTGGCCAGGGCAGCGAGAGTTCGTCCATTCTGCCCCACGAGATTAGCTTCGACTTCGAGGCCGTAAACGAGGCCGGCTTTGGCACAGGCATCAACAATCGGGCCCAGGGCATCGGCTGCAGGTTGAATGTACTTCAGAGCGTCTTCACCACGCGGGTGATAGAACGAAAATCCGCGAATGATCTTTGCGCCGAGAGCTTCGGCAGCGCGGATTGTGGCGGCAACCTCTGTTTCCAGATACTTTTTGGGAGCGACATACCGGTTATGAGAGCCATCTTCCTGATCGAAGAGTTTCACTTTCCCGAGTCTGGAGCCAATGCTGCAGACCTTCATGCCGTACTGCGTCTGCAAGGTGGCAAGTTGCTTAAGTTGCGCTTTATCGAGTTCGGTGACATGCTGCACCTGCCCCGTGCCCGCGACATCGACAAACCGCGGGCTGTAGTAAGACAGCCCTAATGCGGAAAGAGATGAAAACTGCTCGACGGCCGACTTGGTGTTCGCCGCTTCATCGGCAAAGGCTGAGAGAATCACAGTAGGTTCAGGCATGGTGGGGGTTTCTTTGAAGTAAATGACCTCAACTTGATGCTGCTTCGATAACACCCCTGCAGGCCATAAATCAAGCCAATCCGGCGGGTTTCGTTGATTCTGGTTAAACCAACGGAAGGCGGATCGCTTCAAATTCCCAACATGCAGCCTGCTGAACTTAATCGACGGGCATGGCCTGAGCTATGACGGACTCATTCAGAACGAAGCTTACGACTTCTCTTGTCGCTGTCTCTCCGCATACAACTCCCGGAATGACTTCTTGGGCATGGGGGGGAGTTCGCGTTGTTTGCCCCATTTGTTGAGGCCGTTGTAGACCATGAATCTGGGGAGCCACGGCCAGAGCTTTCGGCCGACTTTCCCCATGAACTCATAGAGCCGCGGGTGGCTGAAGAGTTTGCCGGCAAACCACATGCCCCAGCGTTTGTCAAAGGGGAGAAGTCCCAGGGCGGCAATCTGCTTCCGCCAGGTGAGGAGTTGCAGATGCAGATCGATCTTGACGGGGCAGACATCGCTGCACGAGCCGCACAAGCTGCAGGCGTAGGGGAGCGTGCTGTGCTGAGCCGGATCGCGCGAAGGGGCGAGAATCGAGCCAATCGGGCCGGGAACTGTGGTTTCGTAGCTGTGCCCGCCACTGCGACGATAGACCGGGCAGGTATTCATACAGGCACCACAGCGAATGCAGTGCAGCGACCTGCGAAACTCGGGCGTCCCGAGAATTTTGCTGCGGCCATTATCGACAATCACAATATGCAGTTCGCCACCTTCCATCGGGCCATGGAAATGGGACGAGTAAGTGGTAATCGGCTGCCCGGTGGCTGAGCGTGCCAGCAAACGGAGAAAGACAGACAGATCGGCTGCCCTGGGAATGATCTTTTCCATTCCCATGCAGGCAATGTGCAATTTCGGCAGCGAAACTCCTAAATCGCAGTTCCCTTCGTTGGTACAGACGACAAAGCCACCTGTCTCGGCGATCGCGAAGTTCACGCCTGTGATCCCCGCTTCTGCCCCGAGGAACTTCTGCCGCAATTCGACACGGGCGGCATTCACGAGGTAAGGAGGATCGGTGGCACCTTTTTCTGTTCCCAGATGTTCATGGAACAGCTCGCCCACTTCTTCCCGCTTGATGTGAATGGCGGGCATGACGATATGGCTGGGAGGTTCATGCAGAAGCTGGACAATCCATTCCCCCAGATCGGTATCGACCACTTCGAGGCCATGCCGTTCGAGAAACGGATTGAGATGGCACTCTTCGGTGAGCATCGATTTGCTTTTCACGACCTTTTTGACGCCGTGCTTCTGCAAAAGACTCAAGACGATCTCGTTGTGCTCGGCAGCATCTTTCGCCCAATGCACGACGGCACCGCGCCGGGTGGCTTCGGCTTCGAACTGTTCGAGATATCCCGCCAGGTTCGAGAGCATGTGTGTTTTGATTTGAGAAGCCCGTTCGCGCAGCAGTTCCCATTCCGGCAATGTCCAGGCGGCTTTATCCCGCTTGGAGCGGACAAACCAGATCGCCTGATCGTGCCAGTGGGCACGCGGCTCATTATCGGTGAACTTCTGGGCGTTGGTCGGGTGATCGTGCTTGGCAGCAATCATCTCGGGCTCCGAGGAATGTTCGAGATCTCTGAGTAATTGTCGTTCAAACAGGGCTGGAGGCAGTCTCGATGAATCAAAAATGGTGCATCATGTCACGGCACGACCAGCAAAAATCTGAGCGAGATGCATGATCTTGATCGGCTTTTTCTGGCGGACCAGCAGTCCCTGTAAATGCATCAGGCACGACATATCGCCAGCCGTCATCACTTCGGTTCCAGCCTCTTCGTGATCGTGAATCCGGTCATTCCCCATCATGCACGAGACGGCCTCTTCGTTAATGGCAAATGTCCCGCCAAAGCCGCAGCATTCATCCACCCGCTTCAGTCCCACCAGTTGCAGCCCGGGCATGGTTTTCAGGAGTTGTTCGGCTTTGCTGTAAGCCGGTGAGACCAGTTCACTGCACTGGCCGAGCCTTAACTCGCGGAGTCCATGACAGCTTTGATGCAGGCCAACCTTGTGAGGGAAGGGAACATCGAGCGATTCGACCTTGAGGACATCGACCAGAAATTCGACGAGTTCGAGAGTGTTTTTTTCGACGTGCCTGAATTTGGCTCGATCGACCCGGCCCGCTTCGATTTCATCGTGCAGGAGATGTTCGTAATGACTGCGAATCATGGCCACACAGCTTCCCGAAGGACAGACAATGTGGTCGTAGCCAGCGAAGAGTTCGATGAATCGTTTCGCGACGGGAATGGCGTCGACGGTGCAGCCGGTGTTGGCCATGGGCTGGCCGCAGCAGGTCTGATCTTTGGGGAATTCGACATCGCAGCCAAACCGTTCCAGGACATCGCAGGTGGCGAGGCCGACATCCGGGTAAAGCTGATCGATATAACAGGGGATGAACAAACCAATACGGGGCATGCGCGGATTCCTGTGGTGCGTACCATTTGCCAAAACATTGTAGACCACACCCGGCCCCGCTGCATCCATAGAGTTTGATTCGTTGATTAAGAGGTGAAAAGCAAAGACCTCACATCGCGAGGATATGAGGTCTTGAACGAGCGCTGAATCAGCAATGACAGGCTATGGAATTAGAACTCGCCGACGACGTTGCCATCTCGAATCGAAATGATGTTGTCGAAGAGGCTGTTGGGAGTATCGGTTCCGTCGGTTCGGCCTGGGGAATGGTCGATGTTTTCACTTACGAAGCGGACCGATCCGTCGAACAAAACGAAGTGGGCTCCACCCGTGTGAGGACTGCTGAAACTGCGAACCCAATCCCAATCCGCTCCAGAATTGCTGTCTTCATTAATACGGTTGCGGCCAGTTCCCGCCGTGTCGTATCCGAAATCGTTCTCATGATCTCCGTCGAGCGTGCCAATCCAAACGGCTGCGGAAGCATTTTCGTTCTGTTTGTAGCGGCGTTCGCCTGCTGCGACAGTGTTGGAAGTTCCATCCGTGATATCGCGTGTCGAAGTGCGGCTGTTCGGGAAGAAACCACCGGTGGGAGTTTTGTTGCCGCGATCGGGATCGGTCGCGACCAGCGGGTTGATGGTGGTTTCGTGATCGTGTGCCGCCACATAGTTGGAGGTGGCTGCTTCCCAGCCATTTTCGGTCTGGCGAGCCCACATTGAACCGGCATTAATCGGGCCGGCAATATCTGAAGGGCACATATAGCCAGCGATGGGAGTACGAATCAGGTTTTGGCTGTCGAGAGGGAAGCGGGTCGAACCCACTCCGAGGGAGGAGTAAAGTGGCGCCTGATCGATGTATGGCAAAAGAAACGCCATCCAACCCCAACCAGGTGCCATATTGGCCGAGTTCGCTCCGGTGGCCGTCGCGTGATTGGTCGAATTCGTGGGAACTACGGGCATTACAAACAATGGCGGGAAAGCCCCGTAGTTGTCGTGGTAGTTGTGGAGTGCCAGGCCCAACTGCTTGAGGTTGTTACGACACTGAGTTCGACGGGCGGCTTCGCGTGCCTGTTGAACTGCTGGGAGCAGCAAGGCAATGAGGATCGCAATAATTGCGATGACCACGAGCAATTCAATCAGTGTGAATCCTCGCCGCTGAGATAACTTCGACTGGATCGTTTTTCCCGACATGAAAAGACATTCCTTACAATTTGAAAATAATCCGGGGACCAATGCTGGATCCGCTTTTCGTTGCACGAACATATGATAATACACTGATCGTTGCGGTGCTATCTATTCAGGAAAGCACCCATTGCTGTTGGTAATTACACGCAACGCAAATTTTTCCATAACGTCATGAAATACAATCGGTTACGAATCTTCACATTGCCAAAGCGCAACAAGCGGCCAGGCACATGATGAATCCCAGACGGCGAAACGTCGCCACATGCCGGGTTCATTCATGGAGATTCCGGATGGAGGAAAAGAAATTTTTCCTCTCCAACAGTCACCCGACGGAAGCCGTAAATCAAAGAGCAGCAGTCATCACAACTCCAGTTCACCTCTGGCCAGAAATGGAGTTGTCACAACGAGTTTCGTTCCCCAACGGGCTTTTGATGACGGGTTGATCGCCGGGAGATGACAACCTTGAAAGTTTTGTGGTTGAAGTCGGCTCTGGCTGAATTTTTATGATGAACGGAAGTTTCAATTACTAACACCATGCCGTTAACGCGGTTTTTGAGTTGTGAAGGAGTGACGGATGAGTTTTCTCTCTCGATTTGGCGGCAGTCTGGCCACACTTTCCGCTGGAGCAATTGTCGCGGTGGCCTCGATGCAATACGCAGAACATACTCAGGCCGTGGCGGTTCCTCGCGTCCTCACGCCGGGCGAATTCTCGCTGGCGTTTCGTGAAGTCGCTTCGCAAAGCCTGCCAGCGATTGTCTCGATTCGGACACTCAGCAAAGGGAACGCGGCAAACGTTGGCAGCCTCCCCGGTGGCGACGACCTGCCACTGCCAGAATTCTTCAAGAACGATCCCCGCTTCCGCGACATGCTCAAAGCACCGCGCCAGCAGCGCTCCCCAATGCAACGTGGGATGGGCAGCGGCTTCGTGATCGATGCCAGCGGGATCATCATGACCAATAACCATGTGGTCGATGGTGCCGACGAAGTGATCGTGACGCTGCAGAACGGCAAGGAATACGTCGCCAAGGATATCAAAACCGATCCTCGGACTGACGTCGCTATTCTGCGGATCGAAGGGGCCAAAGATCTCGTCGCACTTCCTTTAGGTGACAGCGATTCGGCACAGCCGGGCGACTGGGTAATGGCCATTGGTTCTCCCTTTGGGCTCGATACCAGCGTGACAGCCGGGATTGTCAGTGGTAAAGGCCGTGGCATGGGGATTACCGAACGCGAAGACTTTATTCAGACCGATGCGGCTGTGAACCCTGGAAACAGTGGTGGGCCGCTGCTCAACCTGCGTGGGGAAGTGATCGGTATCAACACTGCGATCTCTTCCCGCAGTGGTGGTTATGATGGCGTGAGCTTCTCGATTCCGATCAACATGGCACAGTGGGTCAGCAAGCAACTGGTGGCCAGCGGGCAGGTCAAGCGGGCTTATCTGGGCACATCGATTGCCCCTGTGGCCGAATCGATTGCACTCAAGCTGGGTGCCAATGCGGGTGAAGGTGTTGTGATCCAGATGGTTCGCCCTGATTCACCTGCTGCCAAGGCAGGCCTGGAGCCAGGCGACGTGGTGATCTCGGTCAATGGTGTGAAAGTGAACGATCCACGTTCCTTGCAGTCGGCTGTCGAACGGCTCGACATCGGCAAGTCGTACCCGATTGTTGCTAAGCGTCAAGGTAAGGAACTCAACCTGAGTGTTGTGGCCGAAGAAATGCCCAGCGATTTTTCTCGCTCGCAACTGGCTCAATCGGGCAAGCCCAAGAGCCAGTCGCTGGACAACATCGGGATGTCGATTGACCGGCTGACCCCATCCATTGGCCGTCAACTCGGTGTGACTGGTGAAGGTGTGGTGGTGACGGAAGTGGCGGGTGATTCTGCCGCTGAAGCTGCCGGTGTGAAGGTGGGCGACGTGATCGAAAAGATTGGCGACAAAACAGTGGCTCAGCCCGAAGATGTGAAAGCCGCTCTGGCCAATGTCGATCTCAAAGAAGGGGTCATCCTGCACCTGCGAAATGCTGAGGGCAAGCGATTTGTGATCCTTAAGAGTGTCGATGAATAGTCTTCATCACACCTGAAGATGGCTTGAGTGAGCTATTCAGATCACAGGATTGACGCCACGGAAGGTGTCCGGCAAGGACGCACAATTTCGACAGACCCGGCGGTTTTTCGCCGGGTCTGTCACTTCCCACCCAGTCCGCCACCCCCTGGCGGCAAGGAAGAGGCAGGCTCACCAGACGAGTGACCTGCCTCTCTCTTTTTGGACTGAGGGTTGGCGTTTGGTGTTGGGGATTTGGTATTTGGTATTTGGCGTTTGGTATTGGTGATAAAGCCTGAGAACTCATCGATTTCAAGTGCCCAACATCAAACATCAAATACCCAACATCAAACACCAAATACCAACCCCCCCCATGACCCAGCAGCTTTCCGACATGTTCGATCACGTTCTGCAGCCTCATGATCGATGGATGCGGCAGGCGCTCGATCTGGCTCAACAGGCCTTTGCCGAAGAAGAAGTGCCGATTGGTGCCGTGATTGTCAAAGACGATCAGATCATTGGAGCGGCGTGGAATCAGCGTGAGCAGCTCAAAGATCCGACGGCCCATGCCGAGATTGTCGCGATTACGCAGGCGGCTGAAGCGATTGGTGACTGGCGGCTGGAAGATTGCACGCTCTATGTCACACTCGAACCTTGCCCGATGTGTGCCGGTGCGATTGTGCAGGCCCGCATTCCGCGTGTGGTGTATGGGATTACCGACCCGAAGGCGGGAGCCTGCCATACTCTCTATCAGATCACCGACGACGCCCGGCTCAATCATCGCTGCGCTGTCCTGGGCGGTGTACTGGCCCAGGAATGCAAAGAGATTCTGCAGGAGTTTTTTCGCCTGCAAAGATCCCGCGGAAAAAAGTGAGCCGCTGGGTGATCAAGTACGATTGACGGGTGACTCAGGCCTGGCCTTGCACGTCAGGGTGGCGTGAGTGATGAGAAACACGTCGCAAAACGTGGCATGGATTTGGTAGGTTCGTGATACAATCCGTTCGCCCTAACGACATATGGGGGTTAGAGGATTGTCGTTATAACTTTTCGGCGGAAAGCATGGTACACTTTTGACCAACAGACATATCGAACAGCTTGTCGAAGACACATTATATTACCGTCGTGGCAAACGCCTTGGCTGCTTCGCATTCAACACGGCCCGGAAGAAGCTAGTTGATAAGAGTGAGATTGCGCTCCCAGCTATTATGACACGAATTATCCAACTGTGCAGTGAAACTCAATCACCTCCTGATGGAAGTAAGTACATGGGTATCAACCATTTATACATGGCATATCTCGAACTTGCTGCATAATGGACACCCCATTCTATCGTACCGTTCTTAAGGTCGCTGCCAACCCTTATGGCCTCAGAAGTGCTCGCGAGAAGCCACAATTGCTTTCGCCTTAAAGAAGATCTTTGCCACACAACAAGAGACCGATACACTGAGCGAACGTTTGCCCCACAACAACTGCTGACATTTGCTGCTGAACTTGAGCAACATCCATGCATAGATGTACGCAATAACGCACTAATTGCACTAGAATGTGCTCCGAACGACGAGCGTTGATATTTGATGGGTTGGCTTAACCGTCTGGATGACGCAGCTCACAGCAAACACGCGGGAATATGAGGCATGATTTTGGTGTGGTGCACGAAACATGCCTTCGCGAAGACATTGGTGGGTTGCGCAGAGCCTTAACCCACCCTACATGGCGACCGTCTGACTCCTTTTCTTGGTTTAACAAGTCTTTTCTATATAAGTGAATCGTAAGATGATGATTTCAATCAACCCTTACTTAATATTCATCATGTCGATTCTTATGATTTGGGTAGCATTTTGGGCACTCTTTACAGACATACGTAAGAATCTTCCAGAAAGTCTTCGAAAGAAGGTTGTCCTTTTGGGATGGTGTGGCTTATTTGGCATCTTTGGCCCGCCCTTAATCACACTGGCTACCACCCAGATATTGTGGGTTGCCGCTAACACAAATATAGCTTCGTGCCAGTTCACTTATGCTCGTTGGCTTGAATCCGTGCCTGACCTTTTGTGGGAATTTTCCGTGATTCCTTACGAATATCGAACGGAGGAAGCCTGGTATTGGCTTGGAAGAGCGGCGGACCAAGGTCACTTAGGTGCCATGTACACGATAGGCCATAAGGTCAAGCATGGATTGCCTCATTCGATTGATTCTCATTTCCCTGTTGACCCGCAAGCACTTATGGACCAAGCCATTAAAAATGGCTTCGTCTTGAGAACTGATGAAGTCACCTATGAGCGCGGGCAGTATCGGATGCGTTATTGGTGGTTTAGGTAGAAGACATTTGTGGGTTGCGGAGAGCCTTAATTCCACCCCTACATGGCTACGAGGCTAATTCCAGAAGGGTTCCACATCGTGCTTGATGAATATCCCAGGGTCCACTTCTTCGGATCTCACGAATTTCAACCCCTTCGGGAGAGGACAATCTGGGGATTTTCGAACCCAGACATCATAGACCCATCTCGCGTAAGGCAGATTCTCGTCCATGTCAAAAATCAAGTCTTCACTGGTCATGCTGATGCGGCACTCAAGAGAACTCAACGCCTCGTCGGCAACGATGACGTATCCAGCATCGCAGGCGATTGCATATGTGTGCATGCGATCCCAAAAATCAAGATGTTCCGAAATTGGAATTTCCCGAATCCTTTCCTGATCCCAAGCAATACTTGTTTTCGGAAGCGATCCTTCTTGGTGAAACTCAATTTCGTAATTCACGTAATCATGTTTCAGACAAAAGCTAAACGAAACACCTTGATCAAGAAGTGATCTGACAGATTCATCAACCGGATCCCTAATAACATCCTTCCAAGAACCCATGTGCATAAATCCACTCTCTTCATCACGCTTGCAGATACAAACCTCCGGGGCAATTTGTGTTGCAAAACGGATCATTTCACCTACGCCTTCTGCAGGCTTGAGTGAGTGCCGCAGACGCGGGAGTAGAAAGACAGATCTTGTTAATGCCATAATAAATAAACTCTAAAACTCATCAGCATGGCAAGGTGGGCCAAGGTGTGGCTTTGACGTCTGGGTGACGCCGGTCACAAGGAGCACTTTGTGGAACCCAGTATAGCTTTAGTGGTGAGCTTGATATATGCCTTCCGGAAGACCTGGTGGGTGGCGCGGATCGTTAATTCACCACAATGGGATTAAATGACACGGCTGTCTGGCGATGTTATAGCAGGTAGAAAGCAAGGGGAGAAGACCCTCACCCTGCCCTCTCCCGGCAGACCGGGCGAGGGTTCCAGAGGTGGCTTACTCACACAGAAGCGGGCGAGGGTTCCAGAGGGATGCGCATGACAGGGTTTTATATTGAAGTGAAAGAGCTATCGTACGCCGAGTAGGCGGAGGCGGAGCATGTTTAAAGCGGCTTTGGCTGTGCGGCTTTTGGCAATGGCCGGGTCTCCGAAGTGGGTGACTTCTTCGAAGATCAGGTCTTTCTTCGTCGCGAGGGCAATGTAAGACGCGGGGACGGCCTGCGAAGCGTCTTCGGCCTTAAAGCTGGGCCATTCTGTCACTGCCAGAGCGAAATCTGAAGTGAACCGGCGGCGGCAGGCACTGGCCAGCGCCATGGCGGTTTGCGGGCTGATTGCTCCGTAATGCTGCATGACCCGGGGGTCGATTTCGAGCATTGACAGCCGGGCGGCTGTCGTGGGGACGACATAGCCGCCGCCATAGCTGGAATCGAACCCGGGGACACTCGTTAATCGATGTGCCAGTAGACCGCCGGTCCCGGATTCTGCGGTCGAGAGTGTCTTGCGCTGCTGGCCCAGCAATCGAATGACGGCATGTTCCAGCTCTTCATCCTCTTCGCCAAAGACGAGTGTCCCCATCCGGTTGAGAATGATTTCGCGGGTTGAACTGATTTTCTGTTCGCATTCGTGAGTGCTGGTCCCTTTGGCGACAATGCGCAGGGTGATGGTGGCTTCATGCACCGTGATGCCGACTTCGGGATCGCGACCGCGCGCTGTCAGATCTCCCAGAAGCTGTTCGGCGGCAGATTCCCCCACGCCGAAGCAGTTGATTCGCGCCCGGCGAATCATGTTCGAGCCGGTCTCCAGCCGGGGAACCACCTGTTCTTTGAACATTGGTTTCATTTCGCTGGGAACGCCCGGTAAGGCGGCGACCCGGCAGGGTGGGCGGCCATTGCGGGGGATTTCCATCCAGAAGCCGGGGGCTGTGCCGCGAGCGTTGGGAATGGGTTCGGCTCCCTGAGGAAACTGGGCCTGAATCACATTCCGTTCGGGCATGTCCCGCTTGCGCCGGGCGAACATGGCTTTGATTTGTGCCAGTGAATGCTCATCGACCACCAGCGGGACATCGACACATCGTGCGGCGGCTTCACGAGTCAGATCATCGAGAGTGGGCCCCAGGCCACCTGTGATGATGATCACATCGACCCGCTCGGCGGCGGTTTTAAGTGCAGCCACCATCCAGTCGAGTTCGTCGGCCACGGTGGTATGAAACAAGACGGAGATGCCCAGATCGGCCAGCGCCAGGCTCAGCCACTGGCTGTTGGTGTCGAGCTTGGCACCCGTTGTCAGCTCAGATCCGACCGCCAAAATTTCTGCGTACATGGAGTCTTCTTCAAAAAATGATGCAGAAGTCGATCGATTCGGACATAACCACTCGAATCATGAAGCGCTGATGAGTTATCTCGCAGGATCATTTTTCCAGTGGCAAATGATGCATCTTGGCAACAGTGAGGCGTTCCGGCAACTTCGAATGGAAAGCGAAATTCCACTCACGAGTCGATCACGCTATACTTCTGTAATCGCGATCGGCGGGGAATTTCGTTCCGCGATCGATCTGCCGTTTTGAGTGGTCATGGGATTGGCCACATTTTGAATCTATTTGCGAGGAATTCGACTCATGGCGACAGCCACACTTCACGAGCAGGCCAAAACAGACAAGCTGCCCTACTGGGTCAAGGATATTTCTTTGGCCGAACTGGGCCGCAGGGAAATCGAACTGGCCGAAGTCGAAATGCCAGGCCTGATGGCACTTCGCGAAAAGTACGGCAAAACCAAGCCACTGGCCGGGGCCCGCATTGCCGGCTGCCTGCATATGACCGTTCAGACCGCTGTGCTGATCGAAACGTTGACCGCTCTGGGTGCCGAAGTGACCTGGTCGAGCTGCAACATTTTCAGTACGCAAGATACCGCTGCTGCGGCCATTGCTGCCGCTGGTATTCCTGTGTACGCCAAGAAGGGGATGACCAACGAAGAGTTCGACTGGTGCATCGAGCAGACACTCTTCTTCCCGGATGGTCAGCCGCTGAACCTCATTCTCGATGATGGTGGCGACCTCACGAACATGGTTCACGACAAGTACCCCGAGCTGCTGAGCGGCATTAAGGGTCTTTCCGAAGAAACGACCACGGGCGTGCATCGGCTTTATCAGCGGATGGAGCAGGGCAAGCTGGGTGTTCCCGCCATCAACGTGAACGACAGTTGCACCAAGAGCAAGTTCGATAACCTGTACGGTTGCCGGGAATCGCTGGCCGACGGAATCAAGCGAGCGACCGATGTGATGGTGGCTGGCAAAGTCGTTGTCATCTGCGGTTATGGCGATGTGGGTAAGGGTTCTGCCGCATCGATGAAGGGCCTGGGAGCCCGCGTCATTGTCACAGAAATCGACCCCATCTGTGCTCTGCAGGCCACGATGGAAGGTTATCAGGTGACCACGCTCGAAGAAGTCGCGCCTTATGCTGACATTTTCGTGACGACAACAGGTTGCCGGGACATTATCCGCGCTGAGCATCTCGATGTGATGAAGAACAACGCGATTGTCTGCAACATTGGGCACTTCGATCTGGAAATCGAAATCGCCTACCTGAACAATCGCAAGGATATCAAGAAGACGCGGATCAAGAGCGATCAGGACGAAGGCGGCCCTGTGGATCGCTATGCATATCCCGATGGCAGGGGCATCATCGTTCTGGCCGAAGGTCGTCTGGTGAACCTGGGCTGTGCCAATGGTCACCCCAGCTTCGTGATGTCGAACAGCTTCACCAACCAGGTGATGGCTCAGTTGGCCCTGTGGCAGGACACCGACCGGTTCGAACTGGGCGTGCACCGCCTGCCGAAGGAACTGGACGAAGAAGTTGCCCGCCTCCACCTGGAAAAGCTCGGCGTCAAGCTGACCAAGCTGACCAAGACCCAGGCCGAATACCTCGGCATTCCGGTTGAAGGACCGTATAAGCCGGAGCATTATCGGTATTAAGGGAGTGCTGACACACTCCATCTTATTTCTGATGAATAACGGAATGCGGCTTGCGAAGTTTCATGCTTTGCGAGCCGCATTTCTTTTGCATTACGTAACTGTAAACGCCGATTATAAAGAAAAACAAAAGCATTATCCAAATAATTACAATCCCAAATCACACCAGATAAAGATCACACATCACTATGAGTATACACGTAGATGACGGTGACCTCACAATCAGGAGGGTTGAAAAAGACATCCTAGATAACCATTTCAAGAGTTATCAAATACTTTACAGAGATTGCAATGAGGCAATAAACTCAATTCTTAGCTGTTATGGAGACGTTCTAAGAGGAATGCATCGACAAAATACACAGTCTTCCTCAGAGCATCGTGAATGGGATGTTGCTAACGATGGATTAACCGGAATCTCGCATTGCCTTCGATGGCTGGTAAATAACCCAGCCTCTATTGTTATCCCATATAGAGATGCGAAGCAGTTCAGAGAAGAGGCATTACACTTTATTCGCTGGGGCGTTAATTATGGGTGCTTACTCAACGCCCATACAGCATATTCGCGGGGTATGATGAGGGCAGTTGTTGACAAGGCACAACACACAATCACCTTCATATCAAACAAAGAAGCTTTTCCCGAATTCTATGTATCACAAATTGAGTCCATTAAGAAAAGAGATTTGGAACGAGAGAAGACTTGCCCAAAAAGTGAAATTCTTGACTTCTTCGATTCATACTGTGGACTGGAAAAAAAATACTCTTCAAGCATTGCAGACCAAGCCATACGCACAAGTGGTGTGTTGAAGTCTATTACAGAGTGGCTTTCGGAAGATTGTCTTCCACATTGTGATAACACCTTAACACTTGATGTATTCAATGTTGAGGAGTACCGGCGTTGCCTAGGTAGTATTTATGCAAGATGCCTAATTGATGTGATAAAAGAAGACCGAGTTGATGAAAAGTGTCACATAAGCAGGCGACAACACTCAGTTGTACTGGGTTTCAGCAAATCTCAATTGATCGAATGGCTCAAGGATATTGCACAAGTTAGGAACGAGGTG
>VFQR01001434.1_pt1 | contig 18310 bp, 16 predicted proteins | sample 3512321 | NCBI WGS metagenome assembly VFQR01 (sample SAMN10412374, study PRJNA504923) | tailings metagenome | isolation source: Relicate 3 Philex TSF1 revegetated site | place: Philippines: Tuba, Benguet | collected 2017-08-29
GTACTCTCCACCCAGAACCCGCTGGAGCAGGAAGGCACCTACCCGCTGCCCGAAGCCCAGCTCGACCGCTTCCTGATGGAGATCGATGTCTTCTATCCGGACCGCGAATCCGAAAAACGCATCCTGCTCGACACCACCGGCGCGGAAGAAACGAAGGCGAAGCAGGTGATGAACCCCGACGACCTGCTCGCGGCCCAGCGCCTCGTGCGCCGCATTCCGGTCGGCCAGTCGGTCGTCGATGCGATCCTCAACCTCGTGCGCTCCGCGCGTCCCGGCGACGAGGGCGATCCGGTGACGAAATACATCTCCTGGGGTCCCTCCCCCCGCGCCTCGCAGGCGCTGATGCTCGCGGTCCGCGCCCGCGCATTGCTGGACGGAAGACTGGCCCCTTCGGTCGACGACGTGATCGCGCTCGCCGAGCCTGTCCTCAAGCACCGCATGGCGCTGACCTTCGCCGCAAGGGCGGACGGCGAGACGATCTACGGCGTCATTTCGAAGCTGAAGGAACGGCTCGGATAATCGGATGGCCGTGAAACTGGGAGCGATGCGGAAGGCGGAAAGCGCGGTTCGCGCTGGCGCTCAACAATCCGCCTCGCTCGTGGCCGCGATGCCGCGGCTCGTGCTGGAAGCCCGCCGTGTGTCGGCCTCGATGTATCACGGCCTGCACGGCCGCCGCCGCGCGGGTCCGGGCGAAAATTTCTGGCAGTACCGCCGCTTCGTCGACGGCGAGCCCGCAAGCCGCATCGACTGGCGCCGCTCCGCGCGCGACGATTTGCTGTTCGTCCGTGAACGCGAATGGGAGGCGGCGCACACGATCTGGATCTGGCCGGACTGCTCCGCGTCGATGACGTTCAAGTCAAACCTCGCAAAAGAAATAAAGCGCGATCACGGTTTGCTGCTCGCCTTCGCGCTCGCCGAGTTGCTCGTGCGCGGCGGCGAACGCGTCGGCATTCCAGGCCTCATGCGGCCGACGTCGATGCGTGGTGTCATCGACCGCATGGCGGAAATGATCGTGCATCAGCCGGGCGAACCCTTGAGCCTGCCGAAAGATTTTCATCCCGGCTCGCACGATGAAATCGTTCTGCTGTCCGATCTCTGGAGCCCGACGGAAGAAATCGTCCGCATCGTCGGACGGCTCGGCGGCAGCGGTGCGGGCGGACACATCGTGCAGATCGTGGACCCCGCGGAGGAAACCTTTCCCTATTCCGGGCGCATCGAGTTTCAGGAACCCGAAGGCGGCGAAGCGATCACGGTCGGACGCGCCGAAGCATGGGCCGCGGAATATGTGGAGCGCGTGGCCCTGCATCGCGCCGCGATCCGGACCGAGGCCGCGCGCCGCGCATGGAGTTTCGCGATCCACCGCACCGATCGTCCGGTGAGCCAGACCCTGCTCGCGCTGCATGCGCGCATGAGTGCCTCGCCCGATGCGTTGCCCCAGCTTCAGCCCGCGACGCGGCCGATCGACGAGGCCGCATTATGATGGGCCTGCCGCTCGCCTTCACCTCGCCGCTGATCCTGCTCGCACTTCTTTCGCTGCCGGTGCTGTGGTGGCTGTTGCGGCTGATGCCGCCGACCCCGCAGCGCGTGTCGTTTCCGCCGACGCGCATCCTGTTCGGCATCGAGCCGAAGGAAGAAACGCCGTCGCGCGCGCCGTGGTGGCTCACGGCCTTGCGCCTGTTGCTCGCGGCACTCGTCATTCTCGCCGCCGCAGGTCCGATTTGGAATCCGCCGCCCGCCGGTACGCGTCAGACGGGACCGGTCATCCTCCTGCTCGATACCGGTTGGGCCGCCGCCCCCACATGGCGCGAGCGTATGGCGGCTGCCGAAGCGATCGTCGGCCGCGCGGAAGCCGAAAGCCGCGGCATCGCGGTGCTCGCCACCGGCGCGCCCGCGAAAGAACTTTCGCTGCTGCGTCCCGGCGAAGCCCGCGAAGCATTGAAACTTCTTTCGCCGGCACCGCACACGCCGGAGCGCATGCATGTGCTTCCGCCGCTCGCGAAGCTGCTCCAGTCCGTCCCCGATGCGTCGGTGATCTGGATGAGCGACGGCGTCGATCATGGCGACAGCGAAAAATTCGCGAACGCGCTTTCCGGTCTCGCGCGCGACCGCGTTACCGTCCTGAACGGCGGCATGGCGAGTGCCCGTGCACTTACGGCTGCGGACAACGCCGCCGGTGCGCTTTCCGTGAAAGTGCTGCGCGCGGACGGCGCATCTCCCGGCGTCGGCATTGTCCGCGCGCGCGACCTTCGCGGGCTGGCGCTCGGCGACGCAGAATTTTCCTTCAGCGCGGGCGCGCTCGAAACCGAAGCGCGCTTCGATCTTCCGGTCGAAATCCGCAACGACATCGCGCGTCTTGAGATCGCAGGTGAGCAATCCGCGGGCAACGTCGTGCTGCTCGACAAGCGCTGGCGCCGCCGCACAGTCGGCGTCGTGTCCGGCGCGAGCACCGACACCGCGCAGCCCCTGCTCGCGGCTACCTTCTATCTGACGCGCGCGCTTGGCCCCTTCGCGGATGTGCGGCTCGCTGAAGGTGCATCGCCCGGCGAGGCGGTAATGCGCTTCATCGAGCAGCGCATGCCGGTGATCGTGCTCGCCGATGTCGGCAATATCGGCAACGAGGCGCGCGAACGGCTCACCAAATGGATCGACGAAGGCGGCACTTTGATCCGATTTGCGAGTCCGCGCCTCGCCGGTGCCACCGACGAGCAGCTCGTTCCGGTAAAGCTCCGGCGCGGCGGCCGCACGCTTGGCGGCTCGCTGTCGTGGGACCAGCCGCAGAGCCTCGGCAGTTTTTCACGAACCGGACCGTTCTCCGATCTCGCCGTGCCGAATGATGTCAGTGTCACCAGGCAGGTACTCGCCGAACCCGATGCGCTGCTCGGCGACCGTACATGGGCCTCGCTTTCGGATGGGACACCGCTCGTGACCGGCGTGAAGCGCGGACGCGGCATGATCTCGCTGTTTCACGTCAGCGCCGACAGTGCATGGTCGAATCTCCCGCTTTCGGGTACATTCGTGGAGATGCTTCGCTCCGTCATCGCGCTGGCAGGCTCCAGCGCCGCCGCGACCGATGCCGCCGCCGTTCCCGCCCGTGAGCGCGGGTCCGTTCCCACGATTGCTCCCTCCCGCCTGCTCGATGGCTTCGGCGTATTCTCCGCCCCCGGCCCGACCGCGAAGCCGATCCCGGCCGACTATCGCGGCCGCGCGGTCGCCGACCATCCGCCCGGCTTCTACGGCCCACCGGAAGGACTGGTCGCGGTCAACACGCTTGCGAATACCGACCGGCTTGCACCACTGGCACTCGGCCCGCTCGCCGCGCAGAGTGAGCCGTACCGGCAGGGAGAGGCCGTCGATCTCCGCCCGAATTTCCTGCTGACCGTACTGCTGCTTCTGCTCGCCGACGCAATCATCGTGTTCCTGCTCGCGGGCGGGCTAGCAAGGCTTGGCCTTCGCCGCGCCACCGCGGCGATCGGGATTGGAATTGCACTTCTTGCAATGACCGCAAGCGCGAGCCTCGCGCAGCAGAAGCCGCGCGACGATAATTTCGCCCTGCGTGCGCTGCTACAGACGCGCCTCGCCTATGTGCTCTCTGGCGAGGCGCAGGTGGACGACATCAGCCGTGCCGGGCTTGAAGGTCTTTCCGCGTTCCTGGCGCAGCGCACCGCCCTCGAGCCCGCCGACCCCATCGCGGTCGATGTCACGCGCGACGAACTTGCCTTCTTCCCGATGCTCTACTGGCCGGTCACGGCGAACACCGCGCGGCCCAATCCGGCGACGCTCGCCCGCATCGACACCTACATGAAACAGGGCGGCACCATCCTGTTCGACACGCGCGATGCGTTCTCACAGATCGGCGGAGGAAGGCCGGATCAGGTTTCGCCCGCTCTCGCGCGCTTGCGCGAAATTCTCGCCGCGCTCGACATTCCCGAGCTTGAGCCGGTCCCGCGCGACCATGTGCTGACGAAATCGTTTTACCTGCTGCGCGATTTTCCGGGCCGCTTCACCGACGGCTCGCTGTGGGTGGAAGCATTGCCCGTGGCACAGGAAGAGGCGGAAACGCGTCCGGCCCGCGCGGGCGACGGTGTGTCGCCGATCCTGATCACATCCAACGATCTTGCAGGCGCATGGGCCGTATCCCGTGACGGCCAGCCGCTGCTGCCGCTGACCCCGGGTGAACCGCGCCAGCGTGAATTCGCCTACCGCACCGGCGTGAACATCGTGATGTATGTGCTGACCGGCAACTACAAGGCGGATCAGGTTCACATCCCCGCACTGCTCGAAAGGCTCGGCCAGTGAATTTCGGCATCGCGTTCGATCCGCTGGTCTCCTTGCCGGTCCTGATTGCCGCCGGTGTGATCGCGCTTCTTGTCGCCCTGCTGCCGCTGGTTTCGCGCACGCGCGGCGCGCTTGTCCGTGCACTCGCGCTGACGCTCGGCGTGCTGGCGCTCGCCAACCCTTCCTTCACGCGCGAAGACCGCGAACCGCTGCCGGTCGTCGCCGCCGTCGTGCTCGACCGCAGCACCAGCCAGCGGTTCGGCGACCGCATGAAGGCCACCGATGCCGCGCGCGACGCGCTGATGGAACGTCTCGGCCGCATTCAGGGTCTTGAGGTTCGCGTGGTCGAAGCCGGTGCCAGCGATGGCGAGAGCGACGGCACGCGCCTGTTCGCGGGCCTCGGCGCCGCCCTCGCCGATGTCCCGCCGGATCGCGTGGCGGGCGCAATCCTCGTGACCGACGGCCGTGTGCACGACGTGCCGCCGCAATCGCTGCTCGGATTTTCCGCGCCGGTACATGCACTCATCACCGGCCGCGACGACGAACGCGACCGCCGTGTCGTGCTCACCGCCACCCCGCGTTTCGGCATCGTTGGCCAGCGCCAGATCGTCGGCTACCGCATCGAGGATGAAGGTGCGCCGCGCGGCGCGCGGGTGAACGTCATCATCCGCCGTGACGGCGACGTCATCTCCCGCACGACCGCCACCGCAGGCGCGCCGATGGAAATCCCGGTCGAGATTTCCCATGCCGGTCCGAACATCGTGGAAATCGAAGCCGCTGCTCTGGATGGCGAGCTGACACCGCTCAACAATCGCGCGGCACTGACCATCGAGGGTGTCCGCGAAAAGCTGCGCGTGCTGCTCGTTTCCGGCGAGCCGCATTCCGGCGAGCGAACATGGCGCAACCTGCTGAAGTCGGATGCGAATGTGGACCTCGTCCACTTCACGATTTTGCGTCCGCCGGAAAAGCAGGACGGCACGCCGATCAACGAACTGTCGCTGATCGCCTTCCCCACGCGCGAGCTGTTCCAGCAGAAGATCAAGGAATTCAACCTGATCATCTTCGACCGCTACGCGCAGCAGGGTGTGCTGCCGCTGGTCTATTTCGACAACATCGTGCGCTACGTGCGCGAGGGCGGCGCCATCCTAGTCGCCGCCGGCCCGGAATATGCCGGCACGAATTCGATCTTCCGTTCCCCGCTCGCGAATATTCTTCCGGGCGAACCGAGCGGCCGCATCGCGGAAGGCGGCTTCCGCGCGCAACTGACCGATGAAGGCCGCCGCCATCCGGTGACCCGCGCGCTGCCCGGCTCCGAAGCCTCGCCACCGCAATGGAGCAACTGGTTCCGTGCCGTGGACGCGCGCGCCGAAGGCGGCACCACGATCATGAACGGGCCGAACAATACGCCGCTGCTCGTGCTCTCGCGCCACAACGAAGGCCGTGTTGCGCTTCTGCTTTCCGATCACATCTGGTTGTGGGCGCGCGGCTTCGAGGGCGGAGGTCCGCATCTCGACCTGCTGCGCCGCCTGTCCCATTGGCTGATGAAGGAGCCGGACCTCGAGGAAGAGCGGCTTGTATTGCTGGCGCGCGGCCGCGATCTCGTGGTCGAGCGCCGCACCATGCAGGAAAAAGCGCCGCCCGTGACCGTGACCGCTCCTTCCGGCGTCACGCGCACGCTGGAGATGAAACTTTCCGACCCGGGAATTTTCCGCGCAACGACCGAAGCCAATGAACTCGGCCTCTGGCGCGCAACCGACGGCGCGCTGAACGCGCTCGTCAATGTCGGCCCGATCAACCCGCGCGAATTCGCCGAAGTCACGAGCACGAAGGAAGTGCTTGCACCCATCGCCGCGACAACAGGCGGCGGCGTCCTGCGTCTCGCCGATCTCGGTCAGGCCGCACCGCGCCTGCTCGCGGTCCGCTCCGGCGAACGCTTTGCCGGTCCCGACTGGATGGGGCTGAAGATGCGCGACGCGAGCGTCGTGCGCGGGCTTGGCCTGTTCCCGCTGTTCGCCGGCATTTCCGGATTGCTGTTGCTGCTCGCGGGCATCGCCGCGGCGTGGATCCGCGAAGGACGCTAGTAAGGCTTCGCCCAGCTGCGGCTGTTTTGTACCAGCTTGTCGAACAGTTGCAGCAGCGTCTTCCGCTCCCCCGCTGTCAGACATTCGAGCATGGCGTTCTCGCGCTCGATAAAACTTCCGACGATGGCCTTGTAAGTTTCGTGTCCGGCCGGTGTCAGTTGCAACACTTGACGGCGCCCGTCCGCAGCATCCGGGTTGCGGGTGATCAGTTTCTTTTTCTGAAGAAGCTTTACCGCTGCAGCGACACTGGCCTTCGGCCGGCCTGTCACCATACTGATCTGCATCGCGTTCAGCCGCGGCTGCTGTGTAAGACAAAACAGCACGATCCATTCTGGCCGCGTCATACGGAATTTCGTTTCGCTTCGCCGGATCAAGGGGCCGACATAAAAATTGGCGACGTAGTTGATCCGGTAGGCGACAGGGATCGGATTGTTTTTCAGGATGGCCGCAAGCAGAAGATCATGAAGCGTCCCGCCGTCGGGCTGCCAGATCGAAACTTCCCGGTTGGCCGGCGCGGCGTTCCTGGTCATCGGAAATCAAGCTCTCGCGAAAAAGCCGTTCATCACATCGTATAATTTCGAACGATTCTGTTCGAAGCACAAGAAATGCGATCCGGGCGAAATTACCACGTAATCCTTGTCGGATGAACCGATCAAAGCGAGCAGATTTCGTGCATCGCCGTCGGTCGACGTCACGTCTCCCGATCCTCGCACCAGCAAGGTGCGCATCGTCAGAGCCTTGGGCTTGAACATCGGATATTCGTTGAAAATCTCGACAAGGTCGGCAAGCGCCCCATTCGGAACGCGGAATGTGCTTGGCTGTTCTGATGCTCCGGAAGCATCGAAGGCCAGCAGCGTTTCGAAGATCATTCCCGCAATTTTTTCATCCGGCTCGATTGATTTTTCCGCAGCCGCCTCCAGCTGCCAGCGCTCCATGAGCGAAGAGAGTGAGATCCTGCGGTAGGCTCCAGGCGAGCCGGACAGCGCAGTGGGGAATTTCCTGTCGGCAATGCGCGAGAGCCATGCCTCATTCCGCGCCGAATACAGTGGCGCGTATAAAAGCAGGCACGCTATTTTTTCCGCGTGCTCCGAGGCATAGCGCGCAGCCGTTACCGAGCCCCAGGAAAATCCCGCGACATCCAGTTGCCCCGCATGACAGTTGCGAAGGATGAAGTCGGCGGCAATACCGATATCCTCGACGGCACTGTCAGCCCGCGCGAACGGCGGACTGGATTGCGGCGGCAATTCCATCGGGAGCCCGCCGGACGAACTGCCATAGCCACGGATGTCGACGGCATAGACACAGCGTCCTTGCCCCGACAATGCCGACATCATCGAGTATCCATCGCGCGGCAGATCGAACATCGCGCCGCCGAAAGTCGCGCCATGCACAAGCAGCAAGGGCGGCAAACTCGGATCGGGCTGCGCAGGCAGCCGCTCCAGCAGGCCAAGAGAGCCCGGCCCCATGGGGCCATCCAGAAACAGCCTGCGCACTGAACTCGTCACGCACCGATCATAACGAGCGCGGCATGCGAAAAGCCACCCCCTTTCGCACGAGAAATATTAGTCTAATAATAGACTAATTGGTACCATTTAAAACTATTCTGAAAGGGAGGGAAAAAATGCGCCAAATATTCCGGGGAGCGATGCTCGCCGCCGCAATCGCGGCACTGCCCGCCGCCGCTTACAGCCAGGCAGCGCCGGTAACCCAGCTTCGTCCGGCAATGGACGGTTCAAGGCTTTCGGGTGTGGTCTCGTGGCTGAAGGCCGATGTGGAGAAGAACCGCATACCCGGTGCGGTCGTGCTGGTTGCAAGGGATGGAAAAATCCTGCTGCACGAGGCGGTAGGCTGGGCCGATAAGGAAAAGAAAATCCCGATGGCCACGAACTCGATCCATCCGATTGCGTCTTCGACAAAGCTCATCACGACGGTCGCAGCCCTTCGCCTCATCGAGCAGAACCAGATCAAAATCTTTGCTCCGGTCTCGGCTTACCTGCCCGAACTGAAGGACCTGAAGGTTTCTGTCGAGAAACGCGATGCCGCCGGGGCGGTCACCGCTGAACTCGTCAATCCTTCCCGCGCACCTACGGTGCACGACCTGATGACCCATCGCGCAGGGTTTACCTACTTCTTCTTTCCGAAAAACCCGCTTCGGGAAAAATACAAGGAACTCGGCATCGACCGGGTCGACAATGTGAGCACAGACGAGATGCTGAAAAATCTCGCGTCGCTTCCGCTCGCGTTCCACCCCGGAGCATCGTTTGAATATTCGATCGCAACCGACATTCTCGGCCACATCATCGAGCGCGTCACAAAGAAACCGCTCGATGTCGCGCTGAAGGAACTGGTGCTCACGCCGCTCAGGATGAACGAAACCACGTTCCACGTTCAGGGTGACGCGGTGAAGCGTTATGCGCGTCCGCTCGCAAGCGATCCGGACATGTGGGTGTTCGACTGGCTCGACGTTACGCGCGCGCCAAAGCGCTTCTCCGGCGGCGCCGGCATGGCGTCAACAACCAACGAGTTCTACCGTCTTCTGCAGATGGTGCTGAACGGCGGCGCGCTCGACGGCGTGCGGCTGTTGTCACCCATGACGGTGCGCTGGGCGATGGCGGACCATATCGGCACCCAGCGCGGCGTCGCGCATCCTGGCGACGGCTATTCCTGGAACCTGTTCAATCCGGTGCGGACGGCGGAAGGCATGGCACCTTTCCCCGGCAGCGTCGGAGACATCTTCTGGGGCGGCATCACCGGGCCGCGCTACTTTGTCGATCCGAAGGAACGGCTGATCGGCATCGTATTCATGCAGGGACCCTCACAGCGTGCCGCGTATCACGCGGAATTGCGCGCAATGGTCTATGCCGCGATTGACGGCGGGGCTCGTTAAAAAAAGGCGATACCCCTCTTCCGCAAGGAAGAGGGGTATCTATTTCACCGCATCCCAGTCGGGCGTGACGGCACCTTCAACACCTTCAAACGCAGCGGGTGCAAGTTCGGCGATCAGCACCCGGTCCGGATCAACCGGACCCGGCATCTCCACTTTGCCCTTCGGCACTTTCTTGAAACCGAGCCTTCCATAATAAGGCTCATCGCCGACGAGCAGCACAAGCTTCACGCCGGACTTTTTCGCCGCCTCGAGCGATGCCTCGATCAGCGCGCGTCCTATGCCGCGGCTGCGAAACGGCGGCTCGACCGTAAGCGGACCGAGCAGCAGCGCCTTCGATTTGCCGATGAAAATCGGCGCCAGCCGAACCGAACCGACGAGCAGCGTGCCGATCCGCGCGGTGAAGGAAAACTCGCGCAGATGCGAATGACCTTCGCGAAGACGATAGGCTGTGCGCGCGAAGCGGCCCGGCCCGAAGGTCCGCTCCGAAAGCTTCTCGATCTGAACGTCGTCGTCGGGCTGTTCGGGCGAAATGATGAGCGAAAGGTCGGCCAAGGAATGCTCCGTGAACGCCGCGCCGAATACCATGGCCACGCGAGCCGGTCCATTGGAGAGCCGGAAATCACCAGATTTGGCTTGCCGGGATACCCTTCAGAATTTCGTCGAGCCGGCGGCGCGTGCCTTCCGTAACGCCTTCGGGAAGACGGTCCGGCGGAAAAAATCCGGACTCGCGAATCTCGAACGAGGCAGCGACCGGCCCCTTCCATTCGAACTCGCGGATCACATAGACCGCGACATGGTCGCGTTTGGTGGCGGTGATGTTCTGGAAGATGCCGTGCAGGACCGGCTTTGCCGCGAATACGTTGGCCTCTTCAGCGATTTCGCGCGCCAGTGCCTGTTCGAATGTTTCACCGATTTCGACGCCGCCGCCCGGAAGATGCCATCCCGGCGAATAGCCGTGTCTGACCAGAAATACGGAGCCGTCCCGGTCGATGATCGCCGCGCGAACGCCAAGCGTAAGCCCGCGCGAAAAGCGCCAGTAGAAATGCAGAAGCCTTCGAATCATGCGGCCAGTCTAGGACGCGCTTGCGGGTTTCGTCGCGGTCCCTCAAATAGGGCGCCATGACGTTCCGGCTCGCGCACCTTTCCGACCCGCATATTCCGCCGCTGCCGCCCGTGCGCGTGCTTCAGCTCGCGAACAAGCGGATTACCGGCTACCTGAACTGGCGGCTGCGGCGCGGTGTATGGCACCGGCGTGACGTGCTGGATGCGCTGGTGCGAGACCTGCGCGCACAGGAACCGGATCACGTGGCCCTCACCGGTGACCTCGCCAATCTCGCACTCGATCATGAGTTCGAGCAGGGGCGCGATCTGCTCGGCCATCTCGGGACACCGGAAAATGTCACGGTCATTCCAGGCAACCACGATAACTATGTGCGCGGTGCCGAAATCAAATACATGACCGCGTGGAACAGATATTTCGAGCCGGACATCCGCGGCGACTACGCGTTTCCCTTCATGCGCAGGCGCGGCCGGGTTGCGATTATCGGTTTGTCGACCGCAGTGCCGACGCTTCCCTTCTTCGCCACGGGCAAACTGGGACAGGCACAGATCAGGCGGCTCGCTTCGATGCTGGTTTCCGCTGAGGAAGAAAATCTTTTCCGCATTGTCCTCATTCATCATCCGCCGGCCGGGCACCGTTCATGGCTACGCCGCCTCAACGATGCGCGTGAATTTCGCCGGACCATCAAGGACTATGGCGCGGAGTTGATCCTCTCCGGTCACGACCACGTCGCGGCCATCAACACCATCAAGGGTCCGGCAGGCGTTGTACCCGTCGTACAGGTGACATCCGCTTCCGCCCCGCATGACGACAAGCATGGCGGCGCCGCGTTCAATCTGTATGAGATCGGTGGAGAACCGGGTGCATGGACGTGCGATGTGAAGACCCGTCAGGTGCAGTCCGACGGCAGCTTTATCGAAACGTCTTCGAGCAAGCTGATCTGATCAGGGAAGCATGAGCGGCAGCTTGCCGTTCGCGATCAATCCGTAAACCGCGGCTCCGCCAAGTGCCAGGCCGATCAGGAACAGAAAAAACGCACCGGCTCCACCGCGTTTGCGTTCGACCACTTCTACCTTAGAGCCGATCGGCTTTTCGTTTTCCGATGCCATGCCAGCGATCATCTGTTCGCGCGCGACAACGCGGCGGGCGACATATTGCGTGATCGCAGCCGCCATCGGCTCGACTTCGGACGACTCCGCGATCAGGCGGCGGCCATGCACGCCGTCCTGCAGGAGACGATAGGTGCGCTTGTCCCGGCCCATGGCGACATGCGCCACCATGTCGATCCAGAGCCTCGGCGTCGTGCCCGCACTCAGCCCGCGGTCGAACGCATCGAGATGCTCCGGTGCGATTTCCTTGAACAGCGGATCGAGCGCATCGTTCAGCAGTTCAAGCCGTGCAACTTCCGCATCGCGCAAGTCCACTACGACGGCGGAGCGTTCCGCCGCCTCGATCCGTGCCGCGCGCACGGCTTCCTTCAGCGGCGTCGCCTGTGGAAGTTTTGCTTTTCCCGTCTCGTCCATCTCCGAAATCTACTCCTTCCACGCATACCCGCAAAGCCCGCGAATGTGGCAGCCCTCGCTCCAGCCGCCACAATCCGCTAAGCAGTCGCGGCGCGTTGCGGAATCACCACACGGGTCGCTCCTTGAGCACATTCGTACTAGCTGCCGTTCTTTGCGCCGCCCTGATCCACGCCAGCTGGAATGCGCTGATCAAGGCACAGCCGGACAAGTTCCTCGCCGGACTTTTTGTTGGCCTTGGAACCGGGCTTGCCGGCGTGCCCGTGATGCTGACGCTTCCGCCACCGCCGGCCGAAGCATGGCCCTACATCGCGGCGTCGTCGGTGATCCATCTTTTCTATTTCGGATTGATCGGGCTGTCTTACCGCACCGCCGATCTCGGTGTCGCCTACCCGCTCACGCGCGGATCGGCGCCGCTGTTCACGGCGATGATCGCTTACTTGCTGATCGGCGAAACGCTGGGCTTCAACGGCTGGACCGCCGCGGTCGCGATCACGCTCGGCATCCTGACTCTGTCCGCAGACGCCTTCCTGAAAGGCGGTCTCAACAACGCCACTGCGGCAACGGCCTTCCTGAATGCCGGCATCATCGTGATGTATACGCTGGTCGATGGGCTTGGCTCCCGCGCCGCGGGCAACGCGATGATTTATGTCTCGTGGATGTGTTTCTGCTCCGGCGTGCTCGTGTTTCTGGTCACGCTTGCATTCCGGGGACGCCGGTTTCTCGGCGAGATCAGGCAGGGCTGGTGGCTGATCCTGCTCGTGGGCCCGTTCTCGCTCACGTCCTACACGATCGTGAACTGGGCCATGACACGGGCACCGATCGGTCTTGTGTCCGCCTTGCGAGAAACTTCGGTTTTATTCGCCGCGATCCTCGGCGCAATTCTGTTCAAGGAGCCGTTCGGCCCAAAGCGATGGGCCGCGCTCGCACTGATCGTGGGCGGGATTGTGGTCTTGCGGCTGGCTGGAGGCTGATCCGCGCGCGGCGGGTCAAAGACTTACTGGCGATACTGCTGGATGCGCGTGGTGCGCAGGCCCGCGAGACCGTGGCGGTCGATCGACTGCTGCCAGGCGAGGAATTCCTCGACCGTCAGCGTGTAGCGGCTGCAAGCCTCTTCCAGCGAAAGGAGACCGCCGCGAACCGCAGCGACAACTTCTGCCTTCCGGCGGATAACCCACCGGCGAGTTCCTGGAGGCGGCAAATCGGCAATCGTCAGGGGACTACCGTCCGGCCCGATTACATATTTTGCTCTCGGGCGCTGTGGCTCGGTCATTGTTACGCTCACGCTGCACTACCAATATCGGCAGAACGTAGCGGCGAGGCGTGAATTTTTCGCTAAGTATGTGTTTCCAAAGTGTTTCGCGGACTCGCGCGGAATCCGTTAACAGCCGGAAACGAATGATCCCGAAGCGGCACAGCCGGGAAAAATCAGCTCGATCCGGAAGTGCCGTTTGTGCCCGTATTTCCGGTGTTATTCGTATTGTTGTTGCCGGTGCCGGTCGTCGTGCCGGTACCGGTCCTGACAACCGAACGCACCTGATCGATGTTGATGAGCGTGGCACCGATCATCAGAACCGGCTGGTCGCCGGAAACATCGACGCTGTCAACGACGCCCGAGAAGTTGGTGGAAGTTGTCACTTTTTGCCCGGCCGTATCCACTGCATTGATCGCGATCTTGTAGGTACCTGCGGGCGCAATGGTCCCTGTCGATGTCTTGCCGTTCCACTGATAGGGCTGCGTGCCGGTCTCAAGCGTATGCGTACCGGCATAGACAACGCTTCCCGCGCTGTTGGTGATGGTCACATTCGCCTGCGCCGGCTTCGGCGAGGTCACGTACCAGACCGCAAGGCCGTCCTGTAGCTGGGTCGTGTCGCCTGCGGCGGTCACGGTCTGGCCGACGAAATTCAGCGCATCCGTGTTGCGTTGAGCCTTGGAGATTGAGACCAGCGATTCCAGACTTTCGTTCTGGCGGAGCTGCTGCTCGACGCCCGCAAACTGCACAAGCTGCTGGGTGAACTGATTGGTATCGAGCGGGTCGAGCGGGTTCTGGTTCTGCAACTGCGCGGTCAGCAGTTGAAGGAACGTATCGAAATTGCTCACGAGCGAGGTGCGGCTGGTCGCCGTCGCCGATGTGCCGGTTCCTGTTACCGATGTGACCATGATGCGCTCCTGGAGCCCCGCTTCTAGATCCGGATATCTACGCCGCCGCGCGCAAGCACTGCCCGCGCGTAGCGGTCTATTGCCGGTGATGCCGGCTCTGCCTCGTCGATAGCCGACGCAAAATAGTCTCCGCGGCGATCGTAGCCCCGGTCGGAATTCGCGTCGGCGAATTCGTTCTGATCCTGCTGCTGGAGCGAGAATTCCATACCGCCTTCATCGGTCTGGAGACCTGCCGACTGCAGGGCGCGCTCGAGGTTGCGCGCGTCACGCTGAAGAAGGTCGAGGGTTTCCGGACGCTCCACGATGAGCTTGGTCGAGGCCTTGCCTGCGGAATCCACTTCAAGGCGGACTTCGACGCGGCCAAGCTCCGGCGGATCGAGACGAATATCGAAACGCTTGGCGCCATCTTTGGCGCGACTCGCGATTTCGACGCCAATCGCACCGGCATTCGCCTGTACCGCATTAGCCGGGCCTTCATCGGCCGCACGCAGGTTCACCGGATTGATGCTGCCGGCAAGCGCTCGAACGGGCTCCGGCATCACCGGAATGGACGGGGCAGGCATGCTCTGCCGCGGCGTGGAATTTTCTACATTCGACTGTGGGGCAGCGACTTCCAGCGGCTTTGCCGAAGCATGCTCGCGCGCCTGTTGCTGACCTTCGGCGGCATTGGCGGTTTTCTGCTGCGAGGCCTGTTCACCGCGCTCCGCAATCACCTCGGCGCGAATTTCGGCGTGGTTGGATGATACAGCCTTGACGGGCTCAGCAGGCTTTTCCGCTTCGGTCTTTTGCACCGGCTGGGTTGTCGGCCCGTCTTCAACGGCCACCTCAGCTTCCTCCGCAACCGGAGCGGCAGCGGCCTTGGGAGCGGTCGGAACCGCGGCCTTCGCCGCAGCCGTAAGCGCGGCATCATCCTGCATACTGGCAGCCACTTCCGGCGCCGCTGCTGGTGTTGCTTCGACGGCAGCACCCGCAGGCTGTGCGGCCGAAACATTCTGGATTTCCGGGGAGAAATCGGCTTCCACGCCCGCGGCCGCATCCGGTGCAGCTTCAACGGGTGTTGCAGACGGAGCAACCTCGCCCGCTTCCACCGGCGCTTCGGCGTCAACGGCAATTTCAAGCGATAGATTGATTCCGGCAACAACCGGCGTTTCCGGCGAGCTTTCCGGCGCAACGGCCGCTACTGCGTCCGCTTGCGTACCCGCCGGCTCTTCCTGCTTTGGCTGGTCGGCGGAAACCGTGTTCTCTTCCTTCGGTGCCGAGTCCTTGGCGCCAACGCCGCAATCCTCTTTCTTTTCGGTGCGCTTGTGTTCATTGCGCGGCTGCGGACGTTCCGGCTTCGATGCAGCTTCCGGGCGTTTTGGCTGTTCGGTTGCCTCGGGTTTGCGGCGCGGCTCGGCGGAACCCACGCGGCCCGCGGAAACGGTATCCAGCAGCATGGCAAAGGGATCGCCGGACTTTCCCTGTGCGGAAGCCTGCGAGTTGGAGCGGATTTCGGTAGTCTGAACGGGAGCGACGCGAGCCACGGGCAATCCTTTGTCGGCGGAATGATCCGGACATACCGGAGCAAGCAACGGGCCAGACGCGTAGAAGAAATTTCTTATATTTTACAATGGTTTGAAGCTCGTTTGAGAACAGCCAGGGCAGGCAAGATCGGCCCGCCCGGCAACATTTGCCGTGCTTGGCGGGCTTTGCGCCGCCGCTGGCGCACACATATAAAGAGGCGAACAGGAACTCCCGATGCACCTCGATCTCGAACTCGGCGGAAAGCCCGAAACGACCCGTGTTGTCGTCGCCATGTCCGGCGGCGTCGACTCGTCAGTCGTTGCAGCCCTCTGCAAGAGGGCCGGATACGACGTCGTGGGCGTCACGCTGCAGCTCTATAACCACGGCGAAGCTGTCAGAAAGAAGGGTGCCTGCTGCGCCGGTCAGGACATTCACGATGCCCGCGCGGTTGCCGCGAAGCTTGGCATTGCCCATTACGTGCTCGATTACGAGGAGCGCTTCCGCGCCAAGGTCATCGATCCGTTCATTGCAAGCTATGCGGCGGGCGAAACACCCGTGCCGTGCATTGCGTGCAACCGGCAGATCAAATTCGCTGATCTTTTGCAGACGGCGCGCGAACTGGGGGCCGCGGCGCTCGCCACCGGTCACTACATCGAGACCCGCAGCGCCGGCAACAAGCGGGCGATGTACCGCGCGCACGATGCCGAGCGGGACCAGAGCTATTTTCTATACGGGACAACGCAGGAAGAACTCGACTATCTCCGCTTCCCGCTCGGTGGTCTCGCCAAGCGCGAGGTCCGCGATCTCGCGCGGGAACTGGGCCTTGCTGTCGCCGAGAAGAGCGACAGTCAGGACATCTGCTTTGTCCCGAGCGGACGCTACAGCGATCTTATCCAGCGGCTGAAGCCGGATGCGGCTGAGCCCGGGGAAATCGTGCATATCGACGGCCGCGTGCTCGGCCAGCATCGCGGCATTGTCCACTACACGATCGGCCAGCGGCGGGGTCTGAACGTCGCCGAAGGCGAACCGCTGTTCGTGGTGAAGCTCGATGCAAAGTCTCGGCGCGTGATCGTCGGCCCGCGTGAGGCGCTTCGCGTGCAGCGGCTCGAAATATCCGGATTGAACTGGCTTGGTGATGGTGGACCCGAAAACGGCACGCCGGTGCATGCCCGTGTCCGTTCTGCCCGCCAGCCGCTTCCGGCTACTCTTTATATGAATGATGGAATTGCGGAGATCGAATTTACCGAAGGCGAGGAAGGCGTTGCGCCCGGACAGGCCTGCGTACTTTACGACTCCGGTGACACTCGCGCGCGCGTGCTGGGCGGCGGCGTCATCAAGCGCACCGAACGCGCGGCCCCGCCGCGTATGATCGCAGCCGAATAGCCGGGATCGCTCCGTGGAAAAACCTGAAATCGACCAGGCTACCCTCAACCGCGCCTACGCATTCTGGGCACCGGTCTATGACAAGGTATTCGGCAAGGTCTTTGCCCAAGGCCGCCGAGCATCGATCGATGCGGCGGAACGCGTGGGTGGCCGTATCCTGGATGTCGGTGTCGGTACCGGCATCGCGCTTCCGGACTACAAGCCGCAGAACAAGATTTATGCCGTCGACTATTCCGAACCGATGCTGAAAAAGGCGCGTGAGCGTGTCGTCGAGCAGAAGCTGACGCATGTGGAATGCGTGTCGGCCATGGACGCACAGAAGCTCGGCTTCAAGGATGCAAGTTTCGATGTGGTGATCGCACAATATGTCATCACCGCAGTTCCCGATCCGGAAAAATGCCTCGACGAACTCGCGCGTGTTGTGAAGCCCGGCGGCGAGATCATTCTCGTCAATCACATCGGCGCCGAAAGCGGACCGCGCAGGATTTTCGAACTGGGTTTCGCCCCGATCGCAAAACGCCTGGGCTGGCGGCCGGAATTTCCGTGGGCGCGGATCGCAAACTGGGTCGCAAAACATGGCGGCGTGCAGGTGATCGAACGAGTGCCGATGCCTCCGATGGGCCACTTCTCCCTGATCCGAATCGGACGGGACAAGTAAATCAGCCGCGCCGCTTCGCGCTTCTTCCCGCCATCACCATTCGCAATGCCTGTTCCGCCGCTTCGGCGATGAGGTCCGGTGCATCGGTGATCGCCTGATCCAGCGTGCTCGGCTGCTTCAGCACGCTGATATAGGCATGCAGTCCGGCGCGCAGCGTGTCGCGCGCGCCTTCACCGACCGCCCCCGCAATGGCGATCACCGGCACATCATATTGCGCGGCACGCCGCGCCATTTCGACCGGAACCTTGCCACGGGAGGTTTGCGCATCGAGCCGCCCTTCCGCTGTGAGCACAACATCCGAGCGCCGGATCAATCCATCGATATCCAGAAACTCCGAAATGATCTCAAATCGGGGATGCAATTTCGCGCCAAGCAGCGCGTGCAATCCCGCTCCAAGGCCGCCGGAAGCGCCGGCTCCCGGCATGCCTGCAAGCCCGATACCGAGATCGCGTTTCACCACACGCGCGAAGTTTTCCATTGCGTCTTCGAGTTCAGCAACGGTTTTCGGCGAAGCGCCTTTTTGCGGGCCGAACACCCTGGCTACGCCTCGCGGACCGAGCAGCATATTTTTCCAGTTAACGGCCACATCGATCTTCACCTTCGCGATGCGCGGATCAACACGATCGAGATCGATCCGGGCGAGACTGCGAAGTGCGGCTCCCCCGCGCGCAATCTGTTTCCCGCGCCGGTCGAGCAGCCTTCCGCCCAGCGCTTGGGCAATCCCCGCTCCCGCATCGTTCACGCCGCTGTCGCCGCAGCCAATAATGATCCGCCGCGCGCGGT